>Ga0065711_1033420_pt1 | contig 25540 bp, 13 predicted proteins | sample Hoacrofraction12_FD_59098 | JGI IMG/M metagenome (GOLD analysis project Ga0065711, IMG submission 59098) | Hoatzin crop microbial communities from Cojedes, Venezuela - Epithelial fraction 12 v2 (version 2) | ecosystem: Host-associated > Birds > Digestive system > Esophagus > Crop | place...
GCGGGTAAAGCCTCAGTGGTATGGAGGACGATGGCTAAAATATAAATATGGGGAGGCTTGGCAGACTGACTACATCACACTGCCACAAACCCGCCAAGGCAAGCGCTATGTGCTCACAATGGTGGAAGCCACCACTGGATGACTGGAAACCTACCCTGTGCCCCATGCCACCGCCCAGAATACTACCCTGGGCCTGGAGAAATGAGTCCTGTGGCGACATGGCAGTCCCGAAAGAATTGAGTCAGACAACGGAACTTACTTTCGGTATCTAGTGGGTGTATCACATACCCTATCATGCACCAGCCTCTGGAAAAATCGAACGGTACAATGGACTGCTAAAAACCACTCTGAGAGCAATGGGGAATGGGACTTTCAAAAACTGGGAGACTCATTTATCAAAGACCACATGGTTGGTTAACACCAGGGGATCCACCAACCAGGTTGGTCCTGCCCAGTCAAAAGCTCAGCGCCCCGTAGAAGGGGATAAAGTCCCCATAGTGCACATGCGGAGCATGTTAGGGAAGACAGTTTGGGTTAGTCCTGCCTTGGGCAAAGGCAAGCCCGTCCGCGGGCGCAAGGACCTGGGTGTACCTGGTGGGTAATGCAGAAGGATGGGGAAGTCCGATGTGTATCTCACAGGGATTTGATTCTGGGTGAGAATAGTCAATGAATAAATTGTATAAAGTTAATTGTTAAATAACCCTGTCACTGTCTGTTATCACTGTTTGAATTATTATATTTTATACCAGTAGTATCATAGTAAGGATTGCCCAGACTAAAGAAGGACGGACTTTTTGATGAACCCTAGCAGAGCACAGCGATGATGGAACTGGACCTGGTTTTCAACAACTGGCACACAGCTACTTCTTCAAGATCAACATCTCCTGCAGACTGTAGGCACGGACCATGCCAGAAACATCAGCTGTGAGCTCCAGATGCAGCAAGTGACCGACCATCACCACACATCACCTCTCCTGCCACGGAAGACCATTACGACAGATGGAGCCTGAAGTCATGGATTAAATGAACTCAACGGACACTTTAGAGTGAATATCCATGGACTAAGGCAATGATATCTGGAGACAGGAGAAGTGGTGGTGATCGACTGGACAATGGAGGACCTGGGCATGATGTAGATGGTATGGAATAAGGGGTGGATAATGACCTGGGTTGGGCCAGGACAGGGTTAATTTTCACCGGAATCCAGGAAGGTGCACAGCTGGGCGGGCTGACCCCACCTGGCCAAACAGAGCAGGGTATTCCATACCACGTGCCATCATGCTGGGTTCTGGTGGGGAGGAGCTGGGTGGCAGGAACTCACTCGCGGCTCGGGAGTGTGTGGCGGCGGTCAGGGAGAGTGGCTCTCTGTGTTCTGTGGTTTGTGTTCTTTATTCTCCTTAACTCTATTGTTATTGTTACTGTTCCCTTTGTTTGCTGTTCTTTTAAACTGCTCGTATCTCGACCCACTAGTTTTTGCCTGTTTCTTTCCTTTCTCCTCCACACCCTGGTGGGGGGGGAGGGGCGGCCGCGGTGCACTTTTGTTGCCAGCTGCAGCTAAACTATAACAGGGTTGCACAGCCATTTCCTCCTCCAAGCAATGCATCTCTAAACACAACTGTAACCTCAGACAACATTTAGAGCATACTTTTAAAGGCAGGCAAATAGTTTTTGTTATCTATAAATATAATGGAAAATTTACTTTATCAGTAGCTACCCTGAATGTCTTTTTGTCTCTTTGGGCTTTGCAAGAGAAAAAGAAAAGCGGCCTGTGAGTGTGGTGCATTTCTTAATATTGTGAAATCCAGAGCAAAATCCTTATAAGTCTGTGATTATCTTGTCTTTGTATTTTGTCTCATTGCACAGCCAGATACACTGTAAAAGTGCAATTTTTACAGGTATTTAAAATGTGGAGGACTTATTGGTGCTTTCAGTAGTTGTATTAAATCAGAACAAAAGACTAAGGTGCTGTAACTACAGATGAGGAGTAAAACAAATAAATGACACCTGTTTTTCATTACTATATGAAAGCAACATCTTCAACTAAATCTCAGGTAGTGAAACATTTCCAGCAAAGAACAGAAGGAAATCAGATGTTCCTGACTTTCTACACTGCTAAACATCAGTGAAAAAATGAATGTTTTTCATCTCTCATTTTCAGAATTCTTTAAAATCATAGAAACCAAATCTGGGCTAGACCTGCAATCTGTGTCAAATGATACGTCTTCAGCATACGCGATTACAAGAAATTTCTCTTCGCTTTGGTGCCTACATATCTGGCTACTACAAGTTCAAGCTCTCAAACTGTGAAATTGAAATCCAAAATTTGTATGGATTTTGAGGCATTATAAATTCAGGTTAGAACTTCATGGGTAAAATTACAGGCACCCATATCTGCTATACTGTGTCGAGCAAAAGTAAATTGTTTTCAGACAGATTCGCAATGAAATCTTGGTGCAATATTCCTCCTAGTTTCTTACTAGAAATGAAGGCACATTGTGGTGACTTTTGGTTCTGATTCATGGCTTAGATGCTTAAGTAAGCAGTTTATTAGTATGGTTAATTTTAGTTGATATTTAATATTAAACTTTGAACAAATAAACTAGCTGGCATTGGCTTTATGCACTAAAGCTAATTGATTAATGAGGTCTTTTATTTGCTACAAATCACTAAAAATTAAACATGAGACTAATGTGGAAAATGGTATTGGAAAATCCCCTCCTAATACAAAAGTGGTTTTGTGGGAGAGTAAAAACACACAAGGATGAATATACTTTCTTCAAACTCTGCAAAAGTCTTTTTGCATATGTACATGTTGGTCCCCTCTAAAATGATGTTTAAGCATTTTTCTTCATTTAGTGCTACAACTATTATCTCCTGATCTTAATTAAAGGATTATGGTGAGAATATTACTCTGTCTCTAATTACTGCTACCTATCTGCACATTAAGTTTAACATAATATTGAAGTGAACAGAAATACTTTTAGCCAAAAAATAAACACAAAATTAGGAGGGGCAGTTCGGACTTTGAATTTGTGAAAACACCAGCACTTAACTGAAGGGACCATTAGTAAAATCAAGCTGTAACAAATACAAAACTGCTAAAAGATGTTATATTTTGTGCATTTGTAAATGTTGAAGTCATTGTGACATGAAAATGGTAAATGCAAGTATTCAGAGGAACTCAAGCTCAGAGCAGATATTCAAAAGCATAACATTTAAAATTTAAATAACAAATGCAGTGTTGTACTTCAAGCAAACACAGGTAATAATCATCAATGTTTATAAAAACACACTGACTGCTGCTAACCTCTTTTGCTTTTATGATTTGTGAAGGACTTTGCACTTTCTATGTATGCCTCTGTTATCAACCCAATTTGAAAAGATTATAAACTGGAAGGCAGAGTTTATACTGCATATGAATCTCCCATTTCAATGTTTCAGGTAGCTCAAGAGCTACTTTGACTCTGTCTCTTTGGATAGATTAACTCATTTTCAGACACAAAAAAAGTTTCTTGATACAGCTTTTGTCCAAAAATAAAGGTCTGTATCTCATTAGCACCTTGAATCTAACACTTTAGCACTTTATTTCTGTCTATAACAGCTGCTGTCTCACAGGTATGTGAAAGTACTTCGAAAAGTCAGTTTCACACCAAGTGAATTCACGTCCTGGAATAAAATATCAGATAACTTTTTAAGGCTTGTTATTTAAAAAAAAAAAATTGTTATATTTGTATAGATTTTATTTCTTCTGCTTTTAAGGTACCATCAGGAGAACATGTCAGCAATCTGTTGTGTGGAAAGGTGAGTGAAGAAGACTGCTGATGTGAAGACAGTATTAGCTGTAACACAGAGGTGACTTCTAAAGTGAATTTGAGTGCACCCCAAGACAGAACTTGAGTTCAAATTGCTTACATGCATGTCACTGTAGTGAAATGTTTTAGGAAAAATTATAGCATATTATGCTTTTACCCCTCTAATACTTCCCCAAGTTTTGTAACCTACAATAAGAGAGATTAACATTTTCACTTTTGTTGTATATATATATAATTACATGTCTATCCCTTGCCATGAACTCCCTATCAGCATTTTGAGCTGTAATTTCCCGTGAGAGGTATTATATTTAGAAACTGCAGAAATAAAGGACGGTCAGAATCTCACTAGCAGAAAAGCTGTAGAAAAAAAGATTTACGTAATGACATCTTGCACACAGAAGGAGAGTAAACCTTTTCACATCATTAAAATAAACAGAAGCTATAACTAGAAAATGAAAAAGGAATAGAGGCTGCTAGACAGGGGAAATCAGCCTATTGCTCTGTGCGGCCAGTCTGGGCTGAAGCATGGTGTTGTGCCATGGGCCAGCTGAAACGGGCCAAATGAAATTAATGAATCCAGTGAGAGCAGCAAGAGTGATGGGACACCAATAAACTGATGCATGGGGAATGAGTGAAAACATTAAGACTTTTCAGCTGTAAGAAGATGGGAGAGGAGACAAATCTTGGCATTGCAAACACCTGCTCATGCTCTAAATCAAAGTTCAAACTTCAGGAAGTAGTAAGGGACATTAAAAATAGACTTTAAGGGACAGAAAAAAAAAGCCTTCTGAAGATATTATTGGGACAGTACTGAAGCGGAATCGCTGAGAAGCTCTCACCACTGGAGTCATCAGGAGACATGAGGAAAGCTGAGTCTGCCCCGGACAAAGAGCCAGCTGATTTCTCTGCTTCCCTAAGATTTCATAAAAATATTGGATAGTAAGCCCAAAGGAACACAGTATGCTTCCTTGTTCTACTTTCATTAAATTAGCATATTATATTATGCTAGCATTCTCTGCTAATTGCTTTAAGTCATACTGTTCATAGTAAGATAGTATTCTATAACTTTATATGACAGAAGAAATCAACTCACTTTTTTATGATCAGTGTTACTTTACAACAGGTTTTTTCCCATGCAGAAATGGGAAAAATTTCAAGGCAGAGATGGAAAAATTAGAGAAAGTATACAGTGATGATGCTGAAATTATAAAAATTTGACATCAAAGTAAGACATGCTTACATACAGAAAAAAAAAGACACTTTCTGCGTCTGTCTTTATATGCTAGATATGATTAGGACATACTACAATTAATCCCTTTTCATTCTAATCTATTTAATATCACTGTTTAGGTAATTTGATTAGAAATATGTGTTTTGTTGTATGGAAAGAGACTCAGGAGTCCTAAATAGTGTCTACATTTATGCTTGGGGAAGAAGGAAGAACCTTTCCCCTTCCACTAAATTTCTCCTGCGTAACAGATACAATGCTCTGGAGGTGGTTAATGAACAGGACCTGAGGAAAGGACACGATCCAGGAGAAGCCAAACATGCAAATGTGATCCAATAGCCCACCAACAGAACAGCATGTAAAGTATTAGTTGACAAAAATTCCTGACTGAGATGGATCAAAGCACCCATTTGCTTGCCATCTAGAAATTTTCTCTAGAGATTTTTGCTGCCTATTAGGAGCTTACATTCACAAAATCACTGGGAAATTGCTGAGCCAGGTGAACTCTACAGATTATAATGTACTCCTAATATTCCACATAGGGTCCAATGATACTGCAATGAGGCAATTTAGAACCATCAAAAGAGACTATATGTCCCTTTGAGCAGTGTTAAAATGATCTGGATCAATGGCGGTGTTCTTCTTTATCCTGCCGGTCAGAGTAACGGACTTAGGAAGGAGGAGATGAATGGAACAGGTGAATGTGTGGCTGGTGCCATGCTCAAAATTTTGGCCTCTGTGATCATGGATCTACCTTTGAGAAGCTGAGTCTGTTGAGAGCTGATGGGATTTACCTAACCAGGTGGGGATAGAGGGTCTTCACCAGCAAGCTGGCCAGACTTTTAAGGAGATTTTTAATCTAGATTTAGGGACAAGTGTATGGAGTTTTGAGCAACAGAGAAGAGCCAGGGGCTGATGTAGTACCAGGAATTGAGAGGGAAACACCAGTGAAAAATCTCAAAGCAATAAGGGTATGTCCTTCTAAAAAGACAATATGCTCAATAGTCCAGACGAAGTGCCTCTACACCAACAGACACTCCGTGGGTAATATGCAGGAGGAGTCGGAGGCCACTGTGAAGCTAGAAAGCTAAAATCTAATTGCTATCACAGAAACACAGGGGATGATTTGCATGACTGGAGTGCTGCATTCGATGACTATAAACTGTTCAGAAGGGAAGGGCAAGGAAGGAGAGGTGGGTGAGGGAGGTAGTTGCCCTCTATGTGAATGAAGGGATCAATAGTTCAGAGTTGTCTTTGAAAACTAGCAATGCAGAGTTTGAGAGCTTATGGGCAAAAATTAGGGGCCAAACCAACACAGAAAACATCTTAGCTGGTGTTGACTGCAGGCCACCCCACCAAGGGAATCCTGTAGATGAAGCATTCTTACTTCAACTACAGGAAGCACCATGCTCACAGGCTCTAATCCTGCTGGGGAACCGTAGCCACCCTGACATCTGCTGGCAAAGTGTGACAGCAAGCTGTAAGTAATCTAGAAGAGTCTTAGAGAGTGTAAAGGATAAATTCTCAATCCAGGTAGTAGACAGTCTGACCTGAGGAGAAGCATTACTGGACCTGTTGCTCACCAGCATGGAAGAACTAATTAGGGCTGTCAAGCTTGGTGGCAGCCTGCTGACCATGCCGTGGAATTCTCCACATTCTGGTGGAATTCACAGTCTTGAGGGATATGGGCCAGGTAAAGAGTAGAATCAGGACACTGAATTTTGGGAGAGTGAATTTACAGTTGTTTAAGCAACTAGTGGATGCAGTTCTCTGGGAAAGTGCACTAAGGGTCAAGAGTTGAACAAAGCTGGCAGCTGTTCAAGAACATTTTCCTTAGCACACAAGAGCTCTCAATTCCCACATGTAAGAAACTGAGCAAAAAAGGCAAGAGATCAGCATGGCTTAGTAAAGACCTCCTGGTCAAAATAAAGTGTAAGAAGGAAATGCAAAGACAATGGAAACAACATTATGTGCCCTGGGAAAAATATAGGAACAGTAACCGGGTGTGTAAGAATGGAATTAGGAAAGTTAATGTACAGTTGAAGCTCAATTTGGCATATGAAGAAAGATAAGAAGATATTTTACAAAAATGTTGGCCAGAAAAGGAAGATGTAAGAAAAGGTAGCCTGCTTGGTAAATAAGAGAGGAGGGTTGGTAACAACCGATGTGGAGAAGGCCGAGGTACTCACCAAACACTTTGCCCTAGTTTTCAATGGAAATCTGTCTTCCTACATCTCTCCAGACCCTGAAAATCAAGACAGGACAGGGAGATTGAAGGCCCTCCGATCACAGGAGACAACAAGATTTAAGACGATCTGTGGAATCTGAACATACACAAGTCCATGAGACCTGGTGAGGTGCATCCCAAACTCCAGAGGGAATTGACTGATACAGTTGCAAAACCACTCTGCATGATATCAGAAAAGTCATGGCAGTCAGGTGAAGTCCCCAGTGACTGGAAAAAGGGAAATGTTTCCCCCATTTTTAAAAAGAGTAAAAAAGACAATCCTGGAAACTACCAACCTGTCAGTCTCACCTCTGTGCCTGGGAAGATCATCAAATAGATCCTACTGGAAGATATGCAAAGGCACATGGACTACAGGGAAGGGATTCGAGGTAGCCATTACAGCTTCCCCAGGGGCAAATTGTGTCTGACTAGTCTAGTGGTCTTTTACAATGGAGTAACTGCATCAGTGGACAAGGGAAGAGCTACGAAAGTTATCTACTTGAACTTCTGGTCAGTTAGATGAATAAGGAGTTGGCTTTATGGCCACGTCTGAAGACTGATAGTCAATGGCTCAATGTCCAAGCAGAAATCAATAATGAGTGGTGTCCCTCAAGGGACCATACTGGGACCAGTACTATTTAGTATCTTCATCAATTACATAGATAGCAGGATTGTGTGCACCCTCAGCAAGTCTGCAGATGACATCAAGCTGAGTGGTGCAGTTGATATGCTTGAGAGAAGGGATACCCTCCAGAGGGATCTTGACAGGCTTGAGGAGTGGGCCAGTGCGAAACTCATGAAGTTCAACAAGGCCAAGTGCAAGGGCTGTGGCAATCCCCAGGATCAATACAGGCTGGGGAAAGAAATTTGAGAGCAGCCATGCAGTGAAGGCCTTGGGAATAGCAGGGAACAAAATAATGGACATGAGCTGCCGATAGACTCTTACAGTCCAGACAGTCAATCGTATACTGCGCTGCATAAAATGAAACACGGCCAGCAGGTTAAGGAGGTAATTCCCCACTTCTACTCTGGTCTCGTGAGACCCTACCTAGAGTGCTACATCCCCTACTTAGAGTGCTACACACCGCTATGGGGTCCTCACCACAAGACAGACACGGACCATTAGAGCTGGTCCAGAGGAGAGCCGTGAGAGTGGTCAAAGGGCTCTTCTGTGAAGAAAGGCTGAGAGAGTTAGGATTGTTCAGTCCAAAGAAGAGAAGGCTCTTATTATGATACCTTATTGTGGCCATTCAATACATATTGAAGGTGGCGAGACATTGGAACATAAAGAAAGCTGGAGCCCAGGATACTTACCTTTGGTCCAAAATACCTGCTTTAAACCACAGAGACTGACTGGGTGTAGGTACTGTTAATGGCCTTGTCTACCCAGGGAATTTTTTCGTATCAGGAGAATCCTTGGTTGCCTCCTAGAGCACCTTCCCAGTAGCTTTGCATTGCTCTGCTGGCTTTGCTTGGTGGTTTGTTATTTTTTTGGTTTCTGAACCTTCTCTGTTTATTATTGCAATGAAAGACTACAAAGTCTGAAATCATTGCCTTCCTCTGTCAGTGTCTTCAAGTAAAACTAGTAAAATCATAGTGTTCTTTGAACAGGCTATGTGAATGTCTGTAATTAGTCATATTTTTTGGTGGATTTCATAGTTCTGAGAACTCTGTAATTATGTGTTTAATAAAACGAGTGATACTTATTAGTTGCTAACAGTGACTAATGTGAGGCATTTCTCAGACATTTCTTCATTCTATAGCTTATGTAGCTCATCTGAAAGTAAATATTCTTATTCTTCTTCTTTTCCACCTTTAAAATAGCTAGAAGACAGACTTGAATAGGGCCCTACTGTGTGAATACTTCCATAGTTCTGTGACTTCAAAGAAAAGATCACTATTTCCATTCTTCTGAAAGGGGACTTTAGAAAATAGAAAAAGGAAAATAGAATAGGCTTCAACTTTCTCTTCTAAAGTCTGTTTTTCTCCCATGGATAACTCCTCAAAAAAAATGTAGGAAATAAAAAGTTTGTTCCTGTGTAGTTGTAAGTGTGTGAATTAAGATGCAAAAACAAGCAATCATCCATTTTGAGTGGAAACTGGATAAGGTTAATAACACTTAAAAATGCTATGTATTTCCACAAATTGTATAGTATCTTTTTCACCACAGAGTGGAGTGTTTACCAGTGAGTAGAATGATTCTGGAGTGGAAAGCAGGTGTTCCCATAACTGTCCTGTAATTACAGAATGTTTGAATCATCAGTAGTATCAGGAGGTAGGGCTTCAAGGTTTTCATAATATTTTTTGATAAGCTCTAATTTCCATACACTTGATTATTTCTGTAATTATTTTCATGTACTAGTATTATAGATGTGTCTCTAAGTCTTCAGTACTGAACTCTTCTTTCTTGTGGTACCCGATCCACATGCAGCAGAGAGCATCCCCATGTGTCTGTGAGTGATAACATCGTATTTGGTTTGCGTGGCAAGGTTTTGGTAGTGGGTGGGGCTACAGTGGTAGCTTCTGTGAGAAGCTGCAAGAAGCTTCCCCCATGTCTTATAGAGGCAATGCCAGCTGGCTCCAAAACAGACCCACTGCTGGCCAAGGCCAAACACTTTAGTGATGGTGGTAGCGCCCCTGGGATAACATAGTTAAGAAGTGGAAAAAAACCCTGCACAACAGTAGTCGAAGAGAGGAGTGACACTATGTGAGAGAAACAACTCTGCAGACACCAAGGTCAGTGCAGAAGGAGGGCAGGAGGTGCTCCAGGCACTGAAGGAGAGATTTTTCCCCTGTAGCCTGTGGAGAGGACCATGGTGGAGGAGGCTGTGCCCCTGCAGCCCATGGAGGTCCACAGTGGAGCAGGTGGATGCCCAAAGGAGGCTGTGACCCAGTGGGGAGTCCATGCTGGAGCAGGCTCCTGGAAGGACCTGTGGACCTGTGGAGAGAGGAGCCCACGCTGCAGCAGGTTTGCTGGCAGGGCTTGTGACTCTGTTGGGGGAGGCACACTGGAGCAGTTCATGAAGAACTGTAACTCATGGGAAGGACTCGTGCTGGAGCAGTTCATGGAGGACTGAATACTATGGGAAGAACCTCATGCTGCAGCAGGGATAGAGTGTGAGGAGGAAAGAACAGCAGAGACAACATGTGATGAACTGACTGCAACCCCCATTTCCCATCTCTCTGCACTGCTGGGGAGGGAAGTTGAGCCCAGGAAGAAGGGAGGGGTGAGGAGAAGGTGGTGTAAGATTTATTTTTATGTCGTCTTATCCTACTCTGATTTGATTGGTAATAAATTAAATTAAATTAAATTTCCCCATGTTACATCTGTTTTGCCCGTGACAGTAACTGGTGAGCCATCTCTCCCTGTCCTTACCTCCACCCATGAGGCCATTGTTATATTTTCTATGCACTGTCCAGCTGAGGAGAGTGGTGATGAGCAGGCTGCACAGGACCGTGTCCAGGCGGGTCTTGAATATCTCCAGAGAAGGAGACTCCACAACCTCCCTGGGCAGCCTGTTCCAGGGCTCCATCGCCCTCAGAGGGAAGAAGTTCTTCCTCATGTTCAGGCGGAACTTCCTCTTCTTCAGCTTGTGCCCATTACCCCTTGTCCTGCCACTGGGCACCACTGAAAAGAGTCTGGCCACATTCTCTTGACAGCCAGCCTTAAGATATTTGTAGGCATTTCTAAGGTCCCATCTCAGCCTTCTCTTATTCAGGCTAAACAAGCCAGCTTCCTCAGCTTTTCCTTATAGGAGAGATGCTCCAGTCCCCTCATCATCCTCTTAGCCCTCCGCTGGACTCTCTCCAGTAGCTCCTCATCTTTCTTGATCTGGGGAATCCAGAACTGGACGCAGTACTCCAGATGGGAACTCACTAGGGCAGTGTAGAGGGGAAAGAGAACCTCCCTTGACCTGCTGGCCACTCTCTTGTTATTGCAACTCAGAGTGACCCTGCTTCAGCATGGGGGGTTGGACTAGATGATCTACAGAGGTTCTTTCCAAGCCCTACCATTCTGTGATTCTGTGATAGAGCAGCTTTTGTGAGTACCTGGCCTCCCACCAGGGTAAGCCACGACACATGTTTAAATTATTGTACTTGTCTGTCTTTGCCTGCCCTGTACCAAAGATTTCCCTGTTTTCTTCAAATAAATGAAGTGAAATTGGATTACTGAAATTCATGGATCGAATGAAATTAATGAAATTCATGTGGATATAATAATTAAATATTGGATGTAAAATACAACTTCATATATTGTACTTACAGACTTTCTGTCTAAATGTGATCAACTAACTAATTTTTTAGCTGATGAACACTTTCTGTTTCAGGCAAAAAAACTACAGTTTTTCTGTCATCCAGTCCTCTCCTCCCGTAAGTTAAACGTTAGATTAAGTCCTTATTCTAATACATAACATTATTTACCTGTTATTTCTCAAAAATAACCCAACAAAAATCAAAAAGACTTTTGATGTAGTTTATGAAGAAGAACAGTTAGTTTCTTGGCACAGTGAAAATTAAAGCTTGAATAAACTAGACTAAACTTTGTACCACACCATAAAGCATAATTTAGCATTGGCAAAGGGTGGAGTCTCTTCTGAAGTGGGTAAGTTCATAAAACTCCAGGTCCATGAAGGACCAGGAAGGTTGGTGGAAATTCACCATTTGAGGACATGACCTCATGGTTTGGTTAAGAGCAAGAATAAATTATTTTTTATTCTTTCCAAATCAGAAATACTAAATTCGAGACCCTGTGACCTGAGAAATGACTTCATCACCCTGCATAGAGGTAGACTTGTCTTTAAAAACATTAAACTTTCAGTTCCTTGTGTAAAACAGGAGGTAGTTTTCCAGACAAGTGGAAATGTGGCTTTTTTTTTTTCGGAGAAGAATGAGAACCTCTAAATTTCAAAAAGAATATTTTGCTTCACCTGCAAAAGATAATGTTAAAATGACTGAAATGGATAATGAAATATTGATTATAAAGCAAAAAGGATTTTTTGTTTAATTTAGCATGATTCTCTTCAATTTCTGTTATTTCTGTCAATATTTATATGCATTAGCTACCTAAATATTTACAAAATGTGTTGCTGTTGCTCTTTACCTCATAGGTTTATTCAAATATTTAATTAATTGACATTGGTAAAGTGTTATAAATGCAACTGTATCAACAGCACAGACTCTGTTACCATAAGGCTCAGGAAGTGTGGGCTGGATGAGTGGTTTGGGAGATGGATGGAGAACTGGCTGAATGGCAGAACTCAGAGGGTCGTCATCAGCGGTGCTGAGTCTAGTTGGAGGCCAATAACTAGTGGTGTCCTCCAGGGGTCAGTACTGGGCCCAGTCTTGTTCTATTTCTTCATCAATGATCTGGATGAAGAGTTAGAATGTACCCTCAGCAAGTTTGCTGACAACACAAAACTGGGAGGAGTGGTGGATACACCGGAAGGCTGTGCTGTCATTCAGCGTGACCTCGACAGGCCGGAAAGTTGGGAAAGAGGAACCTGATGAGGTTCAACAAAGGCAAGTGCAGGGTCCTGCACCTGGGGAGGAATAACCCCATGCACCAGTACAGGCTTGGGGCGGACCTGCTGCAGAGTAGCTCTTCTGAGAGGGACTTGGGTGTGCTGGTGGACGACAGGTTGACCATGAGCCAGCAGTGTCCCCTTGTTGCCAAGAAGTCCAATGGGATCTTGGGATGCATTAGGAGGAGTGTGGCCAGTAGGTCGAAGGAGCTTCTCCTTCCCCTCTACTCTGCCCTAGTGAGTTCCCATCTGGAGTACTGTGTCCAGTTCTGGGCTCCCCACTTCAAGAAAGATGAGAAGCTACTGGAGAGAGTCCAGTGGAGGGCTACAAGGATGATGAGGGGACTGGAACATCTCTCCTACAAGGAGAGGCTGAGGGAGCTGTGCTTGTTCAACCTGAAGAAGAGAAGACTGAGAGGGGACCTAATAAATGCTTATAAATATCTCAAGGGTGGGTGTCAAGAGGATGGGGCCAGACTCTTTTCAGTCGTGCCCAGTGACAGGATAAGGGGCAATGGGCACAAACTGAAGCATAGGAAGTTCCGTCTGAAAACAAGGAAGAACTTCTTCCCTCTGAGGGTGACAGAGCACGGGAACAGGCTGCCCAGGGAGGTTGTGGAGTCTCCTTCTCTGGAGATCTTCAAGACCTGCCTGGACAAGGTCCTGTGCAGCCTGCTGTAGGTGACCTTGCTTCGGCAGGAGGGTTGGACTAGATGACCCACAGGGGTCCCTTCCAACCCCTACCATTCTTTTGTTCTGTGAAGGCACAAGCATTGCTAAGCCTGTAACCTCAGAACAGAAAATAAATTATTGTCTTTAAATATGCATGCTCATAAAGTAATGAATGCAATTTATCTTCTGTGGTCCCAGAATGGATTATCAGTATGTTATTATTCTGAATGTTCTCCCGTGAGCGGTTGTACACCACTACAGATGGCAAACTTTTTTCTGAGTCAGGTGTGGTGTGTCAGGTGAAGGCAAGGAGTCAGCTTTCAGCTGATGTATGAACTTTGGTCCATTGAAATCACAGGTCCTATGTTCAATTAAAGCTCTGTCCACTAGTCTTTTTTAGATGACTCTGCTATGGTTGTCTCTGTCAATTTTAAACACATAATTTCCATGCCTTCCTGCTATGTACAGTGGTGTCAAACATCCTTGATATAAATCTAGTTGAATGATATGCAATTATGTGTTTAAATTAAAATGCAGACAGTACAGAGAAGTCAGTGGTCCCTAAGGATCCACAGATCCTGATAAAACAGATTGCTGTAGACAAGCTCAGCTCTAAATTCATCATTTCTTCCCATGAATCAGAATAATTTATCTTTTTCTTCACAAACTAGTAAATAGGTTTTTGTGTTCAAGGGTACTGAATATTAACAGAAGAAATACCTTAAAATGCCCCAAATGTTTCCATGTAGCAGTTACTGTTAGATACTGAAAAATGTTTGTTGGGAAGTGGCAGTATGTGCGGTCTTTTACATACATTAACAACCCTTCTGCATAAAAATGGTGCCCTAATAAATAACCACGTCCAATAATTAAGTAGTTTAGGCTTTTTACTACATTCATCAAGTAACTTAGTTCCTTAATAAGTCAAGATTTATTCTCTTTTTACCTCATTTATTAATTTTCTGAAGCTATAATATCTGTGAAATGTGTGATCTTTTGAACCCAGCAAGTGATGCCACTACGATGCCATTATCTCATTAGTAAAAGTACCACTGCTTTGAAACTGGTTTTTTTTTTTCCTGTTATTTGACTTTCTTTCAGACTCTTCATTAGCAGAAAAATAACAACAAAAAATATTATTTTGAACTGCGTGTATTACTATCCCTATTCCCATTTCAAGCATAACAGCCACAGATAAATTTTTGATGCATTAAACAATCCTAAATTACAAATATTTAGATGGCAGCCTCAAGACAATGCCTTTACTAATGAAGAAGACTTTGAGTCAGAAGTATCCTAAGGCTGGAAGTAAAAAAGATCTCTTTGAACTAAAATTCTGTTTTATTGAGGAAGATATTATGTCAAACAGCTGTCTACATATTTTCTAGGCGTTCATTTTATGAATCATCATTTCATATAACGGAAATTTCGCTATCGTATCCATAGGATTTTTAAGTTGTTTGTTTCGTGTAATAAAATTAAGTTCTGGTAGATATTGTTGCAAAACCAGCCTTTTTTGAGAAGATTAGAGGCTAATCTCGATTTGAAACTGTGCTGTGAGTCAGTAAAACACTTCTGTTTCCATGCAGGGGAACCCCAGGCATGAATGGAAAACATTGACAGTATGGTATAAAGTGCAGTGGTCTAGATGAAAACAGGGAATGCTAATAAATGGGTTTGTAATGAAGTGTGGATTTTGTGGCAGTGAAGGCAGGTTCTTCTGTAGTTTCTCCATTAGAAGGATGTTAAAAAATACCTCACATTCCATCAGCATTAACATACCTTATAAAAATCAACCACAAAAAGAACTTGCTATGCTGCATTTTTTCAGAGTATTAACATGTACCAAGTACATTTCAATAGAACAGAAGCTTTTACAGGCCTTAAAAGGTTTTTAATCCAACATTATGGTAGCATTCTGTTTCTAAAAAGCCCACAGATCAACAACAACCGGATAAAGATAAAAATCAACACTTCATGTTAAAAATATTTAAATAAAATTAAATTGCCATGAACAATTGACGTGCAGAAAGCAGACTCCACAATCTGTAAGATTGTAAAGTAGGTATGTTTATTCGGTGCTGGGCAGCACGGAGGATAGTCTCACGAAAGTCGTGCGCTCCGAGCAGCAACGTGTCTCTTCAATCTATACAGTCAAATATTACATATACATTAGATTTCCCAATACACCTATACATATGCATCTATCCTCATTGCATATCAAAATCAGTTCCGAGAAATAATTTCCATATTATAATTAGTTTCAAGAAGTAATTTCAATAGACTCCTCCCAGCTGCACTTGCGCAGTGCCTCCTAGTGGTTGTCGTCAGGGGTCCCAAGATGAAGGCCCATCCTCTTCATCACGGTGTCCGCTGATTGACCTTTGTTTCTGTGCAAACTCGGTTCTCTTCTGGCTCCCATCTACGCAGCAGGGTCGGTCTTGACCGGTTCTAGGCGACTCCCAGCCCCTATCAGGAACTAACCCCTTTGTATGGAGATGCAAGACTCTCTGCTTCAGTTAATTTAGGCAATAAATAAGCACTACCAGTTTTTTAAATGCACAGCAACGATTAGGTAATTCCACTTCTATTAAAATTCCTTTTAACCCCTTCCTTCACAATATTGATACTCTTCTCACTTTATGAATCACATTCCTTCTTTAATCACTTTGATTTCATGGCACACGGACTTATGAAACCGTTAGCTTCTAAAACTTGGCAATCTTTTTTTTTTTTTTATGTTTGAACTGATCTCGAAGATATCCCCTAACATTTTTAATAGGCTGGCGTTAGGCTGAAGAACTTTATAGTAAACCCATTCTGTGATTTAAAGGCCTCAGGAAGACACCATTTCTCTTGCCTGTGTTTGTAAAAAGGAGTAAAATATGACACACTGTTTGTTGCTCTGAATTCACATGTCTCATACAGGGAAGAATGGAAATCACTGCCTTGCACCCTTCTTTCAAATTGTTAGTGACCTGTAGTTAGGAAAAGTGATGTCTCTTGCTAAATATTCATTTAGGGCCTGATCCTCAAAATGCAAATTTTCTTCCATTGCCTTTCAGGTACTTTGACTCATATCCCTCTCACATATGTAGACCTCACACAGTTAATCAACTTCCAAACTTTTTTTTTTTTCATGAAAAGGCTGTATGCACATGTTGCAGATAAGAATTTGATACTTTTGGGAATAGATTAGAAGAATTTTGTAAATAAGGAGAAGTCAAATTAATACTCTGGTTATTATTCTATGATTTCTTTTTGTGTTTAATACCAAAAAAAAAGAATATTATAAGAAAAAAATCTAATCTTCCACACAATCTCCTTGTTAAATAGCTAATGCTTTTCTGAAAACAATTTGTTTGGGAAGCAGTGATAAACACAGAATCAATGCTTTAAGTTCTTCCCAGAAAGAAATAGTTACCTGCAAGACTGTGAGGTAAATTTCTTTACCTTTCAAAGGTACATATAAAATTTTATATAGCTCCTTATCTGTGTAGAAAATGGCAAGACAAATTTTTACATACATAAAACAATATGCTACACAAGACAATAGAGACAGGAAAGTATTCGAGGTGTCGTATGCTTAGCCTGGATAAGGTAGAATAGGACGATGAGACTTTTACTTTTTTATCTGTCAAGCTTTAAAGTTCTTTGTAAAATAGCATTTACGATTTCTACTACTAAAGAAACACATTCTGTGGAATGGTGCTTTCAGAAATGAAAATCAGTTTCCAATTAAGACTAAGTGCCATCACAGACCTCTCCAGAGATGCTTGTTTTGTCTTGTTGATGCACTGCAGATGTTCTGCTCAGGCTAAGGAAAGGGTGGAAAAACCAGATAATTTCCCACACTGTTGTTCTCCCTTTTTCTTTCCATATTGTTAAGGGCTAACATTGCCTTCGTATTACCTGCATTTCCCATGGAGAAATAGAAAATGTTTTAAGTGTCTTCCTTTAAGAAAGGAGAGAAAAGGAAAGGAAAACTTATCATAAGTGAAGAGTATCTGTCTCAAGAGGGCTTTTATATGATAAAAGTGACTTATTGCTTTGAAGTGGAGAAATGTACCACTGTATTTCAAACTTCACGGTGCATATTTTCTCAAAATCCTCACAAAATACACAAAATCAACATGAAAGGTCAGTGCAGCACTTCTGGGATTAAAATATTTACATTTATGAAATTGGTATTGGGAGTCTGCTCTGCAGTGGACACCAAAATATTTTACAATATCTCCTCAAACAATTTCCTTTCAGAAGGACTGCAGGTGCTTCAGCTTCACTCTGGGAACAACTGTTCCCTAAATTAAGCTACTCAAAATACTACATTTTCTAAGGAGCTTCATTAGAAATACGGTGTGATCAAACTTTCTTGAAAATTTGCTTCTTCATTTGAGGTCCTTAATGACACATGGTATACAATAAAACCTTTGTGCTTCACAAGTGCAAACTTTCATCTAGATCTATCATACTGGCAAACAAAGCAGATTAAATATCTGGTGTTTGCTCAGTTCTTCAAAGTCATAGTTTGGTCCACTAATTTTCTGGGACAAAACAAATATTTTGTTATCCATACCTCCATACTGTAGTATTGATATATTCCAGGTATTCCAGATAGTCATTAGTTTGGTCCAGCTGGTTTTGGACTGTTCTTTCTAAATCCAAACATTACATATGGTGCCTGTAAAGATAATGCTGATAAATCTGCTTGCAGATTAGCCAAAATGTGATTTTTTTCAAGAAAATCTACCTGCTTTGTACATTTTCTTTTATGCACTAATTTTTCACTTTTTAATCTAAACTCTGTTCCGTGGTAACCTGTCAACAGCTGCTACTAAATTAGTCTTTTCCCCAAAGATAGTCACAGACGTTGTAAAAGCTAATAAAGGGTGCCCCAGTCTCTCCTAGATCCAAGCAATGCCATAGTTATGATGTGGCTGGGTTTGGCATTTGCATTGGCATGGCTGCATGTTCTTGGCCATAGCCTGCATATGCTATTTGCCCTCATTGCAGTTTCACTCAGCCAGTGTCAGGCAGACATGTTAGCCACGGGTTGTAAAAGCAGTGTACGATCTCTGAGCTCACCAAAGCAAAATTGGAAATTCCTGCACCAAGCAAATGTGGGAGTACCAATTCTGCTGCTTCTGATGGCAGTCCATCTTTTCTGGAAGTCTGACTGTCCAGATGGAGATGCTGGAAACACGGCTAATCCTTATAAATTAATTGTACGGCATATGTGCAATAGGACCAAGTGAAAAGGAACAGCGACGTGAGATGGATCAACAGTTTTTGCTGTTGGCAATCATGGAAATGGACTGTTTATTTTTGTTATATTCAGGAATACAAATCTTTACGTTTCAGAAACGGAAAAAATACAGTGAAGACTATGACTGCCTAGTTTTCTTGAATTTTAAGAGTGAAAGGAGTGGTGAAGGCAGCACTTTCAGGGAAAGGCTCATCTCATCCTGCATTAAGATAATTCAGGCATTTTCATTTAGCATGACTTTAGCCCATAGGGCTGGCATGAAATGCCACTTTATCTAATACTGATTATGCAATGGCAAAGAAAAACACAGCTCACCATTTTATTTTATTCTAGCTTTCTTTGATCATGTTTCCTACTTCCAGTCTCATCTGTTCTGTGAAAGCTAAGAATCCATGTATTAACTCAAAAACTTTCTAGACAATATGGGAAAAATAAAAACTACATAGTACTTCGGAAGTTAAGACTGTACCTAGATGAAAAGTATTCTCTGTCTGGAAATTATATGTGCATGAGCAATGATTAGCACTGGATTATCAGCTCAGGTAAATTTATGTATAAGACGACTTGTTTTAAACCAGTGTTCTTGTATTGATATTATTTTCATAGTGAAGTAGAAATTAAGAAAAGACATCATTTTTTTTTTAATTACTTTCTGAGGGTGTTTCTATCACCATTTAAGATATATTCCACCAACTTATCCAAATTTTTAAATAAATCAGGAGAATAAAATACACTAAAACTATTTTCCTTAAATTTTGAGAAAACTTGGCTTTACACAGAAACTTCTCAAAACCTACAGTTTATAAATGTTGGGTCTCATCTCTTGCCGCTGGAAGATATTTTGCCCCAGATCTGCACATAGCTTGGTCTGTGTTGGTGATCTTGAGAAAACAGACCGATTTGACTTGAAAGAACTGGAACAAACACGAGCACTGAGTGAGGCTGACAGCCAAATACAAACTGGGTTACAGCTTATCACAGACACATTACCAGAATGTTAGCTGCCAAGAGACATAAATTTTGTTCCAGGCTCAGCTGATGAATTTTGTGTCTACCTGTTGTCGTGAAACATCCTAACTCTGTGCAGTGCCCAAATCATCATTCCTGAAGGACTGAGTGTTGACATTTTTGTTTGGCTACATAAATGCCATCAAAGCCTGGCAAAGTACTGCAACTGAAACTATACCTCCAGATGGTGATGCGGCGTGTTGTCACCTGTGAAATATTCTGAATCAGCAAAGTCTTCTTTCAAGTCTTCTTGTAACACCACAACAGGTAACGAATGTCAGTGACTCATTTCCAGAGGAGTACCTATATCTCGACTAGTGTATCAAGAAACAGTAAAAGCATAATTTTTTTCATACTGTGTCAGAGTGCAAGTCCATCCAGCCCAGCATCCTCTCTCCAGAAGTGATCGCTGACATTTTTCAGGAGGAGGACATGGAACAGGTCAGGAGTTACACAATACAGGTATTAGGTGGATTTTTCTTCCATAAGTGAATCAAACCATTTATTCAATCCATCTCCACTTTTACATCCATAACGTGTTGTTTCATTGAGATGAATAGTTTCATTGTGCACTAATTGAAATGTCTCCTTTTCTTGTTCATTTAAAAATGTTTATGCCTGGTTCCATTTTATAACAATTTTCTCATTAAAGAACAAATTAAATTAGAGTTTATAACATAAAACTGTCAGTATTTATTAGTTTTCAGTCTGTGACATTATAGAATGGAAGAGTTTAGACTTAGTCTGCTATAGTCTGTACTAGAACTTCAAAAGTTAAACCTACAGCTATGGATTTTTCAAGAATGAGCTTTTATTAGTCGTACGGTTGTTGGGGTTTTTTCCTTTTATTTATGATCAGTTCTTCAAACCTTGGTTTAATTTATAATAGTAATGAATCCATAACATGTTTTGGTTTTGAACGTGAAATCTGTTCTTAGGTTTAGTTGCCCTTGGACTGTAATATGATTAAGGATATACAAAGAGGTATTTCCCTGCTCACTTTAACACCTAACATAGGACACTTAACACATCACGTAAAATAGAAATACCCGACATCGCTGCTCAGTAAAATCACCTTCAACTAGAAAAAGAGGAAAGAAAATAGCTGTGAAGCCTTTTGTGTGGATGATGAAATTTTGTGTCTCCTTTTCACCATTTAAAGAACATTGTGTACGATTAATCTATCATTAGATAGATCTATCATTGCCTGCCATGTGTTTATGAGCAAAACATGTCTTTAACTTTGAGCTGATGCTAACTCTAATTTCAAAAGTTTTGGTGGTTATGATAAAAGTAGCATGTGTTATGCCTCATCAGTATGCACTACTAGAAATTCTTTATGAAATAGCATATCTTCTCACTAATTCTCCCCTCTAAAGTCAACAGGTGCATTGAATATAGACTAGTATGAGTACCTCCCTGCAGCTTCTAATACTTCCATATCTCTTATTACCTGCTACACTGCCTGGACTGCAAAGCTGTGAGTTATAAGCCATTAACAGAAATATTATTTTGCAAAGTGTTAAAACAATGTACGCTTTTCTTGTGTTTCATCTTCCGTAATTCTCGTATGTAAAAAAAATTATTTGAAACTATTTTCTTGAGAAAAAAAAGAAAAAGCAAATCTGTGATCCTGGTGATACCATGCCAGCTGTGTGTACAGTATTCCTGTCAGTTCCTTGAAACATCATTGTTTTAAATCACACCTTTCACCTCCCTAAATTCTAGCAGAGATGATAAGCTATGCACACAAAATCCCCTAAATGAGTTTCCTTTATCAGTTTTTAGATTCTCTTTCCACATCCAAATTAAAATGTGCTTATTGTAAATAATATCTCACTTGCTTTTCCTGGGCAAAGCAGAGGGTTTTTAAAATTTTATTCAATCAGAGTGGAAACAAGTATGTATATGAAAATTGCTATTTAGAGTTTGTAGAATCACTCCAGATACTCAATGAATATCACAAATAAAAGGTCAATGACGGTGCTGTTTTGCCAACCTTTCTTTAACTAATCTTATAACAAAGCATTACAAACTGGCAGTTGTCTTTGTTATAAGTGGGGAAATCATTTTTTCGTGTAGTGATCTCATTTTTAGTGCTTTTGTTTTGTTTTGTTTTGTTGTTACTAACATTTGATACTTAATTATATTCCAGGAGAATTTTTTATGTACTTTAGTAAAATAAATGCACCCCAGAAGGTCGGTAGCAAAGATGTTGAGTTAATGGTTTAGAGAAAATCAATAATATCAAATGCTGATGAAATATACTTTAATTTTGTCCTGCTCTCGGTGACAAATGGACTACCAGTAGTAAGATGCCTGCTTTCTGTTTGCAAACACCCCCTTCGGGAAGATGTAGACAAGGAAATAAACACAAATAAACAAGGAAAAAATCAAGCCATTCACCTTATAACATGTCTTTTCTAAAACTTTATATATGCTCAAATATTCTATAGCCAACTTCACAAAGTTTCTTTTTTAAATGCGTCATTTTAAACAAGTGCAAATTTACATGCAAATAAATTACAACAAGTCTAAGACTGTGGTTGTGAATACAGTCACTCTTTAACAGATTGCATTTACTATTGTGCAGACATTTATCTCAAAACAGGTATGTATTATTATCTTCAAAAGGGAAAAGAAATATTCACGTCTTATATATATGCATGTATATATGCACATAATAGTAGTTTACAGGCACACCAAAAAACTAAAAGGTTAATGAAATATTTCTTATCTTTAGTATGAGGCAAAATGTTGCAGGAAAATTTAAAACAGCTCACAGGGAAGAGAGGAAATTCAGTCTACCTTGCCAGAAATTTCTACATACTTCATGGAAATTATGCTGAAAAAAATGTATCCTAAAGAAAAGATGTCTTAGCATCAGACTACTCTCTATAGATTGTTTTTTATGTTAATATTACCAGCATTGATATATAATAAAAAGAGTCTTGTTTCAGTTTTGGTTAAAAATTTAACACTCTCTTCCTCTCTTGAAGGTTAATATTCAACACTTTTCTTGAATATTTTGTTTTACAAGTTCACTTAAATAAAACCTGTGAAGGGTGGACTGGCCTTTTTCTTCTTATTCCCTTTTTCCCAGGATGAAAGGAAAATATTTTTATTCTGTACTAAACTGCATTGGAAGTGGAGGTATCAGATGCATCAATCAAGGTCACATAAAGCAATGTTCCTCTACTCATATATTCAGTGAAATGTGTTTAAGCGGTAGACACTTCACAGTGACCAACTCTTCTGAAAGTTCTGTGACTGGGGACTGCGAACATGGCTTCACCAAGGGTAAATCATGCCTGACTAACTTGGTAGCCTTCTATGATGGGGTTACAGCATTGGTGGACAAAGGGCGGGTAACTGATATCGTCTACCTGGACTTGTGCAAGGCATTTGACACTGTCCCATATGATGTCCTTGTCTCTAAAATAGAAGGACATGGATTTGACAGATGGACCACTCGTTGGGTAAGGAACTGGCTCTACGGACACACTCAAAGAGTTGCAGTCAATGTCTCCATGTCCACGTGGAGACCAGTGATGAGTGGTGTGCCTCAAGGGTCGGTACTGGGGCCGGTGCTGTTGAATATCTTTGTTGGTGACATGGACAGTGGCACTGAGTGCACCCTCAGCAAGTTTGCCGACAACACCAAGCTGTGTGCTGTGGTTGACATGCTGGAGGGAAGGGATGCCATTCAGAGGGACCTTGACAGGCTGCAGAGATGTGCCTGCATGAAGCGCATGAGGTTCAAAAAGGCCAAGTGCAAAGTCCTGCACGTGGGTCAGGGCAATCCCAAGCACAAATACAGGCTGGGCGAAGAGTGGCTCGAGAGCAGCCCTGAGGGGAAGGACTTGGGGGTACTGGTGGGTGAGAAGCTCAACATGAGCCGGCAACGTGCGCTTGCAGCCCAGAAAGCCAACTGTATCTGTGCTGCATCAAGAGAAACGTGGCCAGCACGTTGAGGGAGGTGATTCTGCCTCTTTACTCCACTCTCGTGAGAACCCACCTGGAGTACTGTGTCCAGCTCTGGAGAATCCAACATAAGAAGGGCATGGATGTGTTGGAGTGGGTCCAGAGGAGGGCCATGAAGATGATCCAAGGGCTGGAGTACCTCTTCTACGAGGACAGGCTGAGAGAGTTGGGGCTGTTCAGCCTGGAGAAGAGAAGGCTCCGGGGTGACCTTCAAGCAGCCTTCCAGTACCTGAAGGGGGTCTACAGGAAGGATGGAGAGGGACTTTTCTCACATGTGCGTAGTGATAGGACAAGGAGGAGCGGCTGTAAACTAAAAGAGGGCAGATTTAGATTAGATACTAGGAAGAAATTCTTCACCATGACGGTGGTGAAACACTGGAATAGGTTGCCCGGAGAAGCTGTGGCTGCGCCCTCCCTGGCAGTGTTCAAGGCCAGGTTGGATGGAGCTCTGAGCAACTTGGTCTAGTGGAAGATGTCCCTGCTCATGGCAGGGGGTGTTGGAACTAGATGATCTGCAAAGTCCCTTCCAGCCCTTACCATTCCATGATTCTATGATTCTATGTCCCTTGAGGTTTCTGTGTGACTTTTGCCTGTGCCTGAAGATAGGAGCTTCTTAAGTAAAGCTTTATTGACTCTATAGTATTTACCAACTTTCACTCAGGACCAAGCTGAATCTGCATATGTGTCCTGTATGAGACATGTCATGTAATAGAGCTGTTTCACAATTCCTTGACCAGATGCTGCACTAGAATTACAATCTCACCCTCAGGTGGGTTGTACATGCCATTACTACTTTAAAAGCTAAATGTTGCAAATGTTTTTTGCCTGGAAATCAAAGACTGCTAGACATGGCTCTATATATTCAATAATGTTTCTTGACATACCATAAGTAAGAAAATACCAAAGCACTGTAATGTCTATTAAATAAACCATGTATTTTGCTGCATGTTTTTCCATCTAGAACATGCATGCCTAACTTGGACTGTTCCGTGGCTTTATGAAAACTTTGCCTTTGGGTACACCTTAGACATGCAACGGTTGCAACCTCAGTTTTGATTAAAAAATCAGGAATAAGTGGATATAGGTGTGCAAATATGGATGATTGGAAAATCATGCTTGCAGATTTTAAGAGAATCCATTAATTTTTTGCTATTACATTTCTCCATTAGCACAATAATAAAAAATGTTTGGCACAATATCACCAGGAACATAGATTTGCTTTATGTTTCTTAGTCATAAAATATTTTCAAAACATTTGTTACATAATCTTACATGAATTATAAATAATGGAAAAAAAAAAGTATGTAATGATGTTCTTGCAAAGCTTCCTGTCACTAATCTCATCTATATTCCCTCTCATACTTAAGAAACACAAAAGCCTGCATACAGGCTACCAAATAGGAAACATCAAAATGCTGAAGGATTACATCTGTCCCAGGTGGTCAAAAAAGATATTTTGGGAGCTGGCAGTGACTGGGGAACGTTACAGGTATGGATAAGATGCTGACATTCCTGAGAGGACTTAATGTGTTTCTTATATTCCTACTATCATGACCCCATCCAGGCAGCATGATGATAATGATTGCACTGACTGGATCCTCTCACCTCATGTTGATGTGTTTTATATTGACCATATATCAAATACTGTCATAATGCGGTCATAATAGTATCTAAGCACCTCTCCATATTCAATGCATTAGCAATGACAAAATGACAGCTTTTGGCTTTGGTCTGTTTTCAGATTATTGAAAGCACTGCAGAACTTTTTTTGGTGGAAGGGAGAGGAGAGGAGAGGAGAGGAGAGGAGAGGAGAGGAGAGGA
>Ga0065711_1033421_pt1 | contig 25537 bp, 14 predicted proteins | sample Hoacrofraction12_FD_59098 | JGI IMG/M metagenome (GOLD analysis project Ga0065711, IMG submission 59098) | Hoatzin crop microbial communities from Cojedes, Venezuela - Epithelial fraction 12 v2 (version 2) | ecosystem: Host-associated > Birds > Digestive system > Esophagus > Crop | place...
GGTCCTGCACCTGGGGAGGAACAACCTCATGCACCAGTACAGGCTTGGGGTGGACCTGCTGGAGAGCAGCTCTGCGGAGAGGGACCTGGGTGTCCTGGTGGACGACAGGTTAACCATGAGCCAGCCCATGGGGAAGTCCCATGGGGACTCTGCCATGTTCCTGGGGAGGAAAAGAAACATGAAGAGCTAGATAGTTTTCCTCAGCTCTGAAGTGTGAGTGTAAATACTCCTTCTTGAAAAAGCTGCTTGAGAGAAACTCCTCCTTGCTTACCAGTCACTTTCTACAGCCGAACAAGACAGCAATCCACACAGAAGTTTGTAAAGAAGACAAAAATGAGTTGGGAAGAAGCTGAAGGCTGGGAGAACAAAGGAAATGATATTTCTAAGGGGAAGAGAATGAAATTGCTCAGGAAATAATTAGACTTGTTACTTAATAAATAGTGTTTCTTCTATTTATTATGCAGTTACAGCTTGTTTGGTCTCTGTGAGGAAATAATTGATTTGACTTTTAACAGACACTTAATGAGTTATAGAATAGCTTAGAAATCTTCACACTGTGAACGGAATTGTTTTCACAGCTGATTTGTGAAATTTGTCAAGACATGCCCAGAGTTCAAAACCAGAAGTGAACTCCTCCTACATGGAAGGTTTATTTGGATCATTCTTCATGCTCAGACCACTTGTAGCAATTGGATTAAACCTTCAAGACAAAATTTTTCTTCCGAAGCTTAAGGGTGTTTGAGCCCGAGGTGCTGTTGTGAGATTCCCTTTGAAATTTTGTTTTACAAGTACTTTCATGGTGATTGGCAATATCATATCCTGTTGCATAGAAGAAAACGAGGGCGTGCTAGCTGCATTTTGGTGCACAGTAAATTACTGACCGATGCACTCAGAACCATGATTTTAAACTTCACTGTGTAATTTTGTGTTGGATTATTAACATGTTAATAGTACATAGAGTTTGGGTTTTTAATTGCATGGAGACTACAGCATGCAGTGAGTACCTTTGCTGCATTTCTACTCCACTTTCAGCCTTGTTACTTTAAACAGAAGGGGTAAAAAAATCTCTTCTGCAGGCTCAAGGGCTTATATCTCACTAGGGAAAAACGTGACTGTGGTCAGTTACCAGGCTGTGAGGAAATGCTGATAAATTTAAAAGTGAAAGAAAATAATCTTTTCTTCTTAACTCCAAAATGTAAGGCAAAAACTGGATATACAGTCTTTAAAGTAAAAGTTAGCTTTTTTTAAGCCCTGCTCCACCTACAATCAAGGCTGATTTGTAAAAGATAGTCTGTAAATTTTGGGAAATATCTATAAAGACTGAAGTTGCTTTTGCAGTGTTTGATAAGAGCCTCTGTAGTGAACAGATAAATGAGAAAATTATTTTTTCTGTCGTTACCTAGTATCAAAAAGTTGCACATCATTTTGTAGATGTTACACATCTCTATATGTAAGTATGTACTTTTAACCATGAGAACAGATTTTGCTAATAAAAAGAAATCACTTTCTAATGGAAGTTATAGATTGAAAGGTGGGGTTTTTTTTGTTCTTTTCATTTTAAAGGAAGACAAACATAATGCAAGCGAGCCATACAGAGAGCTGAAGAGTCTGGCTGAAGGAACCAGTGTTTTCAGCACACATAAGGCAACTATAAATACCATAAATGCCATTTTTACTGGCTTACTGTGATTTATTACTTTTATTGCTGTAGCATTCAAGGACTTGAAGACCGTTGTGCCAAACACTGTGCAGACTCACAAAGAGTATTTGCATATGCTGGGGACAGTTCATGTCTTTGGTTTCCAGTGACCGAAGGCATAGGGGTATCCAATATGGGAACAAATCCAGACCATAGAAAGGAAACACACATTTGCAGCAGTGGGGCACATTCAACATTTGCAACAACTGACTTACAGACGTAATGGACTTCTCCATCATTTAAAGCCTGTAATCAACCTGATATCTTCCTTAAAAATATGTTATTCCATCAGAAATTTTAGGTTTGATCAGAGTTATGGGGTGATGATATATGCACTATGGAAGGCCAGGTAATATTTTTTAATGCAAAACCAAAACATGCGACTTCTACTGTGTTTGCAATCTGAATATATCACTTAGTCACCCTTCAGCAACTGTTCTTTTGTTCAGTATAAACAAAATTTTCTTTCAGGTAAGATGAGGACCAGAAAAGCACATAGTAGTCCAGCTGGTGGGTTACTGATAACATGATCACAAAAATTAAAGTTATACTTCAGGTAATTAGGAAGTTTGCTTATTCTATCATTAATTGTGCAGCTGTTTAATTTAAATATAATCTGATTCAAAGTGTTAAAGTTTACTCCAGGCTGAACACCACTGTTTTCCCTGCAGTCTGCAGCATTTTGTCAGTGAAATACAAAATCTGGAAATAAAAGGAAAACACTATTTCTTGTTTGCAAAATTACATGTTATGCCTATCTGTAATTTTTTTTAATAAAAGGAACTTGAAGTAATGCAATTATTTCTACTGGGAAAACCCCTCAGGAGCAAGTTGTACACAGTAATTATGATTTTAGACTGAGCTGACATCTTTACTAGGTTCTGCGTTATCTTACCCTATATTAAGTATGTTCAGTTTTTGAAGTGGGTGTTTCAAATGTCTTCTCTTAATTATCACTGTGTAACTGAAGAAAAGTACAAACTCACAGCCCCATAAATGTGAAGACTGTTTTGATTTGGTTTGTTTTGATATTGTTTTTCACATATAAATCTTATAGACACATCTGCGACTGAAATGGGGATAAGCCTCCTGGTGTTATCTTATTTCTTAATTGTAGGCTCTCATTTTCTGAGGCATGTGTTGACTTGGTCCTTTCCTTATCATGCCCTCCTCTGTTGTTTACTTGCTTATTTACTGGCAAAGCTGCTTATATTTTAAACTTATCCAGGCAAAGCAAGCTTTAAAAACGCATGTCAGATTTGTTTTAATTCAGAAACCATTTTCTTTAGCAGCACATGTAGGCTTGCGGATTTTTTTTTTTTTCCTTTTTCACACTAGAGTCATAGAAATGCCTCCTCCGGATAACAGAAGGAGGCAGGTGTTATTGAGAATAGTCTTTGTGAAAAAGCGGAGCCATTATTAAAAATACTTTCAGATAAATGTCAGTCTATGTACTTTCTGATATTTAACACACATTTCAACTTTTTCTACTTTTTCTACTTGAGTATCTGTGGTGTGAGGGGGTTCTTTGAGACGAGCCAGTAGGATACAAAACAGAGCTGCTTCTGCTGTTATACTGCTAGTCCTGAAGTCCTAGACTGATAAAGCCTTGCTGGATTTTAGATCTAAGCAGCATATTTTTCATCTGGCTATAATATTATTAGGAACAAAATCCAGTTGCCCTACCTGTGGTTGGGTGCTCTTTCACCTTACCACTTAGTAGTTGTTTGGAGCTTTCCATTTGATCATTGCACAATATCATATGTGGCTTTGTTTGAAAATATACTTCCAACTTTATGAAATCGATAGTTTTTTTCCACTGGTTGAAAAACTGAAAAACAGAGTGCTTAAAGCAGGAAGGACTGGTGAGAGCAATAGGAGAAATCTGATGCATTGGCAATGAAACTGCTCTTCCCTCTCTTGATTTTCTTTCCTGTTTATCCATGATCAGGGATATAAGAGTAATTGCATTTATAAATGATGTTTCATTTTATGATCGCAACATTTTTACAGATATTAATTAGTTAAGACTAATAATAACAACCTGGGAAGACAGGTTAGTGCTACTATTTTTGCTTTGCAGATGGAAAGCAGGGTTCACAGAGGTCATATGATTTGCCACAAGGTTACAAAATGCATCAGCATCAGAATCAGGGCTGAAAGGTGGGATTGAACACTGCGCCTTTAACAGTGCCCAGAGACAAACCAGCCTCAGCTCTGTGTCACAAATTTGAGAAAACATTTTTCCTGCCATAGTGTCTTGATTAATCGACTCTTGCTTGGCAGTACATGTGGTAGCAGTGTTTCAGAGTCCCAGTATCCTGTTTTGTGAACCTTTTAAAGGTCTTCGTCGCCATTTTACACAGCTGTCATATCCTGTCATAGTTATCTCATAACTAAGTAGAAAGTATATTTTGCATCTAGTTTAAATGTACCAAACAAAATGGAGAAATGTGACATATAGGTGGATGAAAAAGGTAAAGGTTTTACCTTGTAGACAGTACTGAAGAGAATCTTCCAGATGTGATAAATCCATGTCTTTAGAAGATTTATGTTGCTGTTACCTGTGCAACCAGGCAGCGAAAAATTAATAGAACAGAACCTGAAAGTTTTGGAAAACAAACAGGAGATAAAAGTGGAAACACAGAAACTGCTCTCCACCACAACAGTAATTTTAAACAATTCAGTCCTGGTTATCCAAAATATTCTGAGAACAGAAAGCAAATTCAGAAGACTCCAGACCTAAAGAAGCAACAGGAATTTCCAGAATTTTAAAAGGACCAACGTCCCCAGATATTTCTGGATATGTTTTTGGATACATTTGTAGTATATTATGCATTTTGCTGAAATTTATATCAACTTATATACAGGAAAAGAGGAAGAGTTAAATAAGGATAATATAACCTGTGAGTTTCTGAATAACCTAAAAATATGCTGTTAGAAGATAAATAGAAATTTCAGAAATACAAGTCGGAGTACAGTGCTTTCAATTTTTAAGGCATATGTCTTGAAATAGACACTAAATTCAGAGATCTATTCTGCCTCATTTCAGAAACACTTAGAAACATTATTTTTCATGCTACTGTGTATCTGCTATACAAACTACAGCAAATAAGTAATGAAGAGTTTTGAGATCTGTTGAATACTGTGAATTTTCTCATTTCCCCCTGCATCTGCAAAGTCATTTAGTGCATATTTTTCTGTAATTTTGTTACTTTTAGAAACCCCCACATTATTTAGAATTACTTGTATATGCTGCTTTTCCAATTTTGATTTATGAAGCTTTTAGAAAAAAAAAGGTGATACTGGACAATGTGCAAAGAACATCCTGGTTTCCTGACTAGTTTATGAATAATGACTTCTTTTTTTCTAGTTACATCCTTGTCATGAACTTATTTATTTTTTTATATTTGTCTTTCTAATTGATGTATATAAGAATTAAAATCAGTGTTTCCTTTATGGATAGAAATAAAAGACTGGCATGCTTAATTTTCTGCATTTAGATACATTTTTTTCATACAGTCTTGTCTGTGAGTAGTGTTGCAGTCACTCCATATGATTTGCATTGTGAATACTGATCTAATATAATCCTATTTCAATTGCATGTATTTTCATTATCTGATATTTTGAATCTGCTCTCTAGAAAGCCAGTTTACCTTGTCTGAAATTTTAATACTATTTTAAAGTTTTGTATGGAAAAAGAGAGACTGTCCTAGTGGCAATGTGACAGCTAAACTAAGAATTAACAAAAATTAACAAATAATCACCTGACAGAGCACAAATAACTTGCTTTTGGATGCTGAGTGCAGGCAGAAATCTGTAGGCAGAAATCTTGATGTACAATTGGGTTTCACTCCTCCTCCTTCTCCTCTTGGACCCCGGAACTGTGTGAATCAAAATGCCTCACTTCTTTTCTCTGGACAGAGTTTTACCTGTGTTTATTCAAGGAACTTTTCCTCAGGCCTCCTGATACTTATAGCAATGATACTCTTGAGCCTGTAGCCATACAGAATCTGCAATAAAAAGAATGAGATGCTAGGTATGGCCCTGGGAATTCCCCACACTGTAAACTGTACAGGCAGATAGTTGTAAACCCTTGAGAGAACACTTGTGGAGGCTTCTGCAAATGAATCCTACAGGCTTTGTGCCACTGTGCTTAAAACGCCTTACCACTGGGAATAACACTGGAAGTGGTATTTTCACCCAGACTGGAAGCCACCATTTAAAGTGTCATAGCACATCCTTTTTCTTAGTAGTACCTCGAGCTGTTTAGATTTCATTCAATTTAATAATTTGTTTTCATGCCACTGCAGATTTGCCAAGCAGTTAATAAAAAAGTATTAAAAAAAGTTGCTGGGATTGAGGAGGCTTTGAGAAACCTGGATTCTTTATGACTTGAAGGATGTAAGGTTGTTTTTTGACTGTAAGGTGAGCTTGCTGGGTGTTAATGCTAAAATTATCCACAGTGAGACAGTTAATAACAGTAACATCAGGGAGATGAAAAGTGCAGTCCACACAGCTCAGAGTTACCACCTCTACCTGTTTGTAGACCTGGGAGGATATAGCAGCGTATTGGATTATATTCTCTTCATGATGTTAAGTTGTTAAAAGTCATAAAGGAGGAATACTTCACCGTGATCATGCTGATTTTGTAGCAAAGGGGAAGAATCACAGAGCACTTAAATACCAAGGTTAGGGTGAGAACAACAGACTGAGTTAACTGGAATAAAAACCAGACTGTAACACAGAGACATCTGTAATTGCAACATGGCCCTTTCACATGCTTCACTTCTCTCTGCTTCTGGATAGCTTCAGGAGAGTATTTTTAAGGTAATTTAGGAATGTGTCCAAATCCTGCCTTTTTGGACTAGAAGTTTTGCAGCACTTCATACAATGCTGGACCTCTCACTATGGGACTCCTATTTACATCTTTACATTGTTTTACAGATATGACTAAACCTATTTTTTCATTAATTAGCTTGTAAGCTTTGTAGCAGGGACCAACTCATTGTTAAGTCTCTGTACAATGGCTAGCCCAATGGGATCATTCCTTAGTATTAATACCAGAGCCAGCTTAAGTCTTCTCAGCAGTGCAGGCAAAATTGAATTGTGTTGCCCCTGGGAGAGTTGGCAGGGTCGGTAAGGTTTTTCTAGGGGATATGGTGTGGGGGATGTGGAGGGCTTTCAGCGCCGGGAGTTTGAATGTTTGAAATGATTGTGGGTTGTTTGGGGATGTTGCAGAATAAGGCTGGATTATTTTACCCACTTAATTTCCCACCTCCCTTCAGCTTGCCCTCTCCTGCTGAAAAGCAGGGGTTTTACTTGATGGCCTTCGGCTCACAGAGGTGATTTCAGACCAAAGCCAGGGATGCTGAATGCTGCTCCCTTCTTTGGTGGGCTGGCTAGGATGAAAACACCCCATGTGGGATGTGATTCACAGAACCTATGCTTTCTAAGCACAGTGATGCATGTGTGACACAGAAATATGTCTCGCCCCACAGTGGTACACAAGCACTTCAAATCTGCATGAGAGTCATCCTGGTATTGTTACTACCCCTTTTGTTTGGGCATCTTTAGCTGTGCACAAACCAACTCTGCAAGCAGCACATACACAGACTAAAAGGATAAAGTAACTATTTATTGTCCAACGCGCACACAGAAAATAGCTAGGATTTAATGAGCTGTGAGGCTAAGCATGAGCATGCTCACTACCAGAAGGGTCTTTGCTGGCCAGCAAAGTCTCTGCAAAAGCCAGCAAAAGCCTCTGTGGCCTGTTGGAGGTCCTGCTTGGTGTTGCTGAGTTGCCATCTTCCACCTGCCCCAGCATGGGCATGGATACACAGAATGGCAACAACTGAGCAGCTCTTGGCTCTCAGCTTGCCCAGTGACCAGAGTACTGCTGACTAAACCTTCTCTTTTTTTTTGTTTCCTTGTTTGTTTTACTCTGTTCTACCTTTCCATGCTAGCATCTGTCTCTCTGTAATTTTATCTTTCTACAGACTTTCTTATAGCTCTGTCTCACGATTGTAGCAATTTCCTGAGAAATTGGATGGCAATAGGTTCCGGGGCGGCTGCTGACAGAGGTTACGGTGTGAATGTTACCTGAACTTGGCTGGTCTCTAGTGTGGGCTGCATCACAGCATCACAGAACTGTACAGATGAGAGCTGTGTTGTGTGGGTCAGCGACTCGTGGAGTGAAATGAAGGTGGAGGAGGAACAGGGAATGGAGACTCTGCAACATGAGCCTGTGCTGTGTCTTGCAGGCTTACAGGAGGGCCCAGCAAGTGTGCTATCTCATCCTGCTTGCTTAAGACTTTGTCATGCTCCTCAGTACTATAATGGCAAGCAGGGACTGGGAGATGAAAGCCGAACTAGAAACAGTGTGGGTCATAAATACGACTCTAGTGGAGCTTCCAAAACCAGATATTTTTCTGCTTTTTTATGTTGCTAAGAAATACGTAAGTATGACAAATGTAAGGTGAATGCAACAAATGGTGTTATCCATAGTCGTTCAGAGAGGTTGCTTGATTGTGAAAGGAAATAGTGCTGTCTTTCAAGGTTCAACCTAGGTAAAATAATACATCTGGTAGGAAACGTTTATTGCCAAAAATATGCTAGCTCCTTTCTTCAGCTGGGGAAAAAATAATTAACAGCATGGTTGAAAAGGTATGTTCTTCTCCATGGCTACCGATACTTCAAAACAATAATATCACAGGTTTTTCATACTTTTTCGTACCTATATAGTTATTTGATTATTTTCAAGAAGAAAGTGAAATTGTTTTAGAAATGTCTGGTAATATAAAAGGTAGAGCATGACCAAATGTTTTGAACTTTGAGACTGTGGTATCCTTTGCAGCTGATAATGCTAGTATTATCTTACAGAGGCACCAGCCTGACTGCAGACTAACAGAAAATAAGAACAAATATTTGCTTTCAGTTATTGCCCTTTTTGTAATACTCTGCATAATATAGCGAAATAATCATTACTTTTAGACATGTAACAGGAGTCTGATAATTTTTTCTTGCAATGTTACTGATATCTCAGTTGGTCAGTCTTTGAAGCATGAAAATGATAAGGCATGTCCATGGGATAATTATCTGTATATCTTGTAGTAGATAGAATCTTAAAAAGTGTTCCATCTATAATTTTTTTTTTGTAGGTCAAGTGAAGATTGTCCAATTTTAATCTTCTAATTCTTTGAGTATATAAAAGATACGCATGATTCAGTGTTGGTTAAATATTACTTAGGTTTCTGTCACAATGCTTCAAAACTTTCTGTTTCTGATGCTGTCTAAAATCTGATCATTGCTCACCTTTGACATAATGCCTTAATTAAAGGATAGGTTACAACAACGTATTTACAACAAGTTCTTCTGCCGAAAGAGTAACACCTCTGAAAACAAATCCTGAAGGAATGGAAAGGAAGGAAAAGGGTTATATTCAGTAACAAGTATTTGATTTCAGAAAAGAAAAGATTTCTATGCATACCTTTGGAGTTCTCAACTAGGAAATTGTCAATCCTGAAATATTTTTTTTTTCTCAGTTTCTTAAAATCTGTGGAATTTATATCTGTTTTCGTCTTCAAATACATCAAGAGAAAGAGTAGCTTATTCAGTAATGCATGGGAAGGGCTTTATGAATTTATTAAATAAAAGATGGATGAGAAAGTTTTAAAAATGAGCATAAATCTGATTTAAAGAACATATTCAATCTTAGTGTAACTAAACTAAATACCTGATAGTAGTAGAAATGCACATCATAGAGAAAAACACGACATAGTAAGTAAAATGCTATTTACTTGAATTATTAGATGTTACAGTTTTCTTCTTGTGCATCCCCCAAGTTGCTACCGAACAGGCCTCTTATGTCCCCATGTGTAGAAACCTTACAAGTTCTATGTACCCAAAACTTTGACCTCCATTTCTACTAATGTGGCATTGCTCTTCACATACTAATATTCTAGCTGTCCTTCTTATTTTAGTTGTCAGTCCTGATTTGTTTTTATGAACATGAGTAAACAAGTCGCAGGAGATGTACTTGTGCAAAATGATGCCAAGGAGTAACTGAAACATGTTGGAGTGGTGTAAAAGAACACAGCTTTCAAGATGTTATAATTAACTTCGGCATGTTAATAGTTATTTAACATAGAAAATGATACAAAAAAATAATTTGGAGAGGGGTGGAGAATGATGGGGAAAAGATGACCTTTTCTAAAGGCACCCACTCTCATCTTGCAAATTTGAAACTACAGTAAGTTGCATGTTTCTTGCTTCATAAAGGGAACCAGTGAGGAAAAAGCATTAATGTGTACCTAATATGAGGTACTTATCTTACACAGAATATGATGAAGAAAAACTCCTGGTAAATATGAGCCTTTTGTCTTGCTGGAGTATATTAGCGGGTTAGAGGGAAAACATGTAGTACTTGAGATTTTGGGGAAATTGGAGTTAATTTGGCTTTGTTTGAGTTTCATGTGGTTTCCTTGGAAGACTGTTTATACAGTTATTTTTGCATTAATATCTTGTGGAGTGGTAAGGGTTTTGCTTTTGTTTTTGGAAATACCTTGTGAACTCAGTCTTGTTGCGGATTTTAATTACCAGTATTTAATTGATTACATGCACGAAGGAGAATATGCATTTTTTTTCTTTCTCCTTGCCTAATTTTTTATTCAATATGGGCTGATGTACATACATAAGATCAGATTTCAAATATTCACATTGTTAAGAAAACACAATTACCAATAAAAATTCTGCGTTCCTACAAGGTGGAAGAAAATAGTATTAGGAGCATGCTATATAATGATACAAAGCGTTTATGCAACATTTATTTATACACATATCTGGATCTTATTATTGGTATAAGAAAAATAAATGAATGCATTTGAAGTAAATGAATATTTAATTAAATATGGTTCAACCTTCGCTGGTGAGAAGGTGATTCTCTTGATACTGGAATTTAAACCCTTATCTTGGCTCTGTGTCTTTGGACATTGCCTTCTAGTTGGCAGCAAATGAGAAATTTCAGAGTAAACAGCTGCAAGCAGGCAAATATTGTAGACAAACCCAGTTGCTGCTGCAGTTCTTCTGTATAAAAGCTTCAGAGATATGATTAAAGTTGAAACCTAAATGGAGATAAAACAAACAGGCCTAAGCTAAGTCTAAAAGGTAAAGCAGAAGAGGTTTATTTATTTTTAGGTAATGAGATTACCGTTTAAATTGCATTTCATCTCATTATGGGACTGTTAACGTCTGTTTCCTCTTTTTCTGACATTAAGTTACCATATACTGAAGATTCCAGCTAATGACTTTTTGAGGGAGACATTTAGGACATTTCCTAGGAGAGGTTATATTAATTTTTCTACTGCAGAAAAAGATTGAAATTTTTTTTAACATACCAGTGAGTTAATTTATCTGATTAAGGATTAATTATGATAATATGGTCCCAGTGTTTAGCTATCTTCAATGTAAAATTTGACTCCATGTATTACAGATCTCTAGATTTAACAGCTTGATCATCTTTAACCTGATATTGACCTGATGTTTTGAAAGTATGTTTTTCACCAAAGTGAGGGCAATTTTATTTAGGGACAAGTTCTGCAACCTTGATTCATGCTGAGTTGCCATTTTTTTCAGTCAAATTTTTCTATAAAGGAAATACTACTGTTGGCGTACAAAAGTATTACTCACTATTAAAGTGGTCAGATCCCTGTGTGCAAATTTTGTATTGAAAAACATGTTTTGCTCATAGAGGAAAGCTGCTGGCGTTTTTTTTTTTTTAAATCTAAGAGAAGTAATCTTTTATACATTGAAATTCATAAAAATTAAACTGACCTTTTGGTGTTTTTTGTGGGAGTGGACCATGCAGCTTAAACACTTATTAATCCCTTTGTAAGTGGTATGACAGAATTCTGTCACAACAGGTCGAAGCATGAAAGTAAATGAGTGTTTATACCAGCGGAAACCGTTCCTGGTTTCCTGATGAGTACTTCAGTACAGAGGACATCTTACTTTTCATGTAAATAAAAATACATGTCAAACAACAGGACCTTCAAAATATTCGAACAAATCCAGTGGTGGTAGCAGAATGTCATGCGAAGGCACTGAGCTGAGTTTTGAATTTATAGCTCAGATTTTGTTTTCTAGAAAGCAGGAGTTTCTGTTTTTCTGTAGTTTATTTCTTTTCATTTGCATTTACTCATTGATAATCATTCCATAATAAAATGATTATCCATTAGTAAAATTGACAGAAATAAGTGAATGCTGAGACAATAGCGAATTAGTTAATAACCCCAGCAAAATCTGTATTAAGAGTCTAGTGAGTTAAACACTTTCTATTTAAAAGAAACAGAACATAACTACTTGACATAAGAAGAGAATTTACAGGAAAAAAGGTCAAGGAGGAAATCCCTATGTTAATATCACCCCATTTAAATGTATACTCTTTCGTCTTTTGTAAATTCTAAACCACAATAAACTGCAAATATTTCCTGCTTCATAATAGGAACTTGTGAGAGAGAAACATTTATTTCTACCTCACGTGTATCTAAAGTGATCAAGAAAAACTCCCTGTAAATGTAAGCCTTTTGTCTGCCTGGTATATTAATGGGGTATATTAATGGGTTAGAGGAAAAATGTTTATGCCCTATTTAAGATTTTTGGAAAGTTAAATTGTTTTCGTTTTGTTTAAATGTAATGTTAATAGCAATGATGATGATATCTGATAATGATTTCCTTGGGGTTACTGAATCAGTATTTTTCGGGATTGACCGTGCTGTCTAAGATGGAACAGACTTTCATTAAACTGTGTGTGTGTAGCCCTGTGTACTAAGCTGAGCAGATATGATGCCTAATCAAAAAGAACAGCTATGTGGCTGAGAATAATGGAGATTAATTAATGTAGTTTTATTGCTAGAGAATTGTTTGTGTTAAATTTTGCAGTTATTTTGAATACAATAGGAACTGGCTGTCCAGACAGGATTTTTTCAAGCAAGGATGTTACCCTGGAACAATAATGTAGCTTTAGCATCTTCCCCAATTCCCCAACAAAATCCCATTTAATATTCTTAAATTATTTTCTTATGTCAGTTTTGATTCTGTTACAAGTACTATCCAGTTTGAAATACTGGTACAATAATAATATGCTATATTAATAAAATATTATAAATTTTCTGTAATTAGTTCAATTTTTATTTAAAATATTAAGGGTGGTGGTTTTTTGAGCAAATTTCATGTAAAGGATGACTGCAGCAATATTAGTAAAAGGCAGGAAGCTATATCATAGCTAATCAATCTAGAGAGCTCTGTCTCTTACAGATGTCAATACAAAGTTAAGTGCTAAAATAATTGTAGTGTAGGCTTTCTCATAATTACTGTTGTTCATTTGGTATGTTGTGCAAAAAAAGAAAAGAGGAATTTGCTTTGCAGTCAGCAGCCGCAAATCTCTAAGGAGAAAGAAAGAAGATAGCAGAAGGCTGATAGTCATCCATCATTCCTGACAATTTCACAGCCTAGAATAACTTGACAGAGACCCAGAACAAAATGTTGAGAATTGAATGCTGCTAAGCTGAGCGAATTGACTTTCTGATGTCAAAGCAGGACCTGCTTGAAGTGGCTGATGATTTTCCTTTTCTGGTTTCAGAAACACTGATGTTTAAACTGCCTTGTGGTATGAATGCTCTGAGCAGATTTGGAAAGTGGGGAACTGTGTTATAACTTTCTCTCTAGATCTTTTTAAAGACCTAATAAAATAATATGATTCTGATCAGGAAGTGTGTGGGTTTGAATCACACCTACTATTAAAGAGGATTTGATCTTTGCATCCTCTTGCTCCAGAGAGTCAGAAGCAGGTATAAGGAATCAGAATTGTTCCTAAGGTATCTTGAAAGAAGACATTTTGCTAGACCTGGCTCACATCATCTCCGTTTGTCTTTGGGGCTGTACTGGCCACTCTTTCACTAGCCTTGGAGGGATGGGCGTGGTTTGTCTCTGTGCAGACGTGGGAATGAATTGACTATATATGAATCCCCATTTTTTATTTTTAAATTAAAATATTCTTGCATTTTGTTTAGGTTAGGTGCAAAATCTCTTCATAATAACATTAGAATGATGTAAGTGGGGTACATGGTTTTTATTTAAGTAGCATTGGTATACAGATATAATTTTCCAGCTATTTATTTAGAAAAAACATGATATTGGAAATGTTACTAAATTATGATAATTAGACATTTATTTACCAAGAAATATTGCCAGTTTCAGATACTATTCAAAGACTAACCTTCAAATTGCTTTCAACCATTAAAATGCATGAAGAACACAAACTGCAGAGTTTAAATGGAAAGAGCTCTTGTTCTGTAAAAGACACATGTCTTAGAAGAGTAAAAGAAATAGAATGTAAATAGGACATGTGGGCTAAGCATGCCATCACTGATCAATAATGCAAAAGGTTTAGCAGGTTTATTTGTAAACCTAACAGCACAGATTTAGTCAGGACGGGGCCTTGTACTGTACAGACAGGTATTTAAAGGTTAAGAACAAGGAGTTTCATTAGTCTGGCAAATCCTCTGCTGTCATTCCCCAATCTCTTTGAATTGTTTCCAAATGTTTTCTCACATTTCTGTTGTGCCTTTTTTTTTTTTTTTATTTATTATTAACTAGTACAGTGCTTCATTGCTAGTTTAACTCCACTATAGGTTGGCATAAAGAACAGACATTTTCAAAGTGCCTTGATTCCCAGTAATGATATTATAGCAACTGTCTTTATGTTAATGTAGTTATAGCTGGTATAGAAAGGTTACTGTATGAAGCCTACTAGCCTACAACATTTTATTTAGGTTTCCAGTTTGCTTTAAAAAAGTAGTTTCCAATTTGCTTTAAAAAAGTAATGTATGGTGCCTAATAGACTGAGGCGTAGATCTAGTATTTTATGGCATCCAGTGCAACCCTAAAGCAGCACTGAGAGACACAAAACTGAAAATTGGCAAGCCAGTTTTATTGTATCTTGGTGCTAAAATTGAAAAAAATGCAGCATCCTATGTAGGCTTGTGTGGTCGCTTCCCTCTCCCTGTACTCTCCCCTCGTCACTGGAAAGAAAAAACCGTTAAGGTTTGCTAAGAGTTAAAGAATAACATATTAACAGAGAAAAAAGTGAGATGATCTCGCATTTGAAATTTAGGACAACTGTATTCTGCATTTGTCTAGAGGTCTTACCTAATCAATATAGTCTATCCAAGAAGAGGTTTCTAGGGAGAAAATAACTGTCAGTGTCACATACTCATCAAAAGTTATTTCTTTTAAATGATATCAAATATATTGTTTCTTATTTATTCTGTTCTTTTTCAATAAATCAGATGTGAGAGCTTCATTGAACACAGATTTCAGTGAAGCTCTTGTATCCTATTTACTGACAGTTGTGTTGTAACTAGGTAGTTATATGCATTTCTGTGATGTGGAAACATGCAGGAATCTTTTCTAACAGGGACTAAATGTTTAAAAGAATGGATTTATTTGAATTTTTATATGGGTGTCGAAAAAGAATATTTGAGGTTTTAATAATTCATTATTTTCATGTACTTTTTAGTTTTAGGTTGTAAAACAGAAGTTTGTTTGCAGATTGCAGAGTTTCTACAAATGCTTTTCAAGTGATCTGAAGTTGTCATCTGTCTGACAAAGATATTTTGTTTGAGATATTCATCATTTTGTGACGCTTGTGTTTTGTTTACACTGCTTCAGTAATTCACTTCTGGACTAAAACTTGCTTTTGAGGTTTAGACATACTGCAGGATGCCAAAAAAGCATCAGATTCCTCTGTATTTGAAAGCTTTTGGGCCATCAAGAGATCAAAAGCTGCCAGAATAAAACCTGAGATCTGCCATTATAAATAAGGCACTTACAATTCTTATTGTGAGAGCTCGTCCCAGGGGTGACAGAAGCAAAGAGAACCGAATTGCCCTGGCTTTTTCGTAAGAAAAATCTGTATATGCCATGGTATATTTCTTTGGGAAACTTATGTATATATAATACTATGAAGTCTGCCATAAGATATTCTGGTGCTGGAATAACCATTTTAGCTCAGTTAAACATCTATCAAGATTAAAATAAATCTTAAAACCCAGTTGTGATTAGCAATACCAAATTCCTGGGACAAGAGCTGCCTGGGTTTTGAACTATAATTTACTCTGTTAATCTGCTATTTATATACAGAAATTTATGAAATCCAAAGAAAATATTTTTATAAACATTGAAATAGATCTTTTAAATTTACCAGACAATTTCTCAGGCTTATGTTTCATGTGAATATAAAGGATTATAAGTTTTTACCTATTCCAGTAAGTAACACAAATCTTCTCAGCAAAAGTAACTAACTACAATAATTCCACATAGTTACTAGTGGTTATGTTTGTAAAAGACACACTTCCTTTTCCCAGCTGCATTTTAGCAGTGTTTTTAAATAATAAACATGCTGTTAATGTGATTAAAACTCTGAAGCTATTTACAGAAGACTTCATATATGTTTATATCTGAATGTCTTTCAATTTTTCTGCTTGTTTGCTGTTGGTAAGGATATAATGCAAAACTGCTATAGTTATCACATGAAAACTTAGCAATAAGATCATCCAAGGAAATGTCTAGAACAATGTTATTTCAAAACGATCTATAAGAATTGTTCAATAAAGAAAATGTTCCTTATGTATATAATTCAGCTTTATCTTTATTGATTTGTTGATATTTTTAATAGGTTTTAGAATTGTCAGTATTCTAGTAAAATAACGTGTAATCTGGTTTATGGTTAGGGTAATAGAGTTACAAACTCGGACAAAATTTTAATGTGTCCTACAAGGTTTGTTTTTTTTTTCCTGTAGGCACGCTTTTTTCAGTCAATTACTTGAGAAGTAAATTTTTAAAGCATGAGCTGTAAGGAACAATGTGAGAAAAGGAATTAGTCTCTCCAAAAGATGGTACCTTACTGCCATACATTTTTGCAAGATGGGCATTTTGTAGCCAGGAAAAAATCTTCCTGGTCACATTTTATGTCAATGTTTCATAAAAGTTGCCATGGTATAGACAAATAAACTTACAATACTGTTGAACTGCCTTTATAGATACAGAAAGCACAGGTGCTACTTGATGTGAAAGGATTATTTATCTACAGGTATTGATCTGAGTTTCTCATGTGGACAGGTTCTTCTTGTTGTGCTGTGATTGTCAGTTGAGGAAAGAAGGTCCCTGTTTTGGGCAGTCTTTGGTAGCAAAGTTTGTAATTGGTGCTATCACAGAGACCAAATGACTCAGCTCCCCCGCTCTGGGGATCATAGCAGCTGGGGAGAGAGCGTACTATTTAGATTGCTTTGATTTATGCCAAGGAAATCTCTAATGATACAGAACTAGGGCAGTGCTAAGCCATGTATTTCACCCTCTTGAGACACGCTGTGTTCTCCTTTAGCAGCTGACACCCCGAATCTGAATCATCATTTCATTTCTCACAGTCACATTTGCAGCTTAAGCCTTCGTTCCTGGCATATGTAAAATTCCTGTTGGATGCAGTGCCAAGTGTGTAAGGAGCACAGAAGAGCATTCTCCCATGTAGTGGATATTTGTGTTCTCTTGACAGAACCCTGGCCAAATTTTGTGGGAAACTCCTCATTATTTTTGAAGGTTAAATTAGTATTTTTTATTTACTGGGAGTCTTCTACTCATGCCACTGCACACTTTTTTTTTTTTTTGTTCGTATTTTCCTGCCTCCCTTGTGATAAGTGGGTTCCTCTCCCTCCCCATGCTTGGCCACCAAAGTATTTTGTGTAGACTTTTGATTTGTGATACCTGGTTATAATCTGGCTGTTGGAGCGGTGTTCATGATGTGATAGCTATAAATTTAAGGAAAGTCAAAGGAAGACTTGTCGTATGTATTGCAGTAAAAAAAAGTGTGAACTGGATTAGTGTTTTGGGAAGCTGTGCTTAAAGTTTAAGTGATACTCTGGAAACCTAAAGATGATCAGCTGTGATTACTTCATAGGGGAACTGAGAAACATCTCGTATCTTTGGTTGCAAATTTTTTTGCTAATACGTTTTTAAAATTCTAGGAAAATCTGAAAGAAATTATATTTACATATTGTTTCCAAATAAACTCTTGAGTCTTTTCCAACAGGAAAAAACTGAACAACATAAAGTGTGAAAGACCTTTTGCAGCATTATGGTTAATATTGAGATGTTGTATTAAAACACTGTGTTATGAAGCGATGTTATCAATTTTCACATTTCCCCAGAAGGGTTTTCAGCAACTTTGATTGTTCCACCAAGGTGGCATATTAAAGAGCGCAGAACTCACCTGTTAAAATGGACAGAGCATTTGTAGTAGCCTCATAGCTGTAGTCTGCTGTTATTGTTGCTTTGCAGAAGGATAAGTGACCATTTAGCGAAGATGTTTTCTCTACCAAGCGGGCACTTTGAAGCAGATTTCTACACTAGCTTTTGGAAGTAAGCTGAAGTAAAATCAAATCTGTAAGATATTGAAAGGGGCTTTGGTCATAGACTATATGATTTCTTTAGAGAAGTTGTTCAGCACTGTACCATGTTTATCTGTTCTTGGAGACTCATTTTTGGTGGAAAATGACGCAAATTTGTGCTGAGACTTGCTCAGTGTATGAGAAATGTTTCTTATAACTTAATATAATATCATAGTTTCAGTAAAGTACCATATACTCAGTACTTCAAAGCTAATAAAGATGAGCTATCCATTTTCAAATTCCTTTTATTCATACAGTATTTCAGATTGATTTACATAAACTAACAAAACAATATTACACTTAAAGTTGATCTGTAACAGTAATAAAAATGTTCCTGCATTCCAAAGCTGCAGAAACGTCACTTCCAATCTACAGTGATCAGTTGCTAAGGATAAATTGTGCCTATGGGATTTTGGTAAATCCAGCATCTTTTTCCCATATTGCTAGACTGTCTTAAATCCTGCTTCAGAAATCCACCCTTATTCAGGAAGGAAGTGTGAATGTTTGCTTAACTTTAAGTCTCTAGGAACACTTATAAGTGAGGCTAAATATTTCTATGTTTGGGAGCATTTGTGAATATGAATGTTCTTTTATCCACGTTTAAAGCTCAGTCAGCATAAGGCGTAGGATGTACCTATGGCATTTGAAAACAAAAGGACCTGACTGGCTGGACTGCAGTTCTACTGCATGCCACAGTGATGATGCATTATCATTGTTGGGTTTTTTCCCCCCCAGATATGGGTTAGCGCTGGGGAGGAATGACACTGGTGTTACACAAATGCAGCACATTGCTTGAAGACACTTAACTTTCCAGCTGAAATCCTCCTAGTTCTTTTGTTTAGCTGTTCTGTTCGTGACATTGCAAAAACATGTTTATTCACACACTGCGAATCACCTTTGCAAACAGACAGAGATCATCATTCGAATCTAACATTCAGCATTTGAGCTTCAGAATGCGGTTTTCAAAGCTGTGAGGACAATTCATATATCCCTTTACTATTATGGTTGGTTAAGGCAGTTCTGAGATCTTTCTCTAAATGTCAAATCCACAGGTACACAAAAATAGCAGGAACTAGATCAGATTTCCTCCTACTTACCCTTGGGTTTTCTTCTGAAGCACAAATCTTTGAATAGTCTGTTAGTACATGAGTTGGACACTTGGTGTAGAATTCAAGGTAGTGAAAACTGAAAATATAAGAAGTAGTGCTGAAGTACTGTAGAAATCGAAATCATAAGCAGCTTTTTCAAATCCGTACCACAGGCTACTTGTTGTCAATGTGAAGATTCTGATGTACACTACCACATTGATTACATTTTCTTACAGAAATTGGTGAATTGTGCGAATGTTGCACTATTCCAAAAGGATTCAGCTAGAAAGAGCAGAAAAGAAGTATTTTAACTCTGCAGTAAAGATAGATTATTAATTTTGCAAAACAAAACAAGAAGGAACGTGCTATAACAACATCCCTTAGTTTCATAAAAATGATAATATATAGTTCATATTTTTCCCCCAAAACCCATTTTGGGGTGTTTTTTTTCTTCAGCAGTGCCTCTACTCCTGTAAGACTCCAATTCCAAGTCTGTCTAAATATAAGGAAACTGTACAATATGAGGAAACCTTTATTCCATTACTATTCAGAACCATGCATGGAAGAACATAGAAGATTCAAAGGTTTCATTGTAATAGCAACCAAAGTGCTTAAATTAAAAAGAAGAGAAAACCAAGGACCTCCATGAATAACCTGGACACAAAGCCGATCTGTGCTTAGTTACTGGAGAAGTAAATAGAGAGGTTTTATACGTTTGCAGTGCTATGATCCCAGTAACGTAACCAAGACCACTGGCAGCAATAACTAGTGGTGGTACACATCAAAGTGTCTTTGTTTTTGTAACCCATCTGAGAAAACTGAGGCAAATATATTGGCGCTGGTTTTGAGCTCTCCCATATATCCTGTCTTTCTTTCTCAGTGTTATCATCTCCTTCTTTTCCCCCACAGGATTCTCCCACAAGCTGCAGACAAACAATAGCTTTTAACTGTGAAAAATGCCAGCTGCAAAAATCTAAAGTAAACAATTGCTGGAAAAGCTTCATCCAAATCTCTCCCTTAACAGGGCTTTCTTTATCTTCCTTTTGCTTCTCACAAGGACCTACACTTGAAAAGGCTTTTTCATTCTCATCTTCCAGCCTGGACATTGGATGGATTGCTGCCTTTGTGTTTGCGTGCTATTTAAATGGTGATTATTACCTTCTGTGTTTTCAGGGGTTGAGCAGAATTGTGATCCATACAAACATCACTGGCACTCTCTCATTGTTAGTGCCACTCTCACCTACTGTCTTGCAGTATTTCTGTGAGAGTGTTGGTTTTCAGCACTCCACCTGCACAATTTAAGCATGAGTAATTACAGCTGTACATCACTTTGGTATCCATCACAAACACCTGATTTTTGATAAGTGTATCTCTTGTAGGTAAGGGAGGCTTTGATTCTGGATCCTAGGCTGACTGTTGAACTTTATGATGGGCCCAAAAAAGTAGACTTTATAGAGAAGAAAGCACAGGTGAGCAGAACGCTCCCACATGAACTTAGTCAGTGCTTGTCACTTCATTCTCTGGTCTTCAGTAGCACTCCTTATGCTAGTGCTCATAAATATGGGCATTTTTTTACACTGGTTCCCTATAACCATGATGTGGTGATTTTTCCTGGCCCTTTCCCTTTTTCCAGATTGATTTCATTGTTTTGAGGCCTCCTGTGGGCCCTGCACCATGAACAGGATTTGGGCCAGAAAGCATTTCGTTGATGACATCAACATTTGAACCACTGAGAATATGTAATTATTATTACTGTTTTAAATCCTACCAAAATTTACAGCATTTCTTCCTGCTGGCTAAATAATTTCTATTAGGAAAAGGAAAACTTAAGTCTTTTCAGCTGCTTCCTCTTGAGGGATGTAAGATATCAGCAAATTTTGCTAACACATTCCAGAACAGCCAGCTGTTACTATCCACCTGCAGCCATAATATTGATTGAAAAGAATATAGAACCTAAACACGGATAGCTTCTGTAATTATGTAGAAAGAGTTTAATACACGACTCTACTTCAAATGTCATCTGGCAATGGCTGTAACATGGCATGGAATGTATTAGGAAATAATTTAGCTAGTTGAGAAAGTTTCAGTGAAAGACCATCCATTGTTTCCTTGTTTTATAGTTAACTGATTCCTGAAAATATCCTGTCAAATATGAAATAAAAAGTTGCTCACATATTCCTGTAGCTCTGCAATTTCCTAGCAATGTAACTAGAAGTGATTTTTTTTTGCCAAAGACTGCATATGTATGAAAAAATAGGAAACAGAAAATAAAAGTAACTTTTTTTCCCAGAGCTGATTGAATAAATATGCCTTTTTTTGCAAATATTTTTACCTTTTGCTACAAAGAATGGGAAAAGTTTGGCAAAAAGCTTTCAGCTTCAAACTTGTTTTAAACACCTCTATAGTCCTGTCAGGACCCTTACTATTTTCTTTTTGATGCATCAATACAATATAATAGATGTCTTCTGACAGACTTGCAACTCTGTTGGAGATTTTGGCCCAAGGGAGCAGGAACATGAGTTGGTCTGATTACACCATTACTGGCCTTCTAAACAGGCATTTCTGAGTTTTCGGTTGAAAGATTCAGATTGCTGATGTTTGGATGAAAAGTAAAAACTTTAACAGAAAGTTGACTTTCTGTTGGCAGGTGAGGATGTTCAATAACAAATTTGCCATTTCTCCAAGAAAGGTTGAATGGGGAATCTTAGAGTGACTCTTGCCCTTGCAATGTTAACTCCAACAGATCATGCACAGAAGCCAGGTTAGCGGTCAGTCCATGGCACGTTGCTGAACAGGGAATAGCAATTTCTCTGTAGATGCCTTTGAAAGCTTTGTGCTAGAAGGTGGCCTTCTCCACAGTGTCCCCCTGCCCTAGACCTAAGTGAGGTAACACTGACGTTGACAGTGAAATTCCAAATGGGAAACTGCCTTACACAGGTGTTACATCTCCTGTGGGTCTGTGCTTAAGCATGTCAGTTTGGAGGCAAAGAAGGAACTGCCAGAAAGGACAGATAAGCAGGGCAGCTGGCTACATTGGTAATCATTCAAAAAAGTATTTTTTTGTCATTAAGATACAGTTACACCCCATTAACTGAAAAGCACTAACACAGCTTATAGGTGCTGGGCTATCACGAACACCAAGAATATCTCACAGACACAGAAAAATACCGTGATAAATGCCAACCTCATTTTATAGTTAGCAAAGCAGTGTATCAGAGGTCTTCATGTATTAAAACCCTTTGAGTCTTATTTTAATGTTGCTCTTGGTAACAACCCAGACTTTAGCATTTCTCTTCTTTAAGTAACTAAATGAAGAGCTCTACCAAGGGAAAAAAGTCCCATAATTCACAATCTGTAGACCTTTTTTTGCATCACTTTCCTAAGGCTTTGTTCCTTGTAAGGACTTGGCAAGTTCCAGTTAACAAGATGCAGGTGCAACCGATTAGCAAGGCTGGTGGAGCTCTGGGTGGTCCCTAACACCCTCCATCCCTAGATGAGTATTTATTTTCCCCTCCTGAGTATCAGCAGGTTTTGAGAGCTCCTCAACTGAAGAGAAAAAAAGCTAAATGTTATTAATATTAAAAACTTTTCCATTTGAATGGATGTGTTCCTGCAAAGAGAAGAAGGAGGTATGGTTTATTTTAAAATGTTAGCAGTAATGAATGATTTACATTTTAAAAGGTCAGAAAAATGAGATATGTAAGTTTTTATTGGGGATTTTGCACAGACCTGACTGTTATATTGCTTGTTTTCTTCAAATTGATAACAGTTGCAGGTGACACTTTTTTCCTCTCCATTTTGAAGTCCCTCCAGTATAATTTGGTTTTGTATAGCTTTGCGTAAGGTGCTTTGTCAGGAAAGATCTCAAAGACCTGCTGACACAAATACGGTAATGCAACACATTTTTTGTGAGAAGGCAGCAATCCCACATTGCCAGTTTCTCACATTCAGAAATGGTGACTCAAAATCTCACAAGTCATGGGATTGTCTTGAGAAGTTAAATTTTCTTTTGTCCTTTTTTTTTTTTTAATGACACGCAGATCTCAAGTAGAACTGCCCTTTAAAGAGATGAAAACTTACATTTATAAAATAAAGAGAAAGGATTTTAAAAGAAGGAAAGAAAGAAAGGGTAACCAAGATTCTCCGCAGAGGCAAGAACCCAGCTCACAAAAAGCTGCAGATTTCAGGATTTCGCAAAACACTGCAATACCTAAAGAAGCATCAGGAGAGGTAATCAAGACATGAAGCAGTGAAAGCGAAGCAAAGCCCATGGTATCCAGGACCTTTGGATCTGTAATGATCATTCAGAGTACAAGAACTCGTACTTAATTTAAGCTGAAAGGTCTTAGTATTACTACTTAGTGCCCGCTTCTCTTGTTTTTGCTGGTTACATGATGAAATTGTTCCTGCCTGACTTCAAACAACTGGTCCCCGAGGTGCTTTGCTAGCTCATAACGAAGATTGTATCATACTTGTAGCATACAGCATTGTCCACTGAATTGACATTATTGTGCTATTAATGTTAAATATATTCTAGAATTGTTAGTATTTAGTGCATATGTTTCATCAACATGAAGAATGCCTGACACTTCCTACTACAAACTCTATTTTCAGTTAGTTGTAACTTCTCATACTTGTAATGATTTGACACAAAATTTTCTGTGCCAGGTGTCTGCCTCAGGCAGAATTTTGTGGTGTTCTTTGGTTGATTTGTTGGGTTTTTTTCTTTTTATGTCAGCCAAAGGAGCTCTGCTATTCCTGAGAAGTCAGCTAGGGAAAATCATGCAAAATAACTCTGGCAGTCTCTTTGAAGGGACCTAGTGTGTCCTTATCCGTGGGGAAGGCACTTAACCTTTGGCAGAGGTCTGACTTTTATTTTGGATACCTGCTTCAGTTGGTAGGTTCCGATGGAAAACTTGCCAGAAGGTGGGTGAACAATGAATGTTTAGGAGACCATAGTTCACCCTGTGCTCACACAGACCTGCTGGAACATGATGTCCAGTGTGACCATCCACGCTCAATGCCTTCAGCTCCAATGCCAAACCACCCTGATGAAGGTTTCCTCCCCCCCAAAATTAGCAGGTCTTTCCAGCTCCAGTCAGGAAACCGCAAACTTCTGGTGTTAAGACGTGTGACATGTTTCAGCCATCTTTTTCCCTTGTGTTCATGGCTTGTCTTTTATCTTGCTCATGCTGAAGACACGGAGCATTCCTTAACATCTGTTTCTGTTTTTAATTCCTGAAATATGTTTGCAAAGGACTATTGGGAAAAGCAGATTTAATCAGCAAATTTAGGGCTAACAGCAGGACCAAGCCTTTCCTCACTCCTCCAAACACATACTTAACTGCACATGTTATGGCATGAGGATACCTTCCTCCTTCTCTCAGCAGTCGAAACATACCTGCCTCGGCTCACATTCTCCAACATCTGTGTCGGACCTGGCAGTCCATGCACAGAGCCTGGGACTGCAGCAGTTGTCTTCCCTCCTGCTGTGAAGCCCCAGTGCATCCTGATGCACCCCTCCAAACAGTGTGGTTTTACCTGGTGGCGTCCAGAGGGGCTGTTCTGCACCGTGCCTTTTCCACCTACCCAGAAAGTGCAGATCAGTTTGTCAGGGTAATGCAGTAGATTGAAAATGTACCATAACTGAGGTGAAATCACATAACTATTATTTTGGGTACATCATCAGTTTGAATATTGCTTCTTTTAGTGCTATTCATACCCTCCAAAATGAATACATGTGCTTTTGTTGTAAAGATTTCTGCCATTTTTCTCTGGATTGATGCTCTGGAGACCAGAGCAATTTCTAGCGAATTTGTAGGTACATTTCATCTAGCTTTATTTCCTTAACTTGACACTTCTTTACTCAAAAAACCTGGTTATTTTTTTTATCTATGTTATATTGCTCATTAAATGCCACCTATCCTACGTTGCTATAATTCATGAAAACATAATCAATAGTGATAATTTTCTTAGGAAAGAGTGTTTTAATGCAGGTAGTGTGTCACAATCACAGAATGTTAGGGGTTGGAAGGGACCTCTGTGGGTCATCTAGTCCAACACCCCTGTCAAAGCAGGGTCACCTACAGCAGGCTGCACAGGACCACATCCAGGCAGGTCCTGAATATCTCCAGAGAAGGAGACTCCACAACCTCCCTGGGCAGCCTGTTCCAGTGCTCCATCACCCTCAGAGGGAAGAAGTTCTTCCTCATGTTCAGATGGAACTTCCTGTGCCTCAGTTTGTGCCCATT
>Ga0065711_1033422_pt1 | contig 25536 bp, 14 predicted proteins | sample Hoacrofraction12_FD_59098 | JGI IMG/M metagenome (GOLD analysis project Ga0065711, IMG submission 59098) | Hoatzin crop microbial communities from Cojedes, Venezuela - Epithelial fraction 12 v2 (version 2) | ecosystem: Host-associated > Birds > Digestive system > Esophagus > Crop | place...
AAAAAAAAAAAAAAAAAAAAAAAAATCATTTGCTGATTAAGTGCCAAAGAAAGCACAATACACTTCAGCAAAAGATGAAATTTATTCATTGCAAGTATAAAACATTTGAGCAGCCTGTAATTTAATCTTCTCTCTTTATTTTTTTTTTTTAATTTTCCTTTATCAAGTGATTGGTAGGCTGTAGGAAGCTCTATCCATTTTCTTGATTAATACAGTATGATTTTACCTTTGGTTCCCTGTCAGAATGAAGGTTATAAAAACATAGTAGCACACATGACATAGACAATATCTCAAACAGAATAGGAGTGCTAAATAGATATAATATTTTTTGACAAAACTGTTTATGCAGGGCTGAAAAGGAGGCATGAGATACCACCCTGATATTAACACTTTATGGGATAAGGTTGTGATTTTGTACTTAATTTTTTTGAAATGTATTTTAGACTGGCAGAATATCTGGATCCCAGATCTCTTCAAAAAAGTTTGAATTTCGCCAATAGCTTTGTTTAATTCATGTTCACAGATTGAAACCAGTTAGAATTGTGAAGAAAGTCAGCAGCTCAGAGTGCACTTTGTTAAGTTCATATGAATAAAAATAACCACTGGGATTCAAAGTTTATCCCACCTTATTCATTCAGAATGTAATCAGATAAATGTGGGCTTAACAGCTTCTCTGTTTAAGCCGAAATTCAGAAGGCTGGAGTGAGTCCTGCTAGTACCTTGTTAGTATGGAGCTATTTAGCAGCACCTTGCTCTCCATCGCAGGTTTTGTACTGGAATATTATAGTGCACTAGTATGTCTCCTGGTAATGAGATGTTTACAAATGTTAATTCACTTCTGATTAGTATCATAGCTTTAGATCTAATGGCAAAGTGATGTAACAGGGTAATGGTGTCCGGAAAAGAACAACATAAATGATGATCTCCAGTTCTGGCAATATCAATACTTTTAAAAATTAGAAAAGTAGGAGACAGGTAATGCAAATCTGACATGCCACTTTGAGTATTTGGCAATGAAGGAAAATACAGAGAAAGAGAGCTGGAGATACAAAGAGTAGAGTGGGAAGAAACACAGTATTGACTATACAGAAGTTATTTTCATGTAACTCTCCAAATTAAGGAATTAACCTCAATGTTCCTCTTTATTTCAAAATATTGGTATTTAAAACAATCTCTCTACTATGAAGAAAACAGATTTTTTTAACAAAAGTTCCAGTATGAGCAGTATTAATTTACACAATTATTTTATTAGTCTAATTAGCTTTATTAGTGCTTCAGAGAGAAATATTAATGCCTTTTATTAAGCAGATCCTCACAAAACAGGGACCTTACATGTACTGGCCTGCAACACTCTCGTGTGTTCTAATTCATGGTTCTTTATATATGCAGTTCTTTGTGTTGACTGCCATTCAAAAGGCAGGTAGGTAGCTGAACACACCTTTCTCCAGCTGTCTGCCAGTGTACTCACCCATCATTTGCAAAATATACTGTCTTCACTTCAAACAGTATAATTCAGTGTAAAGGTATATCGAAACTGCTGTGTCTCATTAGATTGCTACAGGATGTACAGGGACAAGATACTGTGCTTTGAGGCTAAATATTTTTCTTGTGCATATGATACTGCCCTGTACATCAACAGGCTGTCTGCTTGCAAAAATAGTTCACTTTTAAATGATATGTTTTGTCATCCAAAACAGTATGGGCTGGGTATGGGACATAAGTGGATAATAAATTTGGTGGCAAACTGAATTCAGAGGACGAGAAGTGCAAAGTCCATCTGATGGCCAACTACTAGTGATGTCTCTCAGGGTGCAATAACAGGATCAGTACCATTCAGCAGCTTTGTTAACAGATTCATTGAAGAGATAGCACACACCATTAATGATCTTGCTGAAGATACCAAGCTGGGAGGAGCTACTGATAAACTGGAGTACAGGGCTGTTACCCAGGGTGACCAGAACAAGCTGGAGAAGTGGACCAATAGAAAGGTCCTGAAGATCACCAAAAAAATGTGAAGTCCCACACCAGGGAAGGAAGAAACCAATGTGACAGCACAGGCTGTGGATGGACTGGCTGGAAAGATGCTTTTCTCAACAAGAGCCAGGCTCAACAAGAAATTGAATGAGTCAGGAATGTGTTCTCGCAGTAAAGAAGGGCAACCACACCATAAGCAGAATTAGCAAGAGTGCATCTAGCAGGTCAAAGGACGTCATTATTCCCTTCTGGAATTTATGAGATTAGATCTGGAGTGACTGGTCTGCCTTTTGTCTCCCCATGCTAAATACATTGGCGTACTAGAGGGAGTACAGCAGGAGGCTACCAAAATCAGGAGCTGGAGCACAAGCTGTATAAGAAGAAGCAGCAGCTTGATTTGTTCAGCCTTAAAGAGAGAAAGCTAAGAGGGGGATCTTATCATTGTCTTCAAACACCTAATGAAAGTGTGCAAAGAAGAGACAGTTAAACTTTTCTCAGTCTCACAGAAGAATGAGAAGCAACAGACACAGGTTGGAGCATGGAAAATCCTCAGTATTAAAAAAAAGGGGGGGAGGATGTCCTACAACAGTGATCAAATACTGCTCTACGTTGCCTAGAGATACCTTGGAATAGTCATCCTTGGGGCATACTCAGAATTTGCCTAGAAAAGGTCCTAAACAATGTGCTTTAACTGTACATGTTTTGAGGAGGAGTTTAAACTAGCTGTCTTCCAGAGGTACCTTCTGAGTTTTAGAGAGTGAAACTTTGCATTTACTGGTTCTGTGTATAAAAACTTGGGATGGTTGGAAAAGAGAAGTATTTCTTCTCATTTGAACATGAGAGATCATTGTGAAGATGGTGAGAAGCTGTCTTCAGACATGTGGTTTCAGAAAAGCCAGGATAATGAAGCTCCTTTCACCAAAAAAGTGTTAACTGTTACTGTGAACAGGAACCAGTTTCTGCTGTGTTGAAACAATATATTTTTGAGCTGTAAGTGACTCAGTGGGGCATAGGGTACTTTGGTTTTGCTTAAGGTTCATTTAAAGAGTTGGCCTGTGAAAATCACTTTTTTTACAAATTACTGAACTGCATTCTTGAAACTATTTCAGTGGGATGCTCTTGGCATCTGTAGTTACTGAAAATTTTCTGAGGGCACATCTGTCTTACATAAAGCAGTACCATGTCTACACAACTGACCTACTGTTTGATGTGCTAGCTTCGATAACAAATAATCTGCACATAATTCCATATCCATGTGACAGTTCTGTTTCAAGATAGTTGCACAACACTTTATTGGACAGTGAGATATATTTTAAGGAAGGTCAGTTATTCTAGTTGACATCTGATGAGCATGTACTATATGAACTGACTCCTTGGGAAATGTACTAAAAAAATCTTTTCTTTCTTTTTTTTTTTTTTCCCCCTGATATTACGATCCCTTGAGATTTTATAAATTATCTAAATTTGAGTGACATTTCACACTCCAGCAAAAATTAGAGGGGGAAGAGTTGGGAAAGCTTGTAACTATTGTTAAAATACTCCTACCTAGAGCATGAAGTGAGTAAACAGAGGCAAAATGTAGAGAAAAGTATTTTATTCATTGTTTTTGAAAGTCCAATCCACAGATAAGTCAGTAAGTTTTTACTCTGAAGAACTTTTCACGTATTTATGAAGGTTTTGGAACAATGAAGATAAACCCAACGCAAATGATTAGCTGTTTTTCTATTATTTAAAAAAAAATTATATCATGAAATCAGTTTACATTAAAAAAGTCAATTCATGGTTTCAGAATTTATATTTAGAAATTTAGTATATACCATGATGGAGGGCATTCCTTTATGCAAGTTCACCAGGTGTATTTAATTGTACATTAATATTTTTATTTCCTGGAACGTATTAATTTTCCCCCTGAAATTCTTTCTGGATGGAGCTCAAAAAGTGGTCTTAGATCATCCATCACAAAAATCAGTCACAGAAATTTTAATTATATTTGTATCTTTATTTGATGTTAGCTTACAGGGAAAATGTTTAGTAGTATGGATCTTTCTGGATGAAAACATGCAGGATGCATTTTTAAGTGGCCTTGTTTCTACGGCAATGGACTGGCAGATTACCAGTGAAATCAATGGGAAAGTATCATAAAACATATAAAAATCACCTTGCGATAGAGAATTTTTAATTTTTCTCTTGCTGCTTTCTTCATTGTATAAATTATTTCCTTAAGCAGTACAAGTTTTTGCATTATTTTTAGTGGGTTGTTTTTGAAACACAAACTATTTTAATTAAACATAATTGCAAAATAAATCTTTCATAACTGACTTGCTGTTTTAAAGCTGTCACCAAGATTGGATCATGCCTTCTGTAAACGTAGTCTTGGGTGATGTAGGTATTCATCTGAGATCATTTGGAACCAGTTTTATTTCTTATGTTATAAAGACAGGTAAATCCAGGCTAAGTTTGGAAGACATCACCGATGTAGAAAATATTTCTCCTATGTCTGAAAGGAGAGTTTAAAACCATCCCTTAGTATCATAAAGAGAGCATTTACCTGCTCATCTCCTTTTGCTATGATTTTATGTTTTCTAAGTTTAACAGTGATGATTTCAGTCCTGGCCATTCTGTTCTGTAAGGTCTTTGGTATGGACTCCCACAACATTATTACCTTTAAATAGGTGAGATAAGAGTTTGACAGATGGATTATTACATGGGTAGGCAATTGGCTGGGTGACTGTATGCATAGAGTTGCAGTCAATGGCTCAGTGTCAAAGCGGAAACCAGTCATGAGTTGCGTCCCTCAAGGGTCCACACTGGGAGCTGTTCAATATCTTCATCAGCAACATAGGAAGTGGGATTGAGTACACCCTCAGCAAGTTTTCAGATGACACCAAACGATCAGCTTGATCATGCAAACCTCGTGAAGTTCAACCAGGCCAAGTGCAAGGCCCTGCACCAGACTCAGAGCAATCACCAGTCTCCATACTGACTGGGGGATGAATGAATAATTCTTTTTTATTTTCTGGAAAAGGAACACATAAGTAAAACTTGTTACTTCATTATAAAGGACAATTATTTGATTACTTGTTTTTAAACATCTATTTTGAGTAGTACTAAACATATATAGAACAGGACAGGACAGGACAGAACAGAACAGAACAGAACAGAACAGAATAGAATAGAATAGAATAGAATAGAATAGAATAGAATAGAATAGAATAGAATAGAATAGAATAGAATAGAATAGGAGTAGAGTAGCATAGAATATTTTTAGTTGGATGGGACCTACAAGGATCATCTAGTCCAACTGCGTGACCATTTCTGGGCTGACCAAAAGATAAAGCATGTTATTAAGAGCATTGTCCAAATGCCTCTTAAACTCTGACAGGTTTGGGGCATTGACCACCTCTCTAGGAAGCATGTTCCAGTATTTGACCACACTCTTCATAAAGAAATGCTTCTTAATGTCCAGTCGAATCCTCCCCTGGCACAGCTTTGAACAATTCCCATGTGTCCTATTACTGGATCCCAGGGAGAAGAGATCAGCACCTCCTTCTCCCCTTCCTCAGGAAGCCGCAGCGAGCAACGAGGTTGACCTTCAGCTACCTTTTCTCCAAACTAAACAAACCCAGAGTCCTTAGCCACTTCTCACAAGACATTCCTTCCAGCTCTTTCACCACCCTTGTTGCACACCTCTGGACGCATTTGAATACCTTCGTATTCTTCTCAAATTACTGGGTCCAGAATGGCATGCAGTACTCAGGGTGAGGCTGCACCAACGCTGAATACAGCAAGATAACCACCTCTTTCGACAGGTTGATTATTCTGTGCTTGGTGCACCCCAGGATGTAGTTTGCCCTCTTGGCTGCCAGGGCACACTGGTGACTCACACTGAGCCCGCTGTCAACCAGCACCCGCAGATCCCTTTCTGCAGGGCTGCTATTCAGCCACTTCTCTCCCAATTTATACTTGTGACTGGCATTACTCTGTCCCAGGTGCCAAATCTGGCATTTCGATTTGTTAAATTTCATTCCATTATTCATTGCCCAGTGCTTCAACCTATCTAAGTTGCTCTGCAAGGCATCTTGTCCCTTTAGAGAGTCAACAGCATCTCACAGTGTGGTATCACCAGCAATCTTGCTAATGGTGTGTTCAACTCCTGCATCCACATCATAGATACATATATTGAACAGAACTGGCCCTAGAACTGAACCCTGAAGAACACTGCTGGTGACTGGTCACCAGAAAGATGTATCTCCACTCACTACAAACCTTTGAGCTCTTCCATTCAGCCAGTCCTTCACCCAGTGCACCATGTACCTGCTCATCCCACAGCTGGACAACTTGTCCCTAAATACACTGTGAGGGACAGCATCAAAAGGCTTACTAAAACCCAGAAAAAACTACGTACACTGCCTTCTCTTCATACATTAGGTGGGTGTCCTTATCATAGAAGGATATCAAATTAGTTAAACAGGACTTTCCCTTTGTGAATGCGTTGACTGTGCCTTACGAAGGCACTTTTCTTAAAATGCCTATCAGTAGCATTCAGTATGATCTTCTCCATAATTTTCCCAGGAAGTGAGGTTAGACTAACGGGTCTGTAGTTCCCTGGGTCTTCCCTCACACACTCCCTGTAGATTGGAATAACATTGGTTAGCTTCCAGTCAGCTGGGACTTCCCCAGACTCCCAAGACCTTTGGTAGATGATTGAGACGGGTCCTGCCATAACATCCGCTAGCTCCTTCAGTACTTGAAGGTGAATTCCATCAGGCCCTATGAACTTGTGAACATTCATCTGATACAGGTGGTCCCTTACTACCGTATGAGATTCAACAAGACCAAGTGCTGGGTCCTGCACTTCGGTCACAACAATCCCATGCAACGCTACAAGATTGGAAAGCCTGGCGGAATATGACCTGGGGATGCTGGCTGACAGCTGGCTGAACATGAGCTGCCATTGTGTGAAAATTTTAAGCTCAACCATTTTGTGATCATCGTGACCAAGAGAGCCGCCTGCTATCATGTGCCCCATGAGTCCTTCTCTATTCAAAAACAGCAAGCCTAGGAAGATATCTTTCCTGGTTGTGATAAGTAGTTGTTACAAGAAGTCACTTCTACAAACTTCAATTTCCAAGACCTTCTCATAACAGCAGTATGATATTCCCAGTTCATATCTGGGAAGTTGAAATCTCACATAAGGCTGAGGAAGGTATTGAAAAATTTCAAATTAGGATTGCAGAACTTTGGAAAGATATGTACTCAACTTTTTTGGTTTTTTATCTTTTTGTTACCATTGATTATATTTTTAGGCACTGTTTATTTTCCTAAAATAGGCACCTTAGGCCATCTGAGATCCCTTAGGTATACAACATATTCACACAGAGCCCGCAGGTACAAAAGAAGACTTAGAGGAGGCTCACATCTTTCTGACCAGCAACTAGAAGTCTAGAAGACTACAACCGAGTGCCTAAGGCTACTCTAGATAACTAAGCTCTAGCAGCTGATTCCCATTCTCCTTCTTTTGTACCTTGTATCTTATTTGAAATGTAAATTTCTTAAAGATTTCGGCTAGTTCTTTCAACCATCATAATTAGTCAGTTCAGTGTGAAAGCCTGAGCTAAGGGATACAGTTGCACAGCTTCCTGATCTGATCAAGTCTGCTTTTGTCCGTATTAGTTTGAAAAATCTCTAAGGCCAGATAACATCTTTCTATAAAACACCCTACAGCCTGTTGTTGCTATCAGAGCAAACATTTTTAACACAATGGTGGAAGATGAGACTTTAGATTTGGTGTTTAACTGAAAGATACAATCAAGAGAATCAGTAGTGTGAATACAAGCTACAAGATAAATTTGGAGCAGTGGCTTACACTGCAAGGAAAAGGTTCTCCATATCAGTATATGCTGATACCATAAGGAAATAAATTCTATCTTGTTACAAAATAAAAAGAGATGCACTTCATATAAATCAGAGATGTATACTTGTAATCAGCTGGTTCTTAATTTGGCTCTCAGGTTCTCAAGGGCACGACAGTATTCATCACATGCAGCAGAAAAAAATACTGAGGAAAAGACAAATGTAAGTGCAAGTTAATTGCCTCTTTCACTAAACACTTGGGGATCTTGTGTATTCCTTACGTATTTTCTTTCAACAACCTTTGGATAAAACACATAAAAAATTCAGGGAGAAGAAACCTAGCTTTTCCTATTATAGAGCTACAACACTTCTCTTTCCTCTCGCTCCCTTCCTTCTTCTGTCTTCTTCCCCCTTTAAGTCCCTTGATATAGGATATTTTCCTTGTTAGCAGTATTCTGGTCTTATCCTCTCAGTTTGAGAAATATTTTCAGCCTGAAATTCCCACTTTCTGGGCAAGCAATATCATCTAGCTATAAGCTTTGTGCAAAAATTAGTTAACAGTCTATGAGTAAGTATATTCATGACTGCTGTGTATCATACAGAACTCAGTGTTAGTGTGTGTTGGCATACTGTTTACATGTCTGTTATATCCAGTTCCTTAGTGAAAATGGTCAGGAGCACAAAATTGTGAATGGATGTTATGGTAGTTTGACCTTAGCTGGCTGGCTTCAGACACCCACCCAGCTGCTCTCTCACTCTGCTTCCTCAAAAGGACAAGAAGAAGAAAATATGATGAAAAAGCTTTAGGGTTGAGAAAAAGATGGGGAGATCTCTTACTCATTACCTTTTGGGACAAAACAGGCTTGACTTGGGGAAAATTAATTTAATTTATTGCCAATTATCCTTTACCTATTCCCTTCTCCCCACTGAGTGGCACAAGGGTGTTAGGGAATTGGGGGTTGTGATCAGTTCATAATGGTTCATCTTTGCTGCTCATTCTTCCTCGCACTTATCCCCTGTGACAGTGTGGATCCTCTCCATGGGCTACAGTCCTTGAAGAACTGCTCCAGTGTGGGTCTTTTGATGGGCTGTAGTCCTTCAGAGTAAACCTGTTCAAGCATGAGCTCTCAATGAGCTGCAGCTCCTTCAGGAAATCTCCGTCTGCTTCAGTGTAGGATCCTCCATGGGATACAGGTTGGATATCTGCTCTGGTCTGGTCCTGTCCACGGGATGCAGGGAAATCTCTTCTGTAGTGCCTGGAACACCTCCTCCTTCTCCTTCTCTGAGCTTGCTTTTTTTTACCCTTTTTTCCTCAGTGCTCAGTGTGGCATTTTGCCTGTTCTTATCTACATTTCCCCAAAGGTGTCCCCATCTTGGCTGAGGGGCTTAGCTGTGCCATGCGGTGGGTCTGTTGGAGCCATCTGGAAATGGCTGTGTCTAGCATGGAGCAACCCCTGATTCTCCTGACCTGCAGTCCCCACTCACACCACTTTGACACCTGCACTCAGTACAGATGTACCTGCAGATAACTGTCAGCCTCTTCAGCTCTTGGATATGCAAATCTGCAAGTCTTTAAGAAACTTTACAAGTAACACATAAGGCAGCAACTGCTTCTCAGGCACCCAAAAAAGTTAGTCATATAGTACGTGGATTTTACTCTTAAGCGTGCATTCTAAGTGTTTCTTGTAGATTTGGCTGTTACTTCATACATGTTTATACTCTGAACAATTGCTACGTCATTTTGGGAACTAGGTGAAGGTAAAGAAATTTCAACCAGCAGAATCCTAAATTCATCACCAAAAATTATGTCTGCTGCTTGGATCTCAGTCTTTGGGTTCCCAGGTGTACAGATAACAGTGGTGGACATTTCAGCAAGCCTAACTGGCAGACATACAGTGGCTTGGGAAATAAGATTTGCAGTTTCCACTTATTAAAATGTATGAGATAACCAGCTTATTCCTTCTCAAAAAAACAATTGTATCATATACGCAAATGATTTATCCTCTGAACCAAGGGCCTAACGCTGCTTTCAACAGCAGCAGTTTTACAATGCAGTTCTGAATTATCGACTTAGTTTGGTATGCCCCAAACTGAGAAGACTGTAAACCTTTAGATTTTCCACAGAATATATAATTCTGCTTAATATTCTCTAAATATCAGAGCAAACTATAAAGATTCTTTTTTGCTCTTCCTTAGATGCTCATTGTGTGTTTGTTTCAATGCAATAAGTATCTTTCTAAAGGCTAAAGTAAAAGTCAGTCTGTCATTGCCTCTTTTGACATTCAGAGTATATTGAGACACTTCCTAGGGGCTTTTCTGAACAGATACATAGAGACACCGTTATGCAATCTTTCTAGGTATTTAAGGAACTGAATCTTTATGAAGGAGATTCCTACCTACTTTGTCCTCCCCTCTGCCCTCCCAGTGTTCAGATTTAGACTTCTGTTAATGCTATTTTCTAGTTTTTGCCAGACCATGCAACTTGCAAAGCAAGCAATTCATCCCAAAGTGACAGCCCAATAATAACTCCTAAAATTTGAGCTAATAAAAATATGGGTAGTTCTGGATGTGAATGTGTTTCCTCCAAAATGCTTTTTTTATGAACAACTTAAAATTAAAGTCTACTCTTTCTGCAAGTATCAGCTAAAACTTTTTCATCTGAAAAATAGCTGATAAATTAGCAGTTAAAGTGTCATATACTTCAGAGCACACATGGCAGTTATTAAAATTCATAACAACTTCACATTGGTCACAGATCATGTGTCTTTCATCTATGCAGAGCTCTGCGCAGTTTTCATCAAACATTAAAAAAAGCATTTCTTCAATCCTCTCCACTCAGAGCATATGCTTTCTGCCTAAAGTCTGCAAAGTGATCCTGTATGGGCTGCTGTGACACATTATAAAGTTCAGTGGGGATGTGAGGTGCAAATTGCACTCGTGGCATGCTCTGAGTTCTTAATGAAATAGCAGGAGCAGCCTCTGTGCTTATCAAAGTCTAATGTTTTCTCTTCCTGGCTTAATCAATTTGTGTGTTAATGTTCCTTGCTGACCTGTCAACTCACCATCTGTCTGGTGCTCACACCTTCCATTACAATAATCTAACCTAGAAGTACAAAAGCATAAAAGGCTAGTGAAAATCTTACAAAAAAGGAATCTATAATAGGTTTTTACACAATGGAAAGTTAAAATAGAAGTAGCAGAGAGAGCAGGACACAAAATACTGCATCAATAAAAAGCTACCATATTTAGCATTCTGCAGTATTGCACCATTGTTGATATGTCCTTTGGTGATTTATAAGTCTGCTAACATTAACTCTGTCTGGTTTCATGTGGGTAATAGATTAATGATTTTTTATTTTCACAGAACTTTTTCTAACATCATAGATTTATCTCCTTAAGGAATACTTTATTGCCTAGTTTCATCTACGGCAAGGTAAATTTTGATACAGGGGTCACAGTGCTGCAGCTGTGTTGAATTCAGCCAAAGCTTTGCTTCTGAAAACATTAATCTGTCTTTTGAAAATTGTAGTAAAAACAGATACCAGTATTTGTCTTGGTAATTTTTTTCCATTTTATGTACCATTTTATGACTGATGATGCTGTCATGCTTTTTGCCTGCCTGGAAATATATGGGTGAGCATATTGTATCAGAGAGGATACCAACATTTCAAAATCACAGTGAATCTTCTAAAAAAGAAGTTTTCCACTGTTTCCTGTAGATTGGATTAGTAAAATTCTTATTCTGTATGGTTTCACTATTTTTGTTGGATTTTTCCTAACATCTTTCTCCTGGTTTCAGCTGGGATGAAGTTAATTTTTCTCCCAGTAGCTCCTATGCTTTGGATTTAGTACAAGAAGAATGTTGATACCACTGATGTTTTTAGTTATTTCTATGAAATCAAGGATTTTCTCCAGTTTCTTATATTCAGCTAATGAGGAGCTGTGCAGGAGCTGGGAGGGAGCATAGCCATGCAGCCAGTCCAAACTGGCCAATGGAAATATTATATACCATAGATGTCATGCTCAGTTTATAAATCAGGTTGGCTAGGGGGCAGGAATTTTCTGTTTTCCAGGACTTTAACTCTCTTTTTTCAATGAGTTAAAATCCTGTCATGACTGGGATTTCAAACTTTTCCATGAGTTCAGCCTTTTTCAGGAGTTTCACGAAATTTGTGTAATATGCTATGTCTGGGTTCTCCAATCACTCCTCAGGGACTGGCTGCAAATTGGTCATCAGGTGGTGAAAAAATTTATATTGTATATAGTTTGTTTTGCACAGTGATTATTTTCATCATTACTGTCACTACTAGTAGTAGTATTATTAGTAGTATTTCCTTTATTGTCGTATTAAACTTTCTTTATCTCAACCCCTGAGTTTTCCCTTTTGTCCATTTCTTCTCCCCACCCTGCTCAGGCTGAAGGAGACAGGTGAGTGAGTGGATATCTAGAGCTGAGTTGCTGGGTGCTGGGTTAAGCCACCACAATCCTTCTCAGTTATTTTCAGAATGACTTAGTATGACATTAACACATCCGGCTTATTTCCAAGTACTGAAGAAGAATACTTTTAGAATTGTTTTTTTCCTGCTTTTGCTTTGCCTTGCCTTGCTTTCCCCTTCTTCTTCCTCTCCAACTTCCTTTTCAACTTCTTCTTTTATTTCTTTATTTTCAGTAACATTTTATCATCTGTCTAGTAATGGTCTTTTTCTGTTTGTGGGCATTAAGATGTTTTTACTTATAAATTTTTTTTTTAAATATCTTCTTGTATTTAGTTCTGCCAATCCTGGGTTCCACTTCATCAACATTTTTTTTTTCATCCACAATCCGTTGCCATAATTCTTAACTGATATTTAATTTGCCTCCTAGCATCTCATTTTCTTCTATTGTGTTTTTTTTTTCGTTGCTCTCTTCACTTTGCAATTAGCACTGGACTGGATTTTAGTGAAGTTAGCATGTATATGCTCTCTTTTCTATTAAATTTAATCAATATTCCTTTTCCTTACAAAGGAGAAAAAGAGAAGGCCTGTTGAAAGAGGGTTCACAGCCATTGTCCTTCAAACAGCATTATAATATATATTTGTGAACCAACTAATTCTTCGGTGAATTAATAAGACCACTTTAGGAAATGAAAAACACACAAAATAAATCCCTATATTGGAGTACCTTTCTGCACACTGTGGGATAAATAAGTGATGGTGTGGTTTTAACTTATTTAATGAAAAAGGAACTATGACAGGTGTCCTGGTTTCAGCTGGGATAATGTTAATGTTCCTCCCTGTAGCTGCTGTCTTTTGGATTTAGTACAAGAATGTTGATAATGCAGTGATGTTTTTAGTTGCTTCTAAGAGATCAAGGACTTTTTTCAGCTTCACATATTCAGCTAATGAGGAGCTGTGCAGGAGCTGGGAGGGAGCATAGCCAGGCAGCTAGCTCAAGATGGCCAATGGAAATATTTCATACCATAGACATCAGGTTCAGTATATAAATGCGGATTGGCCAGGATCAGGAATGTTCTCTTTTCCAGGAATTCAACTCTCTTTTTTCCATGAGTTCCACAAAATCTGTGAATTCCACCATTGCTGTTTGGGGACTGGCTACAAATTGGTCATTAGGCAGTGAGAAAAAATTTTACTGTGTATTGGTTGTTTGGCATTGTCTATTATTAGTAGTATTATTATTCCTTTTGTTGTCTTATTAAACAGTCTTTAAATCAATCAACAAGTTTTACTTTTTTCCATTCTCCTCCCCATCCCACTGGGAGTGGCAGAAGTGAGTGAACGGCTGTATAATCCTAGTTGCAGGTGATCACCTGTAAGGTCCAAGTTGCTGGCTGCCAGGTTACAGGAAAACTAGTCAATAATCAGCAAGGAACTCTTTCTTTTCGTTTTTTCCATGATGTTCATATATTTTTCCTAAATAAGAAGACTAATTTAAAAATTATAAGTTTTAAATCTGTCTTTGCAGAACTTCATAAATAAATACAGTGAAATTATGTTAAATTCGTAATATTTATTAACTGTTCTTTGAACTCTTACTGGATTTTTACAGAGAAGAGTTAAGGCTGGGTTGGAGATAATAAAATGTGTGAGAAGTTATGGATAAAAAGATTTGACCCGCATCTATAAAAGCACAAAAGCTAGCTGAGGGCAAAAAGTTACTGAGCCACCTAGAAAAAAGGATTTATGGTTATCTAAAGATAAAGACTTAATGAATCCCACAGCAACTGCCATTTAAGCAAACTAAAGCATTGTATTGTTCAAAAGGTCAATATAGCTAAAGCCCAACACAAGTTGTGGGTAATTTTACTTATTTTGGCAGTCAGTATCAAAGAAAATTTTGCAATTAGGGTAAGTTTTACATTACATCTGTGGGTATATCATCCACATATCCTAATTATCCCCTTTTTAGATACACTTATAGCTACAACTATTAGATAATCACAGAATCATAAAATAGCTTCGGTTGGAAAGGACTTTTAAACGTCGTCTAGTCCAACTGCCCTGCAGTGAGCAGGGATATTTTCAGCTAGATCAGGGTGCTCAGAGCCCCTTCCAAGCTGAACTTGAATGTTTCCAGGGATGGGATACCTACCACCTCTCAGGCAACGTGTGCCAGAGTTTCACCACCCTCATTCTAAAAAATTTCTTCCTTATATCCAGTCAAAATCTATCCTCCCTTAGTTTAAAACCATTACTCCTTGTCCTATCGCAACAGGCCCTACTAAAAATGTTGTCTGCCTCTTTCTTATAAGCCCCATTTAAGCACTGAAAGACAGCAATGAGGTCTCGTCACAGCCTTCCCATTTCCAGGCTGAACAATCCCAACTCTCTCAGCCTTTCCTCACAGCAGAGGTGTTCCATCCCTCTGATCATTTTCATGGCTGTCCTCTGGACCTGCTTCAACAGGTCCATGCCATTCCTGTGCTGAGGGCCCCAGAGCTGGATGCAGTACCCCAGCTGGGGTCTTTCCAGAGCAGATTAAAGAGGCAGAATCACCACACTTGACCTGCTGGCCACACTTCTTCTGATACAGCTCAGGATATCGTTTGCTTTCTGGGCTGCAAGCACATATTGCCAGTTCATGTTGAGTTTCTTTTCAACCAGCACCCCGGAGACCTTCTCGGCAGGGCTGCTCTCATTTCATTCTCTGTCCAGCCTGTTTGTGCTTGGTACTGCCCCAACCCATGTGTAAGACCTTGCACTTAGCCTTGTTGAACTTTATCAGGTGAACTCAAGCCCACTTCTCAAGCTTATCTAGGTCCTTCTGTATGGCATTCCATCCCTCAGACATGTTGACCACACCACTCAGCTTGGTGTCATCTGTAAATTTGCTGAGGATGCACTAGATCCCACTGTCTATCTCAAAGATGAGGATATTAAATAGTCCTGGTCCCATTACGAACCCCTGAGGGAGACCACTTGTCACCAGTCTCTGTCTGTACATTGAGCCCTCTGGATGAGACCATCCAACCATTTCCTCATCCACCGAAAAGTCCACTGTTCGTATCCAAATCTCTCCAATTTAGTAAGAAGGATATTGTGGGGGACTGTGTCAAAGGCCTTGCAGAGGTCCAGATAGATGACATCCATGGCTCTTTCTTTCTGAAACGGACATCAGCAGTGAGATCTTCTGGTTTCTTCTCAGTGTGTGTACATGTGTGTCCAGGTGCTTGAGAATGGCCCCTGTCACCCTGCTTTCTTATGGTTAGTGAGAGATTCTTTCTTGTAGTCCTCTCCCATATGTATTTTCTTCTAATTCCTATTTCTTTGTTTAGTCATGGGGCAACCTAATGTCATTATCTACCATTCCAAATCGTAAAGCAGAATTTCACGGTAATCCAAAAAAAGCCCTACTAGTCTATGGCCGAATGACCATCTATTAAATGTTCTGTTCAAGGTTCAAAATACTATTTTAGGTAGCCTATCTGCGTCTATGCTTTTAACATAAGCACAAAAAACACACTGTTACCTGAATGCTGGCTAAGATAAGATAGGGGAGATGAGAAGGTCTATCCATTTTAGTGTAAGAATTCTGAGAAAAAAAACCAAAGACACCTTTGTAAGCACCTTAACTTAAAGAAGATATCAAGTGGTACAAGAACAATGGAAACTATACCTTGGACTCAATTTAAATCACACAGGGAAATATTCTAAAAGTCTGTGCTATTGGTAACAATGTATTTACCTCTTGAGTATTTCCTAAACATGAGTAATGGTGGATGATTCTTATTTCTTAAAATCAGTCTGAAAGCCTTTTGAAAATGTAAGCTCCTGTGAAATGAAATGAATAGTATGTTAACAGATAGAGGAGTTGGAAATATAGTCCATGAATTTTATTTCACCAGTAACAGCCTTTTTTTAAATTCTTGTAAGTAGTATTCATCTTCACTCATGTAACCACTTGTTAGGAATGTAGTTTGTGGGTGACATTAATAATACAAATAGCCAAACCAGTCTTTGATATACAGGCATTCAAACTTTTTGTTTCACTACACCCAATTGAACAAGTATAGTATTCATAAAGTCGTTCTTTAACAGTTGGAGATTCATTTCCTCTTTTAAAGCACAAAAGCTAGACATCTCTTGACTCTGTAGTTACTATCTTTCAGTCTTTTGACTTCCTTCAATTATGACAAAGCTAATAGTGACATTTTTGCTCTTTATTGTTGGAAGAACATTAAAATAAACTTCTTTGGTATTGAAAGGAAAAAAATATTTACATCTAGCATGGAAGAATTCAGTAATTCTAGTTATCAAAATACTAGATGTTTTCTTATATTTTAAATGGGAAATTTCTGTACAAAGGAAGAAAAAAACCACTTAGTTTAAAGAAAAGTATAAAGAACTTTTTCTGGTTTATAATGCAAAGTAGGTTCTCCATTTGCTCCATTTTAAAGTTTTCTTTGGATCAGAATATTATTTTGCTGACATCACCAAAGTGAACAGTGATTTATGAAACATAAATGTGCAAAATATTGTATATATGTCCTGGTTTTGACTGAGATAGAGTTAATTTTCTTCCTACTAGGTAGTATAATGTTGTGTTTTGGATTTGGGAAGACAATAATGTTGATAACACACTGATGTTTTACTTGTTGCTAAGTAATGCTCTCACTAAGTCAAGGTTTTTTCAGCTTCTTATACTACCCTGACAGCAAGGAGGCTGGGGATACACAAGAAGATGGGAAGGGACACAGCTGGGACAGATGACTCAAACAGGCCAAAGGGATATTCCATACCATATGACATCATACTGAAAATATAAACTGAATGGAGTTGGCTGGGGGGCAACAGCTGCTGCCTGGGGACTGGCTAGGTGTTGGTCAACAGGTGGTGAGCAATTGCATTGTGCATCACCTGTTTTGTATATTCTTTTATTATTATTATTATCATTGTTATTATTAGTAGCAGTATTATTATTTCCTCTTCCTTTTCTGTCCTATTAACCTGCCTTTATTTCAGCTGACAAGTTTTAGCTTTTTTTCAATTCTCTCCCCCATTCCACTGAGGGGGGGAGTGAGAAAATGGCTGTGTGGTATTTAGCTGCCCACCAGGTTAAAACACAATAATATGTTTAACTAAATTTTCATGATTATCTGAACACAGTCTTGATTTTTTTTTTTTCTTTAAATTGCTACTGAAATTTTCAAAACTGTAAACAACTGTTTATTTTTAGAATCAGGCACAAGTCTGTGCATGTGTGCACAGTGCAAGTGAAATGCATCCCTGTCTTTCTTTCATCCAAAATCTTCAGCTTGCCTTACTAGCAGATCTTGTCCACCTGTGAAGGAGATGAGACATAAAACAATTCATTTGATTAAATGTGACTAAATTCAAAGAAATGATCTTCATCTAAGAGTCATGTAGTGTATCACACTATCCATACACTTCCCGGTAATTTATTTTGAAGAAGTAGCAGAAATATGTCTTCAGTGGCATCCATCAGCCTTCCTTGATGTCTTTTTAGGTATTAGACAGGAGGCTGATATAAAAACATCATCTATTGGTTTTTTGAAACACCATTTCTCATACATATTTCTGTAAAGGTTAGCATCCTTGTGACCCCCATTCTGACAAATTGGTACAATATCTGGGAACTGGCTTCCTCTCCGATTATACTGCAAACTTGTTGTTGTCAGGTTTTCTTCTCTTATAAAGTCTTCACAGGCATACTGTGTTCGTCTACACATGTGCGAAAGTTGCATACTACCCAGAGGTAACACAGCTGGTATTTTCATCAAATTACAGAAGATGATTCCTCATTCTTCTAAGGTCTACTTGAAAATAAATTAAAATCACTTAATCCCATTTTTCCATTAGTAAAAAAAAACAAAAAAACAAAAAAACCCAACCTTTTATGTTTTTTTCAAGTTTTTATCCATAAAAATTACAATTTAGATAGAAAGGAAAAAAACAACTATTAACCTAATAACAAAGGAAGCTTAGAAGTCTTACTGCATATTTTTCATTAAGAGAGAGAGAATGGATTGAAGTACACAAGAACAGGGAACTGATCTTATATTGCAACAGACAAATTGTAGCCTTACCTCTGTGGAAAATGTTCTCCCTTAATCTTATATTAAATTCTGACTTAATGTATCTAGTTGAAGCTGTTCCTGCTAACTGCAGGAGCTTGGACTAGGCGACCTTTAAAAGTCCTTTCCAACCTAAACTATTCTATGATTCTACAATTAATCAGGGAGGCATATCAACAGTTTCTACAACGAAAAAATGTTATTTTCAACATCACAATCACATCATAACCTAATACAGCCTCATGAAACCTTCCCTCAGATGTGCAGGACCCTATACAGTTACTTAACATCCTGATATTCCTACATGGGGTTGTCATCTTTCCATTTTGCAACCTTCTCTGTTCAGAAGACTGAATTTGAAAGAGGACAGAATAAGAAATATAAATGAGAAGCAAGCCTAACAAGCTTTCAGAAGACTGTCTGTGACTAGCTACATAAAAGCTTGTCTACCTGTAATATCATGAAATTCAAAAAGTATATAGTAACTATCAGATCTTTTAGACCACCTGACACTGACCTCACAGTATTCTTGCCCCTGAACCTTGCTCATAAACCAAACAAGGCTGCAGCTATCTGTTATAAAGGCCAGTAGTGCAAGGGTGAGATCTTGTTCCATTTTCCATACCAACAATGACATTTTCTAGTTTTCCTTTTAAATTTATGGTTTAAATAACAATTTGTGTATAGCAAAGGAGAAGACAAGTTTTAGATTTTCAAATGCTACTTGTCTGCTGAGAACTTGAAGAGTGTTGTAAAAGGCAGTCAAAAAAAACCCCCAAAACCCTAAATGTTGGTAATGCTCAATGCTGTGTTTAAGTTACCTTCAATATTTTTTAAGGCTTACACTCACATAACTCATCCCATCCCAAAACAAATGCATAAAAGAAACAATAGTATTTAGAAGCAGTAGGATGACTGCCTTCAATATTTGTGAATAACAACTTCTCAAAAAATATGTCTCAGAATGAAGCTATTCAATTAGGGCTGCATCTGAACCTGAGTAAAAGGCTACATGTGCAAAGTTCATGTGTTTTTAATAGACAGATCATTAATAGTTTAAACCTGTTTCATTAATGTACTGCATAAGTGTGGCTATCATATTTGATAAACACTGAGCCTTGCTTAATTGATGATTTTCTAGTAATCGGACCAAAGAAGTCTGGTTTCCTTGGTTTTGTTATTTGCCTCGCCATTCAAAAGGAAAATGTTACTCACATGGCTGGAATTGAAGCCCTTGCAAATGCCTTCCTCTTTGCATTATCTGTATAATATTTTACTGTAACCATTTTACTTTATATCCACTTAGATGTTTAAACGTGGTCTAGTGCAGACCGTATGAATATATCTCCCTAAAAAGAATGCAGCCCTGCCAAAGATTAGTTAATGCGACTGCCATTTTGGGATAATTGCACAGACTGCTTACAGGCTTAACAGCATCTTGGATGGGGGAGGGGGAAGTAAATCAAATTTATTTGAAAGTTCTGACTTAATCTCTTTGCAAGTGTGTAAGCCTGGGGCTATTTCTGGAATAAACTTATTCTTTGTAGACTCAATTGCACACATTTTTTCTGTAGCAATATAAGAGCAAAGTTTAATTTTGGTTGTTGCAGCATTAAGTGTGCCTAAGTAAAATGCACCCTGGAATTCCTGCTCCATTGTGATTGATGAGTATCATAAAGATAATTTGAACAGTTAGAAGAAGTGTTTTCAGGCTATGGACACTAGCCTATCTCTTGCTTTTTCTGGGTTGTGTTAGAGGCTTTTGCCACAGTGCCTAACACCAGCAAAACTATAATGTCATTTGGGGCCTCTGTTAATAGCCACTATTGCATCATATAAATCATAAGAGATTAACATTTTGATTTAGCAAATATCTATCTAAATGCTTGTACGTTACTTAATGCACTATAGCTAAGATTCCAATTTCTGCTTCTGAGTCACTGTAATAGAATGAATAAATCATAGCAATTCAAGGCACAAAGCCCTGACTTTCAGTTTTAACTGCCTCTATGTTTCTGAACCCTGATTATCTACAGTATGGAAAGTGCCCATATTTTCTACTGGAGTTAGCAGCCTGACCAGAAAAGAATGTGTCATAACTATCATGCAGTCGATTTTCATTATACTATGACATTTTTCTTGCATAATAAGGAAACATGGATAAGTCACAAAATATTTAGACAAGTGCTGAATTTTTGGAACCCTATGGTAATTTAACTACCAAAGTCTTTGAAGTTCACCTATCACTGTACTTTTGTTCACAGACTGTTAACTGCCTGCATTAACAAAGCCAAGTCATTAGTTACACTGTCTGTATGAGGGTTTTCCAGTTTAATCTATACTATACTTTCTGCATGAATGGCGTTGACTTTGAAAACTGACTATTCAGCTGTGGGCTGGGGGGCAGGAGGTATTCTTCTGAACGAGATAATAGAAACTCAACTGACTGGATTTCACCTACTGCAGACAGATTTACACCTTCTTATCTTCACATTTTTCATGTCAACTTTCTTTTGAAGTGTCCAATACATACCTGAAGTGACTTTGGTGCTGGGGGTAGAAAACCTGAATGGGTTGAGTACTTTGATCCTAGATGTAGGGATCAAATGATCAAACTGAAAACTATTCAATATATATTTCTCCAGTTTACTTGAAATATTGAACAATATTTCAAAAACTGTGCTTGAGAACATGAACAACTCAGTTTCACTTTCCTTCTATAGCCTTCAGACATTTTCAGAAATGTCTGGAGTTAGCTGTATCTCTAAACTTCAGAGTAACTACAGTGGCACAGAGTTCTCCCAACTTATTTATGAAGTCTTACAAATGTAGTCTGACGGCGTAACAGAGAGCAGAAGTAATTGTGAAAAATCATTTCCAAACCAGGAAAGCTCTTTAACTCTTTTCTTGTAGACTGACCCTGTCCCAGTTCTAGAAACTGCAAATCTTGGGTGTAAAAGCAATCCTCTCTTTATTTTTATAATGAATCTAAACTTCTACAGCTAGCCCATCAAAAAATATTTGTTAGCTGTGTGATTAAAAATGTCAAAACACTCACTGCAGCAAATAAAGATCCTGGCAATAGAGGAGCTCAAAAGTGGAAACAGACAGTCTTAAAGAATAGAGAACTTACAAACAAAGGAGGAAGGAAAGGGAGGATATTTGCTAATCAGCCTGAAATATATGAATAATTGGACAGTCTAGATTGTGATGTGGAATGGACTCAGTCTCCACTGAAAAAATTTTATACCGTTAATAATAATAGCCTTGATCTATGACATACAACCGCGTCAACGCAAAGCAAACAGCTTCATTATTGGATAAATTATTTGTCTTTTCATTAGGTTATTGGGTTTTTTGTTTTGTTTTGTTGTTTTTTTTCTCCTTTTTTTTCAGGGAAAAGGTGACAGCCTTGCAAATACTTCTAGATCCTCTTAGACTCCCAAGTAGGAAGAAAGATAGCAAGGCACAGAACCATATTATTTGAATTTTCAGCTTTTAAAATACCTGTTCAGTCTGCAGGACAGATTACATTAAATAATAACAAACATTTACATAGAAGAGAGCACATACCTGAGGCCACTAAAATCCAGGTCACTGAATTTGATCTTGTCCGTCATATTTTTTCCTGTTATTCTGTGTCTTGTATGTATGAATGGAAATAAATGGCTGAAAAGGAGATGATACACAGAATCTTCAACAAGGCTTTGGTATCTCTTTCCCTCTTTTAACTCTTGCAACATTGTACAGTCTATTACCATGCTGACACTTATAGTAATATTCTCAAATGTCTAAGCTGCTGTCTGAACTGTTTGTTTTTGCCAGTTGAACAACCAGACAAATAACATAAAGCTTTAGATCCATTGACATTTCTCCTCCGGTTCTCTAAAAGCTTCAGAGAAAGGAACATCTTGTCACTTTCACAAAAATTCCAGAAACTCACGCTGTGCTTTTAGATAAAACACATTAATGTTTGCTAAAGCAGTACATGAGGAATTGCATTTCACTGTTTCTACTTCAGCCAATGCGTTACAATTAGTTTCAGACCCCACCTTACAGTAAACGTACTGAAGATCAAGTCTCTAGTCTCCAAGGTGTAAAAAAACCCCCAAACCCAAACCATCCTTCTTTAGCCATGAAACAATTAAGAAGCTTCAGTGGTGATACCATGTAAGCATCATAAAAGCTATACAATTGTGTAGATAGACCAATATTAATCTTAAGTGATTCTGTGAAGCCAATCACTTTGTAACAGGTTAAGTCCAATGTAACTAAGGATCACAATCTGACTTTAAAAAATAAGGCAATAAAATGAGAACTTAGACTGTATGTCTTACTCAGAGATGTCCTGCCTGCAAACATCATGTATTGTTGATCTTTCTTCACACAGTTAGTTTCTAGCTACAAGAGTTTTGTTCTTATAGTACAGTCTTTTTGTGGACAAAGCCAATCATCTCACAGAAGTAGCAGGGCTTTAGTATTTCCTTATAGGATCAGTTGAAATTGGAGTACTCTCAGTTGAGACATTTTCTGATTTTCAAGAACTCTTCTGCCCTCCCTTCTCATCCCCTCCTTCTTATCTTGATACTTGTTTACGCTTGCACTTGAGGGTAAGAATCAACTCACCTCTTGGAGTTTCCCAGAGATTTTCAAAGTCATTTTTGCACATCCTGCAGAGACAAATAGGACCTGGCAATCCTAAAAACCAACGAAATATGAACAAGGCAAACTGGACACTCCTCTATTTTTCTCCTCTGTATTCTAAAAAAATGTACCCCAGATTCTTTGAACTTTTTTTTCTTCTTTTTCACACATACAACAGAGAAGTTGTTGGTTTTTTTTACTTTGAAGAGAAAGTTTGGAAAAATAGGTAAGGGCAATAGGACCTGAGCATCGTGTCCCAGCTTTACTTTAATTTCTTGGATAAGTCTGGCTGTCTTTTGAGCATGGCTACATGAACAGACACAGGCAGAATCAAGATCACGTGCCCACAGCTTCATTCTAAGTTGTCTGAGTTGTTTGTAGATGGGAAATACATTAGTGCAGCTAACAAATGTTATGTCTTCCTGACTGATCAGCCATGAAGCCCTGACTAGCTTGGTAAATACACAGAGTCTATGTGTCTGTGCCTGTTCATCTCCTTCTATTCAACAGGCTTTAATGTCTCCCAGATACTCTAGTAGAAATTATCTGCACCACTTCAAGACTGACTTCATTTTTTCGTGAACATGAATGACCAGCCTTGTGCACTTTTGCATGTTTAAGAACTCCTTTTGAGAAGACATAGTACAAAAAATAAAATTAAAAAATCACAGGAACTGGAAAAAAAAAATAAACCAGAAATTTCAGCCATTGTATTCATGTCATTTTTTATGTCAGTGCAGTTTTTATGTTTGTTAGTTTAATTGGAGTTGCCTGTGTTTTACACTGCAAGAAGGAAAACTAAAATCAAGTCTTCTATTAATTCTTTTCAATTAACCTGTTCCTTAGGGAAATGTGGCCTTTGCAGAGCAAACTCAACAGGATTTGAAGAGAATCAACTGACAGCAAATATTGCCTATTCATGTGTACAATTTTGGACTCATTTTTCTAAACTGTTGGTGCAAGCTTGAACTTGCGCAGAAAGGAGAAGACTAATTTGTTATCTGTTTCTTTACACAGTATTTAGCTTTATACTGTTCACTAAACAGAGTAATTATGGCACCAATCTTTACAACATGCCTATGCTGTAGGTGTACTTTGGAAAATTCTTGTTTCAACATTAATATTTAAAATAAATATTAATGATCTCCAGTTAATAGAAATTTTTTTTTCTTTTTAAATTTAGCCAGTGTTTTTCAACATGCATATAAAGAGAGCTCCCATGCACCTTTACTATTTCAAGAAGACATTACAAAGCTCAATTCTTTTTACTTTAAATAACCACCTATTAGGAATAATAAGTTAAATGCAGAAATTGCACATTAAACAGATAGTTTTATTCATATAGGTATAAAAGCAGAGCAGACAGTTTGCTGCAGTGCTTGTATGTGCGTATGTGTTTCTTCTATATGACACATCCCCTGAAGCGGCCCTGGGAAATTGTATCTTGCTGTGCTACAAATGAAACAGCCTCTTGTAGTATACTGCACTACACTTCAGTAGCAGGCATCTTCCCAGTGTCCTTCAACATGTAAAGAACTGCAGCAATGATGTGCCCAAGGGAAAACCTGGGAAGCTCTTATTAAAATTCCATCACCAAATGAAGTGGAAGCTTGGAGTGATTTTCCATTCTCTGATGTAAATTGCAGGTTTGTGCAAAATGTGAAACCATCTCTTCCAGAGATGAATTATTTCTAGCGCTTTAATACAACTACCTTTGAAAAGCAGATATTTTACCCTTTGGATAGGGTCAAACTGCATTAGTCTGCTGGCGGTGAGCAATGGTTTTGTATCACTTATGGAGATTTTTTTGTTTTTATTTTCCTTTGACCCATGAATTTTGTCTGTTTTGTCCGTCTGTTTCTCTCCCCCATCCCACTGCAGGGCAGGGGGTGTACATGTGAGAGGGGGGCTGTGTGGTGCTTAGCTTTCTTTTAGACAAAACCAGCATAGCTGTGTATGGGGGTTAACCTACCACATGCCCTCATCCACTGTTGTAGAAACCCATTAGTTTTGTCAGGTATGATCTTCTCTTTGTCAGTCCATGACTTCTCCCAGTTATTGTCTTATTCTTAATGTGTTTGGAAACTTTCTCAGGATTATTTACTCCATCGTCTTCACAGGGATTCAGGTGGGGCTGGTCAGTCTGTAATTCCCTGCATTCTCTTTGGCTTTGGATCTCCAGATGCAGCTGCTGCTTTCTCACCAATATTTAAGAAAGAATAATGGAAGAAACAATTCAGGTTTGATCCCAGTAACAAATTGATCCCAGCTTACTCTTCCCTTAGTCCCTTTGAACACCTTAGGGTTGGGGACCTAATATATACTTACAAATATCTGAAGGGTGGGTGTCAGGAGGATGGAGCCAAGCTCTTTTCAGTAGTGCCCAGTGACAGGACAAGGGGCAATGGGCACAAACTGAAGGAAATGAAGTTCCATCTGAACATGAGGAAGAACTTCTTCCCTCTGAGGGTGACGGAGCACTGGAACAGGCTGCCCAGGGAGGTTGTGGAGTCTCCTTCTCTGGAGATATTCAA
>Ga0065711_1033423_pt1 | contig 25536 bp, 20 predicted proteins | sample Hoacrofraction12_FD_59098 | JGI IMG/M metagenome (GOLD analysis project Ga0065711, IMG submission 59098) | Hoatzin crop microbial communities from Cojedes, Venezuela - Epithelial fraction 12 v2 (version 2) | ecosystem: Host-associated > Birds > Digestive system > Esophagus > Crop | place...
TTGATTGATTTTTTTTTTTTTTTTTTTAAAAAAAAAAGAGCTTGCCACAGAGTACATGGGGCCTTGACTGTAATTGGTTTGGTAGTATTTATCCGAGCAATGGGGTACTAAGGGTGTAGGATTATGTCTTGGGTTGGATTTTTTTTTTTTTATTATCACTGTATTTAACTGTTTTCCAAGTAAATTAGTATTGGAACACTGACAAGGAATAGAGGATTTTTGTTGTCTGGAAGGAGGATCTAAATAGCCAGAAAGCAGCTTACCTTGCAATGCCAAATCTGCATTACATGGTGTGGGCAACAGAAACACTTAAACTATGCAAATTTAAGCTTGACAGCTGTGAATCAGACTAAGGAACTTCAGAGCATATGGATTGCGCCTTGAATTGGGGAAAGGAGAAGGGGAGGGAGGGGGAAACGAAAGCAAGAGCTCTTGTTTACTGCCTTGGTCACATACTGTGAAGCGTTCCATTGCCAGCGCAGGGGGAACCCAACGGTGCGCGTCCCCCTTGCGTCCTTCCCAGGGACCAGCAGAAGCTAGCGTAGGCTGGGAGCCTTGCCCAAAGCGGGGGGAGATGTGAAGTAATTTAGCGGTGAAAGTTAGTTTGGCTTGGTACCTGCTGATGAGCTGGTGCAGCGAGGCGGTGAGGTGTCCTCTCCTGCTCTGTTGTGTTGCCAGAGTTGCAGAGAAGCATCTCGGTGAGCGCGGCCACTGCTTTGGGATCAGGTGGCTGCTTTTCTGTGGCTTTGATGAGCGACTGGCTCCACGACAGACAGCGAAAGTGTGCTTCATCCTACGGTCTGTGCGTCGCGGAACTAAAGCATGGAAGTAAAGATGCTCGTTGGGTGCCTAAAGCTTTTTCTGGGAAGACCACGTAGGTGTCTCCACTGTTCTCATCCTCATTTTCCAGGCAGAGCTTTCTCCTATGGCGAGGCAAAGGGGCAACCGCTGCTTTCTTGATAGATTTCTGCTCTATTCCAAACCCATCGGTGAGCCACGTCAGCTCCCTCTTCCCGTTTGTGGTGCTGGTGTCACCAGCTGGTTGGTCGTGAGCCTCACGAGACCAGCTGTCCCCAAGGCATCCTCCCGCTTGCGTGGTCATCCTCCCCCAGCTGCAGTGCTCTGGGGCAGACGCCTGCACCGTGCCGCGGTGTGATGCGACGCGATGCGACTGGCCTGCTCTGCTGCTACCTGCTTCGTAGGCGTGGGATGAGCCAGCCGGTCGCTTATGGTGCTGCGCCGTTCACCCATAGCGTAAGTTAAGGTGTGGGACTCGGCAGCCGAGGAAGTGTGCTGTGAGAACGCTGTACTCATCCGTTCCACGGCCGGCTGGGGCTCCGTTGGGGTGTCTGGAGGAGGCTGCCGTCCTACAAATGCTCATGTCAACTGTTGCAGAACCCTGCTTTTCACTTACCTTTTATACCCTTGATTCTGACTTTTCTAATTTAAAAAAAAAGAAATTAACAAGAAAAACTATCGCAGGAGGTTGGTTCCTGAGCGTCAGCCTTCCTGTACTGGAGGAGTGGTTGGGCTGGAATGCAGCATCCGTGGGGTTTTTTTGTCTTGAAAATAAAAGCTACACAAACATTTTGTACACAAATGATTTTTTTAATAAACACACATTTTAAAAGATGTTGATTTTCACTGGGAATGCTTAACAATAAATGCATGTTTCCCTGAAAACAGTTTTCATTTTATTTCTAGTAATTCAAATTGTTCTGAGATTACAGGGTCTGCTGCCTCCATGTCAGTAACAAGAGAGAAAGGGGTGAGCGGGTTCGCCATGTGCATTAAAAAATTGTGAAGAAGGAATCTGTGTAAATACAAGCTGTGTCATGACAGCGTGCGTTGTTTCAGCTCTGCCTGCCGCCTGTGATCACCTGAGAAATACAGGGTACGTGCACAAGGCCTCCCATCTCCTCTCGGAGGCTCTGTCTGAGGGACCAAAGGGGGTAACGTGTAGAGGAAAAACCTTTCTGGGGGTTTTCTCATGCCATGTGTGCTCATCTCATCTTTGTGCAGTGCGAGCTGCGTCCTTTCCTTGAGCTGTGGCTGGCTCTTCCAGGGGCAGGGGGGGACGCTGCCCTGTTCCCTTCCTCGGCTGTGGGTCCTGGGGAGAGGGCAGCTGGCGAGGGAGAGGGAGCAGCTGAGGGCTGCTGCTTTTAGGCTGCCCATTCATTTAGAAAAACGAAAAAAAAAAAAAAAATCTGCATTCTCTGGCTCTTGTAGTTAGAGACTACTCTGGCATGAGTAACTGAGAGCTGCCCCATACTGCAACAGGGGCAAAGGTGGTGTAGAGCCTTGTAGTTTCTCCCAGTGCCGTAAAACTGGAAGCAAGTTCAGAGTTGAAATGGACTGACTGTGCTTACTGGCTCGACTCCTCCTGTACCTGATTTTCTGTTTCCATAGCTGTAACCCTGACACATTTACCTCTTGGGCAGGTCCCTCTGATACTGCCACTACAGCACAGCCAGGGTTTTAAATTGTTCCAAGGTCGAGTCTGGGTCTGGAGCATCCATGTCTGGTATAATGTCAAATAAATTACGTTGCTTCACTTGGTGGCTGCTTTGTGTTGAAATATGTAAAAGTCTGTAGGTGGGTTTGTGACAGCCTGGTGTAAAATAAAGGGTAATGGGCTGGGAGGGCGAGGAGAAAATTTGAGTCCAGTGTTGGGAGAGAAGGTCTTTGGTGCTGATGTTACCTAAGCCACCAGGCCCCTCAGCACCCCAGGTGCTCAGCATGGGGCTGCCTGTGCTACCAGGTGTGGCTGTCCCTGCCCTGGGCTCTTCCTTTCCTCCTCTGTCCCAGAACACCTCTCAGCCCAGCCGCCAGCGTGACAGCACGATGGGCAGCGAGTAGTCGAGGCTCCTGCTGATCCTGTTGGAGAAGGTCCCCACAGCTGAGGAGCCAAAGCTGCTGGTTCAAAGGGTATGAAAACCCTTCCTGTTTACAGCTTTTACTGTGAAAGGGGTAAAGCCGAGGAACAAAGCCTGTGTCTGAACTTCCCCGAGGGGAATGGGGCGTGAGGGAGGGCTGGTCGCCCTCTTGTGCTGGGCATGCAGAGTCCCTCCTGGAACATCGGCCACATTCAAGTCCTTAAATGGTCTGCACCACATCAAACATACCGGAGTAAACTGTCTTCGGGCCATACGTGGCAGAAGAGCGAGCTATTTAGGAGCAGACATGTATGGACAAATTAGTTACCAGAGGGTCACTGAGTCGGATGATGCAGAGGTGAAGAAAAAACAAACCCCAAAAGGTTTTTAAGAACAAAGGAGACAGTTCTCCATATTGTTCATTTGCCCTTCTCCTCACCTGGGAGAAGCTGAGCAAGGGGAAGTGCAGAGCCCTGCACCTGGGGAGGAACCACCCCAGGCCCCAGTGCGTGCTGGGGCAACGGGGAGGCAGCGTGGTAGAGAAGGACCCGGGTGGTTTACCGAGCGGAGCGCGAGCCAGCGAGCTGCCCTCCTGGGCAAGGCGGCAGATGGTGTGCTGGGCTGCGTCGGGCAACGTGTGGCCAAGAGGTGGAGGACAGCGGGCCTGCCCGGCCGCTCCGCGCTGGCCTGCTGTCTGCCCACGCGCACGTGGCATCCCAGGGCTGGGGCTGGCAAAGCCTCCGCGAAAGCAGCAGACGGGCAGGTTCAAAAGGGCCACAGCCTGTAGATGTGCAACAACAAAGCCCTCTTCATAGCAAAAAGGTAAAAAATAATTTTAAGAAGCCCCAAACTCCCACCATTTTGGCTTAAAGGCACAACGTTTTGGAAAGAAAGCAGCGCAACGATGCCAACTCCAATGAAATTCTGATCCCATCTTGGCCGACTGCTTTGGGCAGCTTCCAAAAGCATCCCCAGGGAAAACGCTGCCATAGGAGCAGGAACCCTCCCTCCCTCCCCTGGCAGAGGTGAGGATTTTCCTTGGCGTGTGGGGCAGCTCCCTGGACAGAGGGAAGGTGGGCAGGGGCGTGGGCACAACGGGGTCGGTGGGCTTTCGGAGGAGGAAAGCATTCTGAGGGCCGGTACAGGATTTCAAGGCTGAAGAGCGACCAAGTAGCAAACAGACGTGAGCTGTTGAGCTCTGAACAAGATGGCGAGTGGGCCTTGGTAAATGTAATGGGAAGGCACCCACCCGTAACCATAGCTCTGGGAGTGCCCACAAAATGGCCAGAAGGTATCTAGCACCCCGTGGTTACCAGGGAAGGGGTTGTGGTGGTCGGACACAACACACACAGAGAAGGCGGGTGAGGAGCTGCTCCCGCCAGGCCACAGTGGAGTCCCGCCATCACCACTCTGCCAGCTGCTGCCGCACTCGCAACCGCTCGGACATTAAGGAAGCTGCCCCCAGCCTGACCCGTAATAAAAGAATTATAGTTTTAATTTTTTTTAAGTAGGTCAAAGCTCCCTCCCTCCTTAGAAGGATTTCGGTTAACAGCTGCTGCATCAGTGCATCGGCAGAGTTGGTGCCCGAAGGTTGCAGGAGATGATTATACAAAAAAAGCCCTTGTGTTATTCCCAGACGCTGTCCTTGCTGCATCCAAGCGCCACTGACACGTTGAGCTCGGTTTTATGAACCACTGTCATGGCAAAAAAACCCAGGATCAGCAGGAAGAGAAAAGGAGAGGGAAAAGCTCCTGCTGCAAAGCGAAGCTACTGCCACAACTTCATGTATGGAAGGTCAAGCTCAAGTAGTGCTCAATGGAAAGAATCATCATCGGAGCCAAATACTCCAATAAATCAGTGAACGACCCCTTTCCCTAGGGCTGTACCTCCAGGCACAACGTTATGTGTGTCCACTGAGAAGGGCCTGGCTCCATTTGTTTACTCTCTCCCATGTAGGTATTTGTACACACTGATACACTCTGAGGGAGGATCTTACTGGGAAGATGTCTCTGAAACTTGGAAAGCCAGAGAGATAGAACCATCGAATCAGTAAGGTTGGAAAAGACCTCTAAGATCATCAAGTCCAACAGTCAACCCAACACCACCATGCCTGCTAAACCATGTCCTGAAGTGCCATATCCACACATTTTCTGAACACCTCCAGGGATGGGGACTCCACCACTCCCCTGGGCAGCCCCATCTACCTTCTGGTCAACACCGCAGGACTGTAAATGCCCACCACCTGGTATGTACAATCTGTGAGCGTTTGGTGTTTCATACACCTGTAGAAACTGGAAAGGATTAAAAATACAGACTGCTGCTGGGTGGGGGACTGCTGGATCTCCTGTGATAGCCTGTAATAGTCCAGATGACCAGAAAATTTCGCTAAAGCGTTTGGAGATTTGGCCACTCGGTGCATGTTACAGACAGACTCTCAGGCAGCTCCTGAGATGAGCACGTGTGGCTCATCTTCCGGGTGACCTTACGGTAACAGAATCCGCATGGTAGGTCCGTTGTGAGAAACAACTCCGCGCTTGACGATGGGGGCAGGTAACAGAAGCCAACCTGTGCCGCAGCAGGCAGGACACCTACGCCGAATGCGGAGAGTCCTTGTGAGAAAAGCAAGTTTAAAATCTTGTAAACTGTGTAAAATCCTGATAAACTGTGAATGCATCCCCCCAGAAGCATCAGAAAGGAATCACGGCATGGAGTGCTCTTTCCCCCCAAACCCTTTTCTGCTAGAGGCTAAGCTCACGTAGAGGAAAGCAAGAAGGTAATGCAGAAGTCGCAACGTGCAGGCGTGGATGGATGCAGCAAAGAGGGCCTTGAAGAACGGCTGGGAAGCAACAAACTGTGGCAGACAGGTTGAGAAAAGGGGGTGCGAAAGGGCACTAAGGAGAGGTGCAGAGCTGCTGCGCTCATGTCCATTCCCAGGGTCTGCGGAGTGGCTTCCTTGTCCACGGCCCAGCCCGAATCCTGCCCTGGTGTAACGGCACAAGGAACGATGAACAGCGATCGCTGCTACCACCATCCACAATTATTTATCCAGGCTACAGATTGCGCTCTCCTTTCCTGAGAACGCTCAGGGACGGAAGCAGCCAAGAGGTGATGGCATGAGGTACTTAGGCAGTGTCAACCTCTCCTAATTTCGCAGAGAGACCACCTCTGTCAGCAGCAGGGAGAGGAGGAGGTGATGGCTCAGACCTCTGTGTAAGCCCACCCCATTCTGCCCTGAGATGGATGACGCTGCGGCACCTGAATATGCAGCAAAGCAAATGGTATTTTGAGTCTTGTACCGTGGGGCAAAATATTCTGAAGGTCCCAGCTTTCCTTGGGGTAGGGTGCCAGGCTACGCAACCCGCTGCCCAGCCAGACGCTGTGACCATGCCACGCCGAGGTAAGAAATCACACTATCGCCTACGAATTTTCTCGAGCACGCGGCGATAACCCACCTGCTTTACAGCCACCGGACCCAACGCCAAAGCAACGCCATGCCTGGGACTGTCACCATCACCCGCCAGCTCTTGCTTCAGCAGCTTTGGCGCATCAGGGTCAGTACACATCCGTCTCCTCTTCCAGGGCAACGGGAGGAGAGTTCAATGCCTGCACTCCAGGAGCAAAACGTGTATTTCTTGTTCTGGAGCACGCCCGCCTTGCAGCGTTATGAACACACATCTGAGCTCTTGTGGCTGTTGAAATAACAGTTTTGTCGTGGGAGGAGGACGCTACCGAATTCTTTGGTTACGCTCCTTGCCTCGGCTGACACGCTGCCGAGAGCACAGCCCTGCCAGCATGACTTCAGCAAGTTAGGAACGAGCTCCGCCACCTCCGTGCTCCCGCTGAAGGGCAGATCGGTCTCCTGATGGCTGTCCCTCCTTCACAGGTAACACGGGACCCACCTGCGTTGCCCGTGGACATCTCGGCTCTGCTGACCGTGGATCTAGCTGCACTGATAAATCCACCATCTTCCAAGCCAAACGGCTGCTTGCCAAAGCTAGAGGGGTCACAATGAGTCCTGACTCTTCCTCCTGTTGGCTCGCAACACCCAGCCGCTGCACAGTCAGACTTCCCTGATAGAAGTTTGTCATGACTCTCGCTGGGCAGAAACAGAAGATGCTCTGTTGCAGGTCAGAGAGGTCTTTCCATGGGGTCAGGAGGACTTCTCCCAGGGCAATGGTGTGATCTGTGGCGGGCAGCAATTCCAGTAATTCTTCACGTGTAGTCTGTATCAAGCACCCGTGAGTGACACCAAGGCTCGGAGGAATGCATGATGCTGCTCCCACCATTACTGGTAGCTGCCTCAGCTTTTGCAGCCCGAGGGGCAGGTCATCTGAACCGAAACAAGCCCAAACCAACCTCTTGCTGTGGTCCCACTCATTCCTTCACAAGCAAATGCCCCAGAACTTGCTCATTCCCTTTTGTACGGCAGAAAATAAGGCTGGGGACTTGCACAAATGGAGTGAGAGATGCTCTTATTCTGAACTCGGAGCATTTCTAGCAAGTCAGATTTGTGAAAGCAGTCATGCTATAGCTCACCGTGGTGATGTGGTGCAAAGGAATCTGTGATGGAGCCCTGGGACTGGCCACCTTCAGTTAGAAACCAACCACAGAGTGCAAGATCGAAGGGGGAAACTGGGCTGTTCTCTCCCTTTGGTCTCCAATGTGGTAAAACTACAGGAATAAGAAATTTTGGATCCACTCTCCTGACGCAGGCTGCGCAGCAGGAAAGGGAGAGGCTGTCAGCCACCACCTCTGCTTCTGTACCAGGACTTCCAAGTTCTGCTCCGGAAGAAGTCCAGTCTTATTTGCTGCCTTCCAGGAATCAAGGCAAACAGTTCCAGGGAACATCAGGCTTAAGAACTCTTTAAGAATGGAAGCTGCTGTTGGCCTTTGAAGTCTGGGAGTATTTTATCTTAACCATTCAGACTTCCCTCTGACCGTCTGAGTACCGCGGTATTCCTCAGCAGGATGATTCCCTCCTTGTCAGAAACGGAAGCAGGGGAAGGCTTCAAGGGACGTATCAAGTGCTGCTGCACAGAGGACTTGGCTAGTTGCTGTTTAACACCTCGCTGTTGCCCGTGCAAACCTGGCCCTGCACCGAGACACAATTCCTTGGGCCGAGACCCGCTGCTCTGAGTAATGCTTGGGTACCAGCTACGCACACTGCAGCCCGGCTGGCGAGCAGACTTCGGAGTCCAGCTTCTTTAGCTCGGGCTGTTTCCTTGAGCACCGATTTGGGCCTCGATTTCTGTGCACAAACCGACCTGTTACTGCCAAGAAACACAATCCTGGGGCGAGCGATCGAGGAGCCACACGTACCGTTCCTTAAAGGAGCGAATTTCCTGCGTATCGCAGATGTTTAGCGGTCCCAAATCTTTTCAGATCTTTAGAGGAGAGGGTTCAACTGTGACAGCCCCAGCACTAACTTGAAATGCAGGAGCCAGTCTGATGCTGAACTCAGTCCAACAATGTGTGCTAAGTAGCTATTGGCTGGAAGTATATTTTAGATAAGGATTTGTTAGTTATCAGCTCTAAAACTTAAAGGCTTGTCAGCATGTGCAGAAAAGATTTGTAATGCATATTATTTTTCTTGTTTAAGATTGCTCTAGAAAACATTATTATTCTGTTTAAAACAACTATTGAGATTTAATTCTGTTGAGTAGTAGAGGTTTAATTTTGTACACTACAAAGAATGTTCTCAGAACAGCCTTCCTGTCTTACTGGTAGGAAAGCCGTGCAGGCCAGGCGTCAGAGGACACAAAGAAACAGAAATAAATGTATGTCCACTAAGAAACAAAGCCACACTTTTATGAAGATGGGAACTTAAAGGCGATGAGAACTTAGGCCTAACTATGTAACTGAACGTGAAACCTCAGCACCTTTCAATCCCACACTGGATAAGAGCCGTAAAGACTGGGTTTTATCAGGCTTCCTTTTATTCTTTATCGCACATTAACAAGTGAAAACCTCTGAGCATCAGTTTTCTTATTACAGTGAGAGAATCCCATTCTTCTGTAAAATATTTAAAAACTCATATATGGCCAAGTACACCCCCCTCCCCCTTCTCTGGAATCACATGCCTTCAATTCCACAGTTTTATACTGATTGCTCTTCAACAGATTTTATTGTTAAAGCATCAGAAGTAGTCCTAGCAATGCATAAATTATGTAGGCATAAAAACCACGCCTGTAACTTCCCTGAATTTGTTACAAAGGCCGAGGGTTCCAACTACTTCCCATCCTGAGCTGCAACGACCCCTGGCCTTAGGGGATGCTGCTCCTGCATAAAGCTAAAGCCGTCCACTGCGGAGGCAGCTGCACCACGCGCGCTCTCGGGACTCTGCCGGGAGAGCAGCGGGGGCAGGCGGAGAAATTGGGTAGGTAGCCTTGTCTGGGGCAAGTTCTGGAGAGAAACCAGTGCCACCAGAAAGCCACCAGCAGACCTTTCCTACAGTTTGTATGCTGCATTTTTGCTCAGCCCATTATGCCCAGCATAATTTGCTGCATGAATATACTGATTTTCTCAGACTATACTGATAATCAACATTCAGAAGTAACTCAAATGACCCCTTAAAGAAAACAGAAGAAGCTCTACGTAACTCTGTTTGTAGAAAGACAACTGAAACCCCTGCTCTGAGCATGGCAGTGAACCTCCAGAAACCCCTTCTAACCTAAATTATTCTAGGACGAATCCTGAGTAACTTGACATTTGAACCGATTAAAAACTGACCAAAACACAAAACACTTTTGGAAACAATTCTAAATATTTGCAACATTTGTCAAGTCCAGATTTCAAATCATTGTCAGAGGCACACTGCTAGGTACCAGAGCTCGTTTCTAAAAGAGAGGGTTTTTTTAGGTAGCACCTACAAACTTGTAACAAATACATTTTAAAATTGGTTTAAGCCAAAATACCGTAACTTCTGCATGAAGGAAGTATTTGACCAGAGCACTAAAAAGAAACCGCATCATCATCAGTAAATCCACCTTGTGAAATTATTTCAGTTTTAGAAACTAAAACCCTGGTGGATGTGTAACTAAACCTTTTAAAATCTCCCTGTCTCCCTCTGTGAAAAGCATTTCAAATCCTTCAAGTCAAAGCATCTCAGACTGCTCTAGCAGAAGCGCTGCCTGCGCTGCTTTCGGAAGAGCGGCTGACTTGCTCCGTTACAGAGGAGAACTAACCGCAACGCCAGTTAAACGCTCGGTAGGAGACCCCAGTCCTTGTTCAACAGCACACAACCGCACCTCGTCATTTTTGGGAGAGCAAGGAATCCTCAACTGACATCAACACTACCCAGCTCTTCCACAACGCACCAAGGGATTTCGAAATAATTTGGAGAAGAGAAATGGGGAACTGAGGCAGCACTGGGAAACAACATCAACTGTCCACTGTCCTCTGCAGACCAACCCCCTTCTTCCCACACAACTTTACAAGATAAAGCACTGTAACCTCACCTAAAACACACCTATCTTTTAAACTGTGTAACTGCGCCACAACTCCTTTGCTCAATACAGTATTTCTATGCACACCCAAGACTATGTAGTTTTCCGTGAAAGAAAATAAAAAAAAAAAAAAAAGACTGCCACATGACACCTAGAAGCGTTTATTTTATGCAACAAACTTAAATATGATCATGTGTACATGAAAGTGTACACTGTATCTATGCTGAACAATGCCAGGAAACATAATATTGATGCAACAATCTTCTAAAATAAACATTAAAAAATGAGCCTGGACAGGAAGACAAAATGCAAAACAGACTTACTTCCAATCAGCACAATGCTTAAAATTGAGAGCAATCCTAAACATTTCCAACTTTCCTTACAAAGCTGCCAAAGTCCAACTATTTTTAAAAATTGATTTTTTTTTTTTCTTTACATCAATAATAAAAATCTGGTGACAAACATTATAAAATCAAATGCTGGACTGTCTTTACTCCTTTAAAATTTAGAATATTCCAACAGAACCGCAGGAGTAAAAACACTTAAAAGTGATATATGTTTTTATAAAACAAACATCAATATGTACATTTATTGCAAATTATATTAAACTAAAATGGAGGGAAAATTAAAAAATGAAATGTCTACTTGCAAATTAATAATAATTTTAAGTGATTATTTTCCCACTCTGATAAAAATCAGAAAGCAACATTTATAAAATTGCCACCACATGACTTTTCATAGCAGGGAACTGAAATCTGTACATCTTATCTTTGCAGAAAAGTAGGCAGGCAGAAAGAATTATACATAAAACAGTCTCCAAAAGTAAAGCGAAAAAAAATTTTGTGATTTTTTTTTTTCCTCTAGTCTTGTTTAAAATCCATTCAGTAGACTTCTACTTTTTCTGTGAAACATGGGAATACCTGGCTCTAGGATCACGAATTTTCAATGTCAGTGTAAGGACCTCTTCTGACTTTCTTTAAAAAAAAATGCAGCATGAAAATTAATGGTGTAAATACACTTTTGAACTCCAGAATGCAGGAACTGGAACCAAGTGTTAAGCAATTTGCTTAATTATTGACTTTTCATAAAAAAAGTCTCTGGGGAAATAAGTACAGATGCTTTTAGCCTCTTTCTCAAGAGTTTCTGCTCTACATTTCCATTGAGAAGGATTAATTTCATGTGGAAGGGAAGCATAGTTTTCCTTCTGTTTTCAGAGCTGAAAGCTGTGTGTTTTGAAGTAATTTCAGTTCCTGTACAGGAAATTTCTGAATCCTAGTTTTTGCAGAAGCTTGGAGCGTGCCTTGATTTGGCCTTCATTTCCTCCCTTTTCGAGCAAGTTTTCTTTTTACCTTTTTAGGGGGCAGAAAAGGAAATAGAAGAAATAAAAGTTAATCATAAGGATATGGAAATTACAGCTGATTCTGAATCAAAATCCTACCTATATCATTTACGTTTTAGCTTTTCTACTCTTTCTACTGTGATTGTTCCAACTCCATCTTGTATCTTCTCAACAACTATATAATTAATTGAATATAACTGAATTTCCTTATTGTATAGCACAACTTCCTGATAAACTTGGAAACACACAAGCTGAATATTAATAGTCCCATAACTGAGTAATGTCTTTTCAGCATAAACAGAAATACATTTATCCATAGCTTTCACTGGAATTAGAGAATAAGAATGGTTCGCTTGTTCTAATTAACTGTATTTAATTATGCAGGTTTATAAAAATAGCCTGTCTTTCTTAAGAAGCAGCACTACTTCAAATGTTTTTCACACATTTACAGTAACTTGTACCTGCCTACTTAAAAGCAAAAAACCCCATCAGACACAGCTATTTTTACATACATTTTTCTAGAAGACCGACAAATTTCTTTTGATTCCTTACTGCATAAGCTACAATAAAACCCACAGAATTGTCCTATGTAAGATGCCTGCTACACCTTAAGGAAGCCTCCCTCTGCTATCTCTGTATCCTCAGTATCTTCCTGGCTGCTCCCACAGGCCTTAAAAAGATCCATTGCATTTTGGGAATATTCTGGACTCGAGTCTATCTCCAACAGTGAATCTCCATCACTTCCAAGCACCTGGCTTCTGAAAAACAATATTTTGGTATTTTTTTTCCAAGAAACACTGAGGTATTACATATTTTAAAGAAGCTATCTGATACAGGTAGGTTACTAAAGGCTATGGATAATGCAATTTGTTATAAAGCCTTAAAGAAAATTGATGTATAAAACAAGCACTGCAAGGCAATACACAAATATTACTCTTTTGAAAGACTGAACTATTTACTAGTCTATGAACCTTGCTGTGAGAGGAAAAGGTAATTCTTTTTGATTGAGGTTCTCTGCAAGATCTTCAATTTACACAATCGCTAGAAAGACACCATTCCAATGATTCTTTCTTCCTTTAGATTAATCTGTGACTTCTTCCAGCACACTGGTTTGCTGACCTTATCTTACTGCTCCACAACTCTGGACACTTGTGCATCAAAATTATTATTGTATCAGATTCACCTAAACAAATATCTCAGTGTTTATGTGCGTTTGTGGTTTGTCTGTGTTGGAAATCAAATCAACACATTTAAACACTACAGTATAGAAAAAGAAATAATCCTCCAACAGCTGTTTTGTCATTTACAGTTCCAAATTCTGCGTTTGATTTACTTAAAATACGTATTAAAATATTGTGAATATTAAACAAGCATAGACCCAAAAATCAGAAAAGAATTACAGTTAGAAATTACAATTTGTTCTGTTCCTTAAAGATGGTCAGTTTTCAAGCCTTTGTTATCAATGAACCGAAGCAGAGCAGAGCACTTGAATTTCTGTCTGCCTGGCATTAGTGAATGCACTGGAATACCCTCAATTCAGAGTTCTTTTGCACAGCAATGCTACTAAGGGGAACCAGGATGCAACAGACAAAAACCAGAATTTGGTGAAAACAGATTAGATTACCGTGTCCTGACAAAACAAATTAATTTCTCCAATTCCAGCTGCCCTGGTACTTACTTTGAAAAGTAGAACACAACACAATATATGTTGGGCCATGCTGTTTATAGATCAGTGTGGTTTACTTGTGCCGTTTAACTGTGCTAGATCTGTAAATTCAGGGCGTATCTTGAGACAGGAAAGGCCCACCCCACCCGCGTATTTAATTATTTATTTATTTTTACCTTTGTAGATCAATTTGTCTCTGTGCTGCTGCTGGCTTTTTTGCTGTGTCTTGCTGTTTTGGTGCTTTGGCATTACCTGCCTCTAAACTCCCTGGACTTTCTTGACTGACTGCTGCCCTTTTCCTTCCCCTGACAGGGGGTTTATTTGTTTCCTCATTTTTTGCAGTGGTACCCTGAGGTTCAGGTTTGGATGGACGCCCTCTCCTGGTTTTTGCCGCGAGTGATGGTCCTGTTTCATCTACATTTTTTTCTTCTGTTTTTTGATGAATATTCTCAGCACCAGATGCTGTTGCTGTTCTTTTTTTCCCACGTTCAGTGCTGTTTCCCTGTGTAGCCTGATCAGAATTAATCTCCTAGAAAATAAAAATCATGAATGTGAGGAAAAAAAAAAATTTCCAAAGGCAAACTCAAAACTGTGACCTCCCTCTGACAGAAACATGGGTTTATAAAACAGAAAGTAAGTGTTCTTATAAAAACACATCACATGGGCTTAGACCTAGTAGAACGTTTTACTAAATGGGATTTCGGACATTGACCTTACAAAAAGATTTTCTACACCCGGTGTAATGTTGATCGACGTATGTATCTTCCAGTTGCTTGAAAGTGAGATTAAAGTAAAACTAATAATCTCAGCTCCTCCCATGACGGTTCTTCTGGACAAGCTCCTTTTACTGCCTCTTTGACAACCGACAGGAGAGAACTGAAGAGCGAGAGTAATGATGCCAGTACAGCAAATGGTATTTACTTCAATATATGCAAATTTTGAGACCAGACTTCAGTAAAGGTGCAGATTAATAAAAGCCTAAATACAAGTAAAAGGAAAAAAACAAGGCTTGCAGGGAATAAAAGGGAGTAAGACCTAGTCACAAATGAAACTTGCTGTCTTTGTTAATTCTTTGTCATGTCTGAATAGGTATGGCCTACATCAACGCTTTTTCTCATTATATTGAACAAGGTAATGGAAGTGATTAAGTTTCACGAAGCGGCATCTGTATATGTGAAACAGAAAGGGTGGCGGCAGTGTAGGCCTCTACACAGAAGAGTATTCATATGGAAACAGAGCGGAAGCAACCGGATGATGGACCTTCATTTGAACACTAGCTTCCGAAAGGGTTAGGAGGAGGGGCAGAGAAAAAGGTGCTGAAAAAGGATGGCTGAGATGACTTAGCAACTTCAAACACATCAATTAAGGCCACTCACTATTATAAATGCTGGGTCTGAACCAAGGACCTTTTTGTTAAATATTCCACCATTATTTCTTTAATATTTAAATGTCAGGCATTCTCTGTAATCTTTATTACTGTTCTAGAAGCTCCATAGCAGACATTTACAACTTCTATTCGTAAGAACTCTACTCTTCGAAAATTTCAACTGCAGTCAGGTTTCAACAACCTAGAAAGCATTTTTGAAGCTTTATTTCATAAATGCTTTGCCTAACTTCTCTAACTTTTCAAAAGAACCCGATTTTGTGGAAAAAGAATTAAAAAAGGAACCATATATTGAAATCTAGAAAACATTTTTTTCTTCATTAGCTCACAGCTGCAAATATCATGCAGATGTTATTTATAAAGATTAAGAAAATACTAACTTTTCTATGTGATGATACAAACCCAAAACACCTCCTTATTATTCTAATTTCATCTAATCAAAAGAGGCTTGAGTAGATACATAACTTCTGTTGGATGGAAGTGACCTCTGAAAATCATCTAGTCAAACCTTCTGTTGAAAGCAGGGCCTCAGGAGTTATCCAGGGCCCTTGACAAGCCAAGCTGTGAACAGCAACATTCCACCGCTTTTCTGGACAACCTGTTCCAGTGTTTAATTCTCCTGACAATGTAGATTTTTGAAAATAAATACTTTTTTTTTTTGCTTGCATCCATATAGAATTTCCCCTGCAGCAACTTCTGCCTGTAGCCTTTTGTCCTGTCCCCATGCAGCCTTGAGAAGAGAGTGCTTCCATCTTCTCCATAAACTCCTTTTAGATATTGGAAGACTGATTACATCCTCCCATGGCTTCTCTTATGTTGAACAAACACAACACTTTCAATCTTTCTTCATACGACAGCTTCTCCAAGCCTTTGTATCTTTGTGGCCCTCTGCAAAGGTCTCTCCAGTTTTTAAATATCTGTGCTGAACTGGGGTGGACGCAGCATTCTGGACGCAGTATTCCAGGTGTGGCCTAATGAATGCCAAACAGGGCGGAACAATCACTGCTGCCAAGGCACAGTGCCGACTCATGCTCTGCTGGCTGTCCACTGAGATGGTCCCCCAGGTCCTTCTCAGCCAACCTACGCCCCAGCCAGGCAGATCCCAGCATGTGGTACTCCTGCTTGAAGTTTAGGCTATCCCAGGGGCAGGACTTCATACTTACCTTTGTTAAACTTCACGCAACTGTATTTTTAGTAAGTTAAAAAATTATTGTGGTTTAGGCATGATCATCTCTCTCTAAGGGGGAGGGGGGGGGAGCATTAAAAATCCTCAATGTTTAAAGCATATTTTAGTTGTGACACAATCTAAAAGATCTTTATTTCATGCTAGATGACCACTTGAGATTTTCCTGGCAGTATCTTCAGTTAAAGCTACAGGTGTCAACCTTCACTCTGAATCACAGCCTTATTGTTACTTATACTGGAAAACATAGAACAAAGGTGGGTATCTTTTGGAATTTCAGAAGAAGAGTAAATCCCTTCCCATTTGCCTGCGCTATTTTTGAGCACATGAGTTCTATTAATTAGCCTGGATAAAATAAATACTAGTTTTGAAAATAAGAGGTCTTCTATTGGGCTAGGAAAGTGATATAACTGCACGAAATGAAACCAGACATTAGCAGTTCCGCAGAGACCACCTGCAGTAATGTGTACTGAATAATTCCCTCCCCAATGCCAAGCTTATTATAGAGATACAGTCCATAAAATCCCCAGGCATACCTTGTTTTTCACAGGTTCTGTCTTTGCTGGTGTGACTGAAATAATCCTCACTGGATTTTCATCATTTTCACTGACCCCAGTTTCCGATATATCCGAACTTTGTTCCCTGGTAGCATAATTGAAGACAAAATAAAACCATATTATACAAAACAAAAGAAGAAAAATGCTTGTAATTATTTTTTTTAAATTGAAGAAATCAATGCAGACAGGCTAAATTAGTTTAAAAAAAGAGCTGAATTTGCCCGAGTCCACACTTACATTTTCTTTCACAGAACTGGGAAAGGTCTGAAAGGGATTGGCTACTCACTGAGCCAAATCTCTTATCATAGACACAATGCCCTATTTTTGCAAACTTAAGACGAGTGCTCTAAATGAGACTGTGTTCTTTTTCCAGACAGAAAAAAAAAATCTAACTGGTAAAGGCAGTGAAGAAAAATAAAGAGCAGCAGTGCTCAAACTTCAAGTTAATTTACACAAACACACAACAGTTTTAAAAAACCAGTAGTTAAAAAAATAATCACGATTATTACAGCATGTATCATGCATACTTACAGAACAAGTTCTGAATTATACTTCCCTTTGGCCTTACGAAATGTAGCAAATAAAGCTGACTTTCTCCACTTCATTTAACCCTTCATCTTAACCAGTTAATAAATTCCAAAACAAATTAAACAATCTTAAAATTTGAAAGTGTAAACTGATTGTCCAGATTTATGACAAATTTAAAAACTCTGGATCTACATTAAAAAAACACTTACTAAAAGAAAGACTGAATATTACAATCATATGTTGCATCTTTCCACTGAGATCCTGGTCCTCTTCAGCAAGCTCTTTTTTATTGTTCTTAATCTTAAATAGGTCAGAGTATTCAATCTACATCAAAAATGTTTCTCGTTACCAATCATGATTAATCCTAATTTATACAAAAATGCGAGTTGCAAAAATCTGCTCAGTATTAATTATGGCTGGCCTCTTCAATTAATGTATTTTCTGATGTAAAAATGTTATGAATATTAACCACCAAAATTTGAGTCAGTATAGTGTATCTTCTGTTTGTTGTATTATATGTAATTAGAGGCATGCCACACCTAAACACTGTACTGGATTTTCCTCTACTAAAAAAACCCCAGAACAAAAAGCAAAGATGGAGATTTCACTTACAGAGAGCTACTGTATTTTTTTTAAACTGGACAAAATGAAGACACTCTTCAAACACACAGGCACACACCTCAAATCATCTCCTGTTCCAAAACATGCAAGCACACCGGAGAACATGGAGTAAAAACAGTCGATGAAAGAATTTTCAAACTCCTGTACCTTGATCTGTTTCCTGCAGAAGAGCTCAGCTCAGAGTTTACACTGATATTGCTTCCAGCCTCAGATCCTGTAGTTCTAATATACGGTCTCCTTTCAGTTGCAGATAATGGTTTGTTTACTGTACCTAATACACCAGTTGGTTTTGGCTAAAAGAAAATGTTTAGTCTTAAAAATAGGAACTTCAGATACATACTTAATTTTTAAAATATTTTCCTGAGTATTTTAAAATACTTTTTCTGGATTAACAGTCTCAACCACAATGCCATCAGTTTAGAGCCACAGACCTCATCTTCAGTTAAAAAGCACTGTCTATCCTACTTCTATTTTGCATCCTTTAACAGCACTTCCATCGATTGCCTTGCTTTCTCTCACACTTTGAAGGGACAGCAGGTAGAGAAGTCCCAATGAAACGCAGAATGTTTGGTAATATTAGAGGACTGAAAAGGTGTGTCCACATCCTATGTTTGCAAAGCAAAGCACCTCTGGGAAAGGTTTTCCAAAATGTAACGCAGGATTAGGCTCACCACAACAGCAGAAAATCTATCACTTACTACACAGAAAGCCAATCTAAAAACATTTAACACCATCTATCTATTCTGGGGTTCTCCGGTACAGGGATGGTGTTTTAGATCTTGCTGTGGCTGGCGTCTGTTGACTGATTTGGTCACACTGGGTAAGCAGTAGGAAGTTTTTTATTTTGCCTCTGGAGAAAAGTCAAGGAAGTTTTTGTAACCGTCATGTCACATTCCTCATGTAATTTTACATTTCCTCAGAGACAAAGTTAATTTATTAAGACATTCTCGCAACAAAAATTAATTCCAATGTGTTGAAGTTATGAGGGAGCAGGCAGAGAGAGATACCACAGATGCTGGAAAACATTTGGCCAACAAAAAAGGCAACAATCTCTGTAGAAACGGCCTGTTACTGAGCATGTGTTCAGCAGCTGCATCATCCTAGTGCTAATACTGCACAACATTTACTCAAATATATTACAATGTTTTGTTTCCTCTATTTACTGAGTATTTTATTAAAAAGTAGGAAGCATTTGGTGCAACTAATGGGAAAGATAAAATGTTTAAGGGAGAAAAGAAAGTGCTTGTGCACAACCAGTAGGTTGCGAAATTTCTGGCACCTACTGCCACAAGAATTTGAGAAGGCAGAGCATCGGGAGGTTCAAAACCAGAGCAGACAAATCTGTGAAAAAGTCCACAAGCAGACGTCGAAACCAACCAGCACAGATGCAGAATCTAGCATTCTGTGACAAAAATTATGAATGCTGGGGGAATGCAAGGGACAGGATGTACTGCAGAAAGTGGCAGGACTTGCATGCTCTCCCTAATCATGGTGGTTTGGTCCCTCTGGAAAAACAACAGCAGGCCAGGAAGGGACCGTTGGTCCAAGTCAATGGGATATACTTAATACATCTGTGTTTTCCGAAATGGAAGTAGACAGAAAAAGCAGCAAGCGTTTGTGCATTCTGTCAGAGCATGGAATAAATGTCCATTTTCTCAGAACATGGAAAATTACCTAAATAATACTAGCTTGATACTGGACATCCCTACTCTACTTTAACAGAATGCATGCGAAAATGCTGTCTGAAATAAGCAAGATTTTTTATTGAAGGTTTATTTAGCTTTTCTCTAAATTGCCGAGTGCCTTATCGAAAGAGAAAAGTAGTAACTTTATACAACCAACTAAACCTGCTTCATAGTTACAAATGCTTCACTGATTATATTTGAATGTTATGAAAGGTGAATCAGTTACAGCAGTAGACAGATACACTCTTCTGAGGCTCTTCTAAGGATACTGAAAGCACTAGTCTGGCACTGGCTGCTGCTAAACCAGGAGGTCTTCTGTCTGCCCCCTCCCCTCCCAACGTGAGGCCAGCCCAGCTCACTGGGCAGCTCCCAGGCGGGTGTCAGAGAGAGAAGATGAAGCCAGGAGAGGCAGGATTCTGCCAGCTGAGCAAACCTCACCCACGTGAACTGCTCCGATAGCGGTAACTCTGTTTTTGGTTATTTCCAGAAGGATCAATTGTCTCTACCCTTACAATGAACAATTACCACAAAGTTCTGCTCTGACTAAAGACTTCAGAAACTAATGCAGTAACAATTAATGGAATACAGAACATGAAAATTAATAAATGCACATGAAATTTATACTAAAAACATGAAAAACGTTATTTATACTGTTCTCAGGATTTTTATATTTTATGGGTCAGCCGGCATTCCTTCACTAAGCTCAAGAAAAGAAAAAAAACAACTGTTAATTTTTTGAGCTAGACTAAAAAGCATTCCAACGTAATTTACCCAGAACCTCAGAAAGACAGTTTCAGAATCCCAAGAACGGACAGCAGATGGGAAAAAGGTATGCAAATAGGTTCTGGAGTGTATGATTGTTTCCTCCCTCCCGGTACTTTTTCTCTCCCGTGTGAAGCTATTAGCCAAATTGTCTAAAATGAGATGTTCAAAAGTACATAGACATTAGCAGCTAAATTTAACAGCATTAACAGCTATATTACAAATATTAAAATAAAAAACTTAAGACCTCCAATGCTAGTGGTGTCACAATAAGTATCTGCATCATAACTTTACACCTCGCTTATTTGAATAAAGGAAAAACCTATAGTTCTGTGAAAAACTGTAGTCAGTCAAGAACCTATGCCTCACCGCACAGGTTGTGTACTCACCAGGCAGTATGTTAAAGGCGTTAATTATGCCATCAAATAAAAAAATCACAAATTATTGTACACAAGCTCTTAATACAATTTTTAAACTACAGCATTCCAGGACATTTAATAAAATCACAAGTAATATTCAAAGAATTGTAACTTGTCAAAATACAGTACCTTTCCTGTCAAAAGAATCACCCTTGTCTCTTCTGAAATGTAATTCCTGTTGTTGCAGAAATCCTGTATAAAAAAATAAAATAAAACTCAGTTCGTGTTTGATCTCTCAATCTTGCTGTTGTTTTTTGTATATACGCAACTGATGTCTCAAGCTAGATGCTACCATCAAGTGCTGCAGACGCTTCATACCATGCAACCTGCTGACAAATGAACCAATCTAATAAAGATAGGTCAAACTAGTATTTTAAAGGAGATTTGTAGCGAGCATTACTGAATGACAGTATGCCATACTGGAAGTTGGGATTAACATTTTTTCTGCTTGAATGACATGGATCATTTGAAGTGAAGCAAAACTGCCCTCCCTGATTTTTTCACTTGCATCTTTTTAATGGGAAGTTCAAAGAGAGGAAAAGAGGTGGTGTTTTCTCTAAACAGGGTTTGAAGTTGCTACCTTTGTCACTCTGAGTACAGTTTACACAGACCAAAACACTAAATCTGAATGCAGTTAGCTATCACACACACCAGCTCCCTGTCACCACGCATCTGCCATTTCACAGTTAGAGCAGCAAACTAAATTTTGCTAGAAAAGCTATTAATGAACAGTCTAAGACACTGAAAAACGTGAAATGCATTCTTCAGTACAACCAGAACATCAGGTCTGGTCCAGAGAATTACTTTGGTTCCACTTACGCTTTTCAGAAGTATGCCTCTCCAACAACAGTCGTGCTATTGCTGACAGTAGAGCTGTACTCACCAATACTATTATTAGCCAATAAGAGGAACAACTTGCACAGCAAGCAAAATAGCCAAGCAGCTACTGACAGATATAAACATACCACGGGTAACATAAAAGATGGTCCTTTTTTGTCTGCTTTGCATTCTGATTCAGATATACAGTCAGAATATACATATATTCTCATGTATTCAGAGGCATTTGTTAAATAATGAAATGATCAAGCAATACATGCTAATATATCAATATTTATTCTAATTAGCTCTCACCTGGTTACAAACATTTCTGGCACACGTTCGTAAAACAGACAGCACTGCATACAGTTGATATTAAAAAAAAATAATGGCTGAGGCTAAAATATATACATTTTCCCAGTCACGATGTTACGGAGATAACCAGCTCTCAATTATAAAAAGTATTTCCCCTTATTACTTCAGAAATTAAATTTACAAATTTACCTTTTCAGGTTGTGTAAAAAATTTGGTTGGCAATACAGGGTCCTTTGGTGAATCTGCATTGCACAAAGCACTTTTGCTGTTGATTACACATAGGGCTACATCACATACTGTATAAAGTTTCTGAAGAAAAAAAAGAAAAGTATGTTTTAGGAAGTAGTTACCGTTTTTACAGTGTAAAGAGAATGTAGCTTTTAAAAAAGTTTAATCTATGTATTAAAATAACCACTACTAAGGACATATTTCATAACTACATCATTAACCATAATGTTGGCTCTTCAAACACATACAGAAGTCCCCATTTTTCACATGATGCTATTTAATAAAAATTAGTAATATGTTACATGCCTATGCTGTATAACAGCAGCTCTTGCTCAATCAAATCACCATAAATGGTTTCTCATCTCTGCTAGAAACTAATAGGTTTAACAGTAGCCATACAACACAGTATTTCCCCCAAGAGCAGAAGACACTTATGTCAGGAAACTAGGCACTAGGAGTTAAAATAAGGTGGGCAGGCAGTAACAGGAATATTTAACAAATTCTGTTTGTTAACTTCATTAGGTATTGTGTGCTGGATAAGGTCAGCAATGTTCTGAAAGAATGAGACTGGCAACACACAGACAATGCTTGCAATTAACACTCTCTCTAAAAGACCATAAAAATGTCTGAGCTAGTGCTTTCAGATTTCCTGCAAATCCTGTTCATCAACTGCTTGTGAAACCCTCAGATCATCACCCAACAGGTATATGAATGGCATTTCTTACTTCATTTGCCTTTGGCTCATCAGGAGACTGAGCATCTCGGGTAAGCTTGATGTTTTCTGCCATCTTTTTCATGAAGGCATGGCTGTTGTTCTCATTCTTTGTCATTAAAACTTCAAGCATGAACCACAGGCACCTAAAAACCCACAAAACCACAAGCAATTACATTCCAGCTTTTACAGCAATGTCTTAAAAATTTCTGTCAGCTGTAGTAGCTTTTTCTTAAGAAACCACAATCAATTTGAAGATATCATATACAGGTAACACCATCTGAAGGTGTAAAGAGTCTAGGCCTTTAACACCCAGAGTCTTAATCTGTCAAATTAGTGTGCTTCTCTATTATATCTGTAAACACTGGCCAAACAATCACCTTTTTTCTCTTCCAAATATGAACAGAAGCAAGAATTCTGGTGCTACCATGATCTAGATGAAATTCCGTAATCACTACCTTGAGCTATGTCCATGTTTCTATCAACAATGTACCATGACCACACTCAAAACAGGCTTAAACAAACCATACTGCTGCTGCACAGTTGTTTAATACTGGAACTCACACAGGAGAGGAGTTCCAAAACTGAACAGATCAGATTCTTGCTAATGCTTCGTATGGGAGGAAAACAAATCCTTACAGGCAGACATAATGGAATTAGCTTACCAAGTTTTCTTTCTTTAGATTGAGTTTATCTATAGGGAGAACCCATTATATTTTGATGAACAGTTTGGTCTAAAAATTTTTCCATTATGCTATAAAGCAGCACAATTAGTCTGTCCACAAGCTTCAGAGCTGCATGTGGCCAGAGGGTTACTTAGTTACTTAGTTAGGAAAGACATACAGGTGGGTCTGAGAAATGCAAACTTTGCCAGTAACTAATTTAATTCTGCATATCTGGAAGAGAGATTACTTTGTAGAAAGAGCCTAATAAAAAAAACTAGAAAAGCAGGATGACAGAACATTAGACTTCCCTGTCCACAAAAGCCCCAATGTTCTTAACCAAAACAAATTAAAGAATGTAATGCAAGAGATGAAGGAACATTCCTCTCAAAAATTCAAAGTAAAACAGGGTTGTGCTCCATCAAAACACTTAAATAGTTATCTGGTGTTCAAATAAAGTTATATGTCTATATTCTGACTTGCGTCCAAGAGCTACAAAGGCTATAAGTAAATAAACGTGTTAGATGCCTTTACATCTATCTGTTCACTATTCTCAAGAACCTAAATGGGATGAATACAGGACCAATAATATACCACACTGACCCAACTTCTCCAAAACCCTGTGTTGTCCAAAGATTACTACTGAGGACAAATCTTACTCTGGTAATTCCAGTTAACATATGTCAACTTCAATTGCTTGATTTCCTCACTAAGTCAACAAATTAAATAAACCATTATCATCAACCCTGAACAAGACCTTTCCAGGGATTTCCTATAGAAAAATATGTACCTAGAAGAACACAGTCACATGAAGTACGTTCATTCTCTGTATCCATTTCAGCATGTTTGGAATATGAATTCAGAGGAAAAAGATACTCTCTCAAAATAAACAAACTCAAACCCAAATATACCTCTGTAGGACAAGCTTAAAAAGCTTCATAAGAATAAATATCACAGACTATGGTTAAGGAACTTGCTAAGCACGTATTCACTTTATGTGACTGTACTTAGGTCACACAAAACAAAGACAAACTAGGGAGGCAACTACGAAACACACTGCCAGTCTGCTTTTCCAAGCATCTATGTTAACACTTTAAAGTGAAAACTATGACTCTCAGAACTCTTGAAAGAAACACTGTATTACTTTATATGAGAAAAATGTTTTGCATTTATCTCAGGAGACTCTTCAGGGAAATATTCCTGCCAAAATTCCTGTACAGAGTGTTTCTTTGTTTGGAGCAGTCCTCTCTGGCTAGCTCAGCCAGCCTGTGACAAACATGAGGGAGGAAATTCGACAACAAAGGAGAGCTATACAAGGGGTGTCCAAAAAAGCTCTGTGCACTAGAAAGCACTTCTCAGAGAAAGTATTAACAACTGCGAATCAGAACTTGTTCCATGCATTTTGGATAAAGTACACGCTGGAGAGTGCTTTCAGATGTTGCCAGGAACAGGGAGTCCTGGGATAAAACGCAGACTTGATGATTAGGTAAGAAATTTTAACTGACTCCAGGTTCTGACCAGGTGTGAGTCAAGTAACTCACAAACCAGAACAAATAAAGTTTTTCATTTAAAGAAAGAATCAAACTTGGACTCTTGCTGGTGAAGGTGCAAAAAAAATTAAGATGTCAACTGGTCTATTTGTGCCAAGAATGAACTGCTTTTATGATGATGTATATTGTAGTATGTGGTTATGCATGCCTTTGTAATACCAAAACAATATAGCTCACAGTTCCACCAAAAATAAACACCAGAAAAAAACAAAACACCCAAACTAAAGATGGGGGTGGGGGGGGAAGAGTGTGCTTTAAAATTTTTTTTTAAAGTGTTAAAATTTAACTGTTTTTTAAAATTCATCACAAGACACAAAGGAATACAAATGTTAGACTTAAGTATGAAAGATTATCTGAGGCATACAAGAAGGTCTCAAACTGGAAACAGCACAGAAAAAGCTTCTGTATGACAGGCTTGTGTACAATAACCTGTGTTGAATACATTAAGAAGCACTGAGCCTGCACTGCAGATGTACAGTGCAAATGATCAGTCAGCAGCAAACTTAGGGTTGAGTTCTAGTAGATTTGCACAGAGAGGGGGAGAAAAAGAGAAAACAGTTTCCAGTAAAGCAGAACTCTGACCTAGCATCAGTGGCATTAGGTTTTCAAGTCTTGGAGAAGCTCTGTGTTTTGTAAATCCCAAAATAACTGAACTGACATTGCTGGGCATCCTTAAGTGCCCACAGTCTCCCATGATATCCTCCTGGGGAAGCTGAGGAAGTGTGGGCTGGATGAGTGGTCGGTGAAGTGGATAGAGAACTGGCTGAATGGCAGAACTCAGAGGGTTG
>Ga0065711_1033424_pt1 | contig 25532 bp, 17 predicted proteins | sample Hoacrofraction12_FD_59098 | JGI IMG/M metagenome (GOLD analysis project Ga0065711, IMG submission 59098) | Hoatzin crop microbial communities from Cojedes, Venezuela - Epithelial fraction 12 v2 (version 2) | ecosystem: Host-associated > Birds > Digestive system > Esophagus > Crop | place...
CCTCACTGGTGTCTGAAGCTGACAGAGTACGGGAATTATGAGAATAGGCAGATATGCTGAGGCTTTCCCTGGACAATGCCCCATTCCCCAGGTTCTCCTGGCTCTGGCACATCACAATCCCAATGCATTTATTGTGTGTGGGGTCAGGAGTCTGCACCTGATTCTCTTCCCATGAGTTTGCATGGCAGCTTTTTGAACAAATGGAAACTTCCAGCAGCCACTTGGTTGGTGGTGAGGAGCTGTGGTTTGAAGAAACACTAAACAGCCTCCAAAAGATCGTTCTTCTCACAGCGGAGGTACCCTCTGGGGTCATGAACATCCTCTCTGGAGCATCTGTTTTTTGACCCTGTAGCAGGCTGAAATGAGACAGAGAATTGTTCCTTTTCCACCACACATGAACTGTGCAAGTAACTTCGTAAAATTTATGTTGCTGATTTGGAAGGACCTAATCACATCCAATTTGATGTGGACATCTACACTGTCTTGGCCTGAGTAATTCTGTCAGCGATAGATCCCTAAGGATCCCAGAGCAGACAGTTATTTTTGTAGATGTTAATATCATTGCTCCTTGGGGTTGGGTTTCAGCGACATGCAGCTTATTCTTCACTGAACATCTTAAAATTTGAGGGGGAGGCTAGAACTCTGTAGGGAGTGAGTGTAGCATTGACTCTGTCAGCTGCACAGAATATATGATCTGTGCTTATATTAAGAATGGAAAGATTTACAGAATTCAAGCAGTCATAAATTAATCTAAAATATTTTTTTTTCTGCATTCAGGAAATTACACACATGGAAAAATGAATGTACACCCACATTTGCCCACACACCTCTTATGGTACTGTAGTATTTTCCTTCTGTGTTGATTCTGCAATGTCTGTGCAGAGCTTGGGCTCTTCCTGGGAAGAAACCTCTTCATGAGTGCAGAGAGTGCTGACTTCTTCCTGAAAGCCATGAATGTTTCTGAACATGAATTCCATGATTCTACACTGTTCCATCTTCCCGGTCCTCACTGTATTTACTGCCGTCAGGTAAAGTTCTCGCTTGGATCCTCCTCCCAAAGAGAGTTTTTTAAGTGCCAATTTTTGTATGTTTGAAATTTTCTTTGCGAGGTGGGACTAAGTCAATTATTATGTGTCGATTGGCTCTTGGCATAGAATGTTGTGTCATCACAAGTGGGACTCAGCAGTTTGACACGCCTATGGAGCAGGCATCTTGGTATGTTCCTCTTGGGGGAATCTGTATTTTATCCGAAGTAACCTTTGGCTGCGTGGCTTCCTCCACGCCCCACAGATCACTTGATTTACAATGATGGGCTATCTCCCCCTTAGTTCTGTCTGATAAGACAAGAGCAAGTTAATTGCTCCTTTTGTTAACTCTTCAGCTCTTAATGCCTGAGTCCGAGCATGTCTTTCGTCTTGCATTGACAAGTCCAGCAAGGCCATCTATTACATGAGGATTGCCATTAATATACGGATGGCAGATAACAGAGTTTTCATAGTGAATTTTCAGGTGATCCCAGAAGTTACGAGGCTGCAAACATACCAGAAGGCAGTGCTCCATTGCAAACTGGAGCGACTACCAAGTTTGAGTAAGAAAGCAGATGAAAGGCGTGGAACAGGAGAGGCAGAGAGATGGAGAGATGTGCAGGAGCCACCAGGAGGCAGGAGAAGCCAAAAAGCAGTAAGGAAGTGAGTAAAAGGAAAGCCGGGTTCAAGCAATGTGGAAAAGACTGTACTGCTCAGCAGTAACTCTAATGCCCACCTTGTTCAGAGAGCAGTATTTCTTTCTTCCCAAATCAATCCTTTCAGTGACCCAACAATCACTGACTGGCAGTGTTTTCCACCCTGCCCAAGACTCCCAAAACTGTTTCTGGACAGGATACGCTCCTTCAGTGACCAGGCTGGCGCTGTGAAAAGGACCATGATCTCACTACTCTATGCTTCATAGTTGTTTGCATGAATGTCACACTAAGACCATCTGTACCTCAAAGAGTTACCTGCTCATAAAATAGCTTCTCATGCAGTGCCCAGTGTGCACACTCTCAGTTCTCCCAGGAGTGTCCTAAACTTTTTCTGTCCTCTTCAGTCCCCACTAGTATCTCTGCTTTCCCTTCCTGTATTTTTTTCAGCCATTACTTTTGGCACCATGTCTCACAAGGACTTGGGGTGTGAGCAGGCACCAGATACAGCCTGCCTGCCTGCCTGCCCCTCCTGTAGTGACAGAACAAAGCAGCAATTTGGCAAACGGATCTGTTTGCTAAGGCATTCTTTCAGTACCCAGTGAGACAGACTTTGAGGTACTCAGGCATTGGGCATAAAACAGGTGGGAAAACACAGAATATGTTCAAGGCTGGTAGATCTTTTCTTCAGGCATTCCTAGAGATTCATCTCCATTCTTTCTTCTGAAAATATACACTTGCCTTTAAAGATTGCAAACCTTCAGCTCATTACTGCTTAAATAGTATTTATTCATACTAGTAACCTCTTTATTTTGAAAGAGCCCAGCTGCTTGTGCACATGGTGAACATTCCCCACTGTGAAAAAACCAGCCATTATCAAGCCTTAAATTACATCCCAGGAGTCAGATACAGTTTCTTCCTGGGCATCAGATTACTGGCATTAAAGCAGTTTTGCTAGCTTATCTTACAGAACTAAAGTCCCTCAAGAAAAAAAATACTTTCTGTGGAACTGAGATGTGTTCTTCTAACTCTGATGATAGGAAAGGGAAAGGAACGCCTATATTCTCAGAAATTCACATCACTCTTCTACATCAAGATTGTTACGGACTTGAAAGTCTATGCAGTACAAACAAGGTATCAGATGCATCTATTTTAAACTTTCAGAGATGTTCATTTATGTCTATTATGGATCCATGTTTTTTCCAAGATCAGTTACCTTTGCATCAGCACTTACCAGCTGACAGGCAGCCTGACTCCAGAAATAGTGCGCCAATGCAAAGTGACTCCTGTCCTCCATGCATGACAGCAAATCACAAAGCGAGGAGAAATTAATTTTCCATTCCATCTCTATTAATATTCCATTTTAATCCTGATAATCCTCTGTACGTTATAGGGTGTCTAGTGAAGATCTTTGCAGTGCAATGTGTGGGAATTTTGTGTTTTCTGAATGTACCACTTAGAAGAGAAAACCCAATTTTTTAAAAATTTGCAGTTTTCCGATAGAAAAAATTCCACAATATCAATAGTTTATGCAAAACACAGTAAGACAATAACTTATTAATAAATAAACAAAAACATTTGATTTAAAGTAGCTTGTGACTGCTTTAAAATAAATATGTATCATCTGTTCCATATTCTTTGTGACATCATCCAAAGTAAACAGAAAGTTTTATGGCTAGTTATAAAGTCTATTTGCCCTTCAGCAAACAGACATAGACTTCAACTTTTTCTACACTTCAAGTACTAACTTTTTTAAGGATTCACAAGCACAAAATGTAAACTAAGGGCTTCACGTTCTCTCCTTTCTTTTACTCTGTGTTGCGGAAGACTGTGGGATGGCTCCAAACACTTTCAGTCCCTCTGGTGTTACAGAGGACTGGTATATAGACACCAAATATTATCACTAGTGTCCAATAAGCCTTTACAGTGTTTAACTTGTTGTCCTCTATAACCTTACATGAAACAAAATGATACAAAATCATGGAGTCATAGAATTATGAGGTCATAAAGGGTCTCTGGGGATTATCTAGTCCAACCTTCCTGCTCCAAGTCGGGTCAACTAGAACAAGACGCTCAGCTGGATTTTGAGTATCTCCAAGAATAGACACTGCTGAGTCACTCTGGGTAACCTGTTGCAGTGTTTGAACACTCTCAACAACATGAAACCTTTTTTCTTATGTTTACGTGGAATTTTCTTACAGTGCCCGTTGCCTCTTTCCTGTCACTGGATAGCACTGATAAGTGTCTGGCTTTGATTACTCCCCTCCCCTGCAATGAGATATTTCCACACATTGCACATTGACATCATCCCCTTGAGGCTTCTTTTTTTTTATGCTAAACAATCCCAGCTCATTCAGCCTCTCTTCATAGCCAGATGCCCCAAATCCTTAAACATCGTTCACTGAAATTACTTAAGGATGTTCATCTCTTTCTTGTACTGAGGAGCCTAGACCAGGACACTGTATTCCAGATGTTGTCTTATCAGAGCTGAGTAAAAGGGGATGATCACCACTCTCGACTTGCTGGAAATGCTTTTCATAATGAAGGCCAGGATGCTGTTGAGCTGCTTTGCCACAAAAGCGCATTGCAGCTGACATTCAACTTGGTGCCTACCATGTCCTTTTCTGCTTTCCAGCCAGTCATTCCCAAACCTGTGCTGATACGTGAGGTTATTCCTCCTCAAGTACAGGCCTTTTCAGGACTTTTCATTTCTGTCTTTTCTATTTCTTATGTCAGCCTGTTTCTCCAGCTTGTCAAGCTCCCTCTGAATAGCAGCACAATCATGTGGTGTATCAACCGTTCCAACCAGTTCTGTATTATCTGCAAATTTGCTTAGGTGCACTCCATTCCAGGATATAGGTTGTTAATGACCACATTAAATAGTATTGTCATTGGTTTTGTCCCCTGGAGTACACCACTAATTTTCTGATAAACTTAACTTTTTTTCTTTTTTAACAGCCAAGAAAGTCAACACGTGAAGAACATTGATACAAATTGCATGTGAGGCACCACAAAAGATTGACATGTTATTGTTCCAGACATCTTACATTGTCAGAATCTGAGTTCAGGAAGGCAAAACATTATGTCTGCTTTTGCTGCTGTGTCGGTGACTGTATAGCCTTGCACAATTCATAGTTTTCCTGCAGAAAGACTGATTCAAACATTTTAAACTGGATCTTTATCTGAAGAGTTTAAGACTCAGATCAATCTGACATTTTGGGAGGATGTTCTAGCTTGTTAGAAGGACAGACTCCTCATTCCTTCTTCAATAGCCACTGGTATCCTTACAGAACATTGTCCTCAGGAGAGGATGTGCAATAACCAACTCCCATAATCGCACAAGCTGGATCCCGTATCTTTTAGCTGCAGTTATAATCTGCTGGCTATCATGACTGCCAAGGTATTCAGAAGTTCAGGATAGCTGACCTCTGCCCTGGAAGCATACAGCAGACCAGCATACGAATCACAGCCTTTGACTGTCTGTCTGCTTGTTTAATTACTTTAACTGATCTTCAAAGTTTCATGAAGTCAGATCATTTCAATGTTGTAACAAAAATATTTTTTCAGGATTGATTTTTTTTGTCGATGTTAACACGGAGAAAATTATCGTGTAAAAATTAGGCTGTTACAATTCTGTAATGATCAATACACCAAAAGAATAACCATAAAGAGACTGATTTCCTGGCACAGCAGTCCTTACCTCTGTGCAAAATCCCACACGGATGCTTATTCTCAGAGCAAACCTTTGTTCTGTGATAATGGAAATTGCTGTAACTCTCAGCAACAGTCCACAGGAAAACATCAAGTCGGTGCTGTATTTTCCTGTACACAGATCTTCCTTTGGCTATTAGATTCTCTGCCACAGTTGAGCATCCCAGATGCTTTCCTTGCACACACAATGCTTGTGGGATGTCAGCCATATTCAGCTATGTAGCAATGTGGTCCTAAACATTTTCCCAGTTCTTTATATAATCACAAGATATTGCAAGAGTTAAACCAATGTATCTAGATCAAATAGTTAAGAAATGCCAGGACAAAAAAAGACACTGGAGAGAAGGAGTCACACAATCTGATACACTTAAAGTGTGCATAAAAGAGTCCACTGGAGAAGGACTTCCTACAAACACTGCTTCTTAACAGCACAGTTCATACTCCACAGCAAGAGTTCATGCTGGATCAGCAGTATTCCATTAGACATGACATGTTAGTAAATCACAGAAGAAATTCAACACCATATTTGACAGTAAAAGAGGAACAGGTGCATCACACCAATGACTCTAAACTTTGGCAAATCTTCAGGAGTGTTTAATTTCATTTCACAACAAGCAAACCAAAACTGAGCGTTATTCAGATTGGACAGTAGCCTAGTTCTCCTTCAACAGGTTTCTTTTAAAAGTTTTACCTCCATAGTTACACAAGTAGGCATGCTAATAGTTTTGTGGTAGAATCATGAACATAGCCAACTGAGACAAAGCAGCTTGAAAAGTACCAAATCCTAACCTGACATTTCTTCTTCATTTCAGTCTTGAACACAAAAATGAGGCACAAAACATACATAACATGTTCTCATGAGACAGAGGGACACATCCAGTCAAGGCACCACTGGGAACCTGGGCACCAAATGGCATCATCATCAAGGAAAGGTGATTCTCTGCTATCACCAGATTCTTACTCAGCATGAACACTGATATACAAAGGTCATGCAAACAAAAACAGAGAGAAGACAAAACAAAATGGGCTGAGGATGATCATGAAGAATCTGAATGTAGAGATGAGCAGAGAAACAAACCATGTGGTCATGTAAAATTGTCCTGTGAAATATCAGGAAGGAATATGTGTGGAGAAAAGCCAAAGGACTTGTTGCTGGGTGACAATGGAGGTCATAGCTCTCAGAGAACAGGCCTAAACAGTGGACAACTTGCAGGAACTGTTTTCTAACAGCTAATTTGGGAAGTAGTCTTGATTTTAGCTGCCACTTCTCCTAGGTTGGACCTAACTGCATTCAGTTTAGCCTTGGTTTGGAACAGTGAGTGGCTGAGCCATTCAGAAATATATGCTTTCCACACAGCATGACAGATTGCTGAGGATGCCAGGAAGTATCTAGATGCCACAGGAGCTCAACGAGGAGTCTTTGCACATATCTTAAGCTCTGTTTGTTGGCCTTTGCGTTTACCTGTTGATTTAGCTCCATGGGCAGAATCTCTCATGCTAGACATTCCCTCAGACTGGCAGCCAGATCCACCAGTGACCCACAGGAGGGAAGACAAAGTATTCTTTGAGCATGCATTTGTTAATGAGACAAATAATCTGACAGTGAGTAGGACACTATAGTGAGAATAACTATACACTGTCCTTTCTGGCTCCTCCAAAGGCTTCTGATGGATATTTTACTATGTGTTTGGTACTTATATTCTTGGCTACAATTTCTTCAGATTAGAATTCCTTAAAATCACACTTGCAACCTTTTTAAAACACTGGTGTCTCTTTTTCCGTACTTGGTGTACTGAGGCGGAATGAAAAGTTGAGTTGTACAACAGACCGAGTAGTTTTGTAGCTGTTTGCACTCCTGGGAAACCACCCTCCAAGGTCAATGCACTCTGGTCTTGGCAAGATATCAGGGTCCAGAACCTCCTCTTTGGATGCATCTGTAAGAAGTTTGGGACTGGATTCTCTTTGAGCTTCCAGTATCTAAAAATTCAGATTTCTAAGTCTGTCACTAACACAGCCTCCTTGCACAAAGGAGGGAAAACATGAGACAAGTAGCTAAGATCAGATGAACTGCCACATTTTATATCCTGTTCTCTTAATAAATTGCCAACAGCCAGTTACAGTCATTACAGCACTGATAAATCAGGTACCAGTGGAAATGATTCTTTACAGTTAAACTTTCTCCATGTACTATTCAAACAAACTCCCAGGGGAATGAGGGAGAAAGCTCAGATTTCAGTACATTGGTTCAAAAATTACAGTTACAGTACATCACTTGAGCTTGACACATCATATTTAGTTTCATCTCCTAGGCTAATAGGATTTATCTAATAAGGTAACGGAAATACAAAGAAATGATGGATGAATTATTATTTTACTGTGCTCTACTTCTTTGACTGTCTCATATGACATCTGAAAATAAAGTCCTCCACCCCTGGCATCCCATCGTCTAAGCAATATTTTATTTTTTTTTCTGAGGAAATAACAAAAGCCTCTAATGATATGAAGAGAGAATACTCCAGTATTTCCATGGGATGCAACTTCAGATCCACACAGGAAATACTGCTCTAGCCAACTGCTGTTTAGTATCAAACTTTCAACTCCTGACTCTTTGAGAAGGCAGAAAAGGCCAGCCAAAAGTTATTCAAACCAAGATCATTATTCTAAAACCAGCACAGTCTGGCAGCTGGAATGAAAACAGTTCTTTAGTGGCACTGATGGATGGTGCCCTGCTGCCAGTGGATGGATGCAGAAACATCCATTCTCATACTCCTCTGCAGCGTCAGTGCTGCCAAACATGACACCGCTGTTCTACTTGAGAGAGCTGGTACAGGCATGCTCTAAAGCAATCTACAGAGTTCCAGAGAGGAAATGTAGAAAATCCAAGCAGCACATCTACTACCAGGTCCTGCTCACAGTCCCACAAGATCCACTTCTCAGCTCAAGTTTAACCTTCTACTATAAGTAACTAAGGTAGCAACATTAATTTTGTCTGCTGACACAGAAGTACACCTGATAGGTTTTATCTACTCAGAGTGATATGTGGGTAGATCACCTCAATGGAAGTACAAATCATATCTGTATAAATTATACTTTGTAGTCAGCATACCTCCTTTAACCACATAGAAACACAGAGTATAATTTACGTGTATGTTTACTTTGGTCAAAGCTATAGCCCACTGTAAATCACATGTATTATTATCCGATATCTAGTCATATTGTAAACGAATCTAAGTAGGTCTAGAATACACCTGATTAACATAACACACACATGCAGGAGAACACTGATTAGAAAGATAGATAACCATTGTTGCCCTATAGGAGAAGTTTTCCTGCCAAAATTGATATAGCTGCCTACTCCTTTGTCTCAGATTTTCTAAGTATGCTTTACAATTGGTAAGTATGTAAGTATGGTACCTGTCATTGCAAGTATGATACTTGTCGTATCAGGAATCCAGTGCATCCATGTATGTATGTCTGGATTTCAGAACTCAACTAAAAGAAACCATTGCTGGTCACCCAAATATCTTCAAATATGATTGTGCTGAATTTGGAATCCTGCTTCCGATGACCCAAACTTTACGACTGGTAGAAGTAGCATTCTGTTTGGTGCTCTAGGCCTGTTGAATTCTGGAAAAACATTCACAGAAATCAGCACAATCAGGGAGGACAGCACTTCAGCTCTCATGCCCTTCACTGTAGCCCCCAGAGCTCTGTAATCTCTGGGCAGTATCAGTGAGTATCAGAAACAATGATTAACTCATGATGAAAGGGATCTCAGCAGCTGACCTATGCCTGCTTCCTTCCCAAAGCAGGACTCCCATGCTTAGGAGAAACAATGGTTAATAATCTGATAACTAACCAAGATTTGTTAGCCCCTCCACAACGTCCTGGATTAAAGCCCTTGGCAAGTAGGAAACTTCTTGAGAAAGCAGATCTGGTTGGCAGATGAGTTCCTCCACCCTAGTCGATGGTTGGACTTGATGATCTTAGAGGTCTTTTCCAGCCTTAATAATTCTATGATTCTATGATTCTATTTAAAAAGGAGTGTCTGACCAATTTCACTGCCACTCTGTGGGAGTATGGGCTGGGCTCACCTGGCCCAGATGCCTCCTGTGAGGAAGTGTAGCTCACTTTTCACCAGACCCTGTATCTAGTCTATAAGTGCACATATGTAGGAGGTAAACGTACTGATGACAGATGCCAACAGCTTCCAGCTTCTTGGAAGTCTCCATCAAATGTAGCCTCAGGCAACCTGTCCTTCCATGTAATGCAGGGTTTGAGCTTTTGCACCTCCAGGGTCTCTCTGAGGACCTGTAGATCTCCTGTTCGACATTCCAGAAACAACAGACCATGCTCACCTCTTCCTGCTGCTCTTTCACTTGGCAATCCATCAGCTGGACCAGAATGTATCAATCCAATCCCCAGGAAGAAAAACTGAGCACTCCAGTGAAACAAATCTATTTTTCCTGAGGAGCTCTCTTTCGACAGAGAACTCTGAAGTGCTGGGATGATTGCTCCACGTGGTGCTGGAAACTGATCTACAACATGCTGCCACCATTTCTGGACCAAATATTCTGAACAGCACCTCTGGGCCCCCAATCTGCATCAAGTGCAACATGAAATGCTAAATCGCTGTTTGCAAATCCTGGTCACTAATGTTCCCTAGAAATAGTATAAATAGAAGCACAACTGCCTTCTAAGAATTCAGTCTAATTTTTCAGAGGTACCTTTCCACATTATGCATAACTTCTACAGTCTAGCATGCTTATCAAAACCAATTTTTTATTAGTAGGGGACAGAAATACCAAATAAAACCATGGTATTTTTTAAAAAAATAAAATCTGAGACAATTTTAAAATATTGTATTAGTCAGATATCTTATAAGAAATTAAGCGCTGTCTTCTTGTGAAGGAGAATTGAGTATTATCTACATTTGAAAATAAGTTAATTTATTAACTAATATAGATTTCGTACTTTCAAGTAGAACAATTTGCTGATTATTCTGTGGATTCCTAATCAGACCTGAGGAGACATTATCAAACCTGAAACATATCATGATAAAAAGAAAAAAACAAAGTCTTTTTCAAGCTTCTTCTTGGTGCTGATCCAGCTGGAGTTCAGTGAAAAGAGTGATGGAAAGATTTTTATTACAAAGTTTGCAATTCCAAACCTACAGTCTGAGCTAAGTCTTTTTGCTTCTGGCTTATGATTCAAAATCTGGAATTTTTTTAAATTGGTTGTTTACAAAATGTCAGTGGTAGGCTCAGGTTGTGAGTATGCCTTCCCTTGCAGACAGCAGTAGAGAAGCTGTTCCAGACAATTTGCACAATCTTATCTCTGAAACATAGCAGTCCTTCTCACTAGGGCTACGTGACATGCTTTCACACGATGTCCTTACCTGGATATGGAGGAGCTGCACACGTTCAGTGGCATCCAGAAGCTCCTGCTCAGCCAATTTCCTCGACCGCTCCATCTGCTCCAGGGCTGCCCGTAGCTCCTCAACTTCAGCCTGCAACATGTTTGCTCTGCGCTCCACCACGGCCACCTTCTCCTTCAGGTCCTCCTGTGTCCTGAGAGAACTGTCCACGTATATCTGAGTATCCTGTAAAAGAGACAACAGAAATTACAAGGTGGCACAGCACTCTTGCATTTTGAAAATGTAAGGTAAGACATTCTTCCATACATATCTTTGCTGAACGGACCTTGAGAACCGCCTGTGTGTTTCTCAGGTTCTTCTGTGCCTCTGCAGCCACACGGTTGGCATGGCTCAGCTGGATCTCCATTTCATTCAGGTCTCCCTCCATCTTCTTCTTCAGCCGCAGGGCTTCGTTCCTGCTCCTGATCTCAGCATCCAGGGTGCTCTTCATGGATTCCACAATTCTGAGGTGGTTTCTCTTCATCTGGTCGATCTCCTCATCTTTCTCTGCTATCTTCCTGTCAATCTCAGACTTCACCTGGTTGAGCTCAAGTTGGAGGCACAGGATCTTCCCCTCTTCATGTTCTACGGAGGCCTGAGTAAGGGAGAAACACTAAGTCAATAAAATGATTTTATGTACAGCTGTTCTTTTCCAAACTAACTCTTATAGTGAAAATAGGAGCTTTTGCTCTGGATGATGCGGAAACTGCGGACTAAGCTTCACACCAAACAGGGAGAGAGCAACAATGTTTCCTTCAGAGTCCCAAACTATTCTCTCTCACATTTTTCCTCAGTAGCCCTCTCTGGAAAAAGATTATTATGGGCATGTACCTCAGCCTCCTCCAGAGCAGCCTGGATTTCAGATTTCTCCTGCTCAATCTGCTTCTTCACTTTCTCCAGCTCATGAATTGCCTTTCCTCTCTCGGCAACCTGCTCTGTGAGGCCAGCAGTCTCCTCTGTGGGAACAAAGACCAGCAGCATGGTCAGGCACAGAGCCAAATGGGAAGGGCCCTGTCACACCAAGGTGACGAGGATTTTTGCAAACCTGCAGGCACAGATCCATGTGGAGCACTGCATAGCGGTGGATAGTGAGAAAGCCCTGCCAGTATCAGGGGGCCAGGGACTTACACTGCAAGTTCTTGTTCTCATTTGATCACTCCATATCAATCATTAAGTCCTCCACTTCATTCTGCAGCCTCTGCTTTGTCTTTTCCAGGGAGGCACATTTGGCACTCACAGCTTTGACAAGTTTCACTGCATCCTGCAGGCACTCTGCTGGCTTCTTCCTGGGAGCAGATAAGCACTGCTCATAACCAGAGACCAAAATACAGATTGTGTTGTCATTCTCACCACAGTGCTAAGGCACTTTGTAGTACTTGGTCCCCATGCCTGGTTCCTATGGGCCATCATGGTCAAGTCCTTGATTTTATTTTACTTCGGAGAGTTCTCGCAGAGGATTTCATCACCCTTCACTGTCAGAGCCTGACAAAGAAAAGAGATGCATATATGTCAGCTAAGAGCCGAGACTGGGAAAAAAATGGTGTCCTTCAGCCTGTTTTTTCCCTCACCTTTCCACCTTCAGTCTTGACATTGATCTTCCCTGAGTCTTAGCTCTAGATTGTCCTTTTCACAAAGGATCCATTAGGACGCACCACAAAGACGGATAACTTGGCATCAAAAGGTTTGTTCTGGGCCTTGATTCTTTCCTTTTCTGACTTTCAGAGATTGGCAGCTGCCTCCTGAAAGACAGCCATCTCAGCATCCGAAGACATCGCTGCAATTTATTTGGGCTACACCTGTGGAGAACTCTGTTGCGCAAAATGTTATTTCATGACAATACTGACTTTAAGAGGATTAAATCTCTCCCATCAGAGTCTTGGTTTATGATCAGTCTGGTTGCAACAGCAATTTAAGTTATTCCTGCCCTGTCATGGCATTGGCTTGTTATTCCATCAAATGCATTAGCAAAAATATTTTTTTATAAACTTTAACTGGATCCACCTTTAAAAAATGAAAGAAAAAGGGTTTTTCCCATTAACCAGTCTAGGATACCGTTCAGAAAAGGGTCTTACTGACAAACAGGAACAGCAACTTCAGTTGTAATGGCATGCTTTAGTGTGAAGACCAACTTTTCAGAAGTACCTATCAAAATGAAGGAGAATGCTGCTCCTCACTCACTAGCCTGGCTGTAAACATCTATAAGTTTAACAGGCTCCAAATAGCATCTCTTTTTACATGCCTCCCAGCAGATACTCTTGTATCTTTGTTGATAACCACCCTTTAAGTGTTGTGAATAGTTCACTTCAGCTAACTTCTGCCTTGCACTTCATTCCCTTTAGGAAGACACATGCTGAAACACAAGGTTATGTATATCTAATCTACTTCTTGTAAATTGAGGCCATGACTGTCATATTAAGAGTTACATTCAGTCATTTCGTGGTTTTGAAAAATTGCTAATGGGGAAAAATATATATCACTGCAACCTCCTGTGAAAGTATAATCCAGCTACATCTGTGCCTATGAATCTTCACTGTCTGAAAGAGACACTAGTGTGCTAGTGTGCTTTTGACAGATGTAGGAAGTGTTCTTGACAATAATCTAGCCAAAATTAACTCTGAATAGAGATTCTGTTTAAAAAATGGTACTAATTTAAGAGAAAATAACTCTCTGAGCTAAATGACAGAAATTGAACAAAAGCGTTCTGGGTTACAATACCTTTACCAAAAATGCAGAGAACTTTACACATAAGTTGTAGTCCCTGATGCGCTAAAGCAGCTTTGCTGTAAGCCCTGCTGGTGTGTCCCCAGTGTCTTTAGCACCTCATGAACAGGATTTGCTCAGCTGTGAGCAGGCCCAGCTGTGCTGCAGGTCACACCTCTGCATCTGAACCCTGTGAGCATCCTTGGCAGCCAGGGGTGGATGCATGGAGTGCCATGCGCAGTGGCTGCATCTGAAGCTGCGTGTGCTCAGCCTTCCTCCCATGCAAACAGAGGGGCATCCTCCCTCCCATGGAGCAGAGCTTGCCCTGGCAGAAGAGCAGCAGCACACAGGCCCCAAGCTCTCCATGGCACAGCCTCCTCTTGGCTGATCCTGAGTGGGACCCATAGTCATTGCTCAGTAGTAATAATGACAATAGTAATTTTCAAAGAAAATACAATTTCTCAGAGGCTTATGTCACATGTTTACTGTAGGCAGAATGTGGGAAGGACATCCCTGGAAATGCATGAAATAATAGCGGTAATTTTGAGTTGGGAGCATACAGGGACACAAGATAAAGTGGTTCCTTTCCCTGCCACACATGAATTGTGCAATGAGTTCTTAAAATGGGGGCCCCGCAGGGTCTGACTTGTTATGAAAATGCCTGTTCTATACTGGGATCAAGAATCCAATAGCAAACTCTTCTCTAAGGACCCCAGCCCAGACAGTTATTTTTATGGATGCTAGTGTCATTGCTCCTTGGAGTTCGGTTTCAGCAGAAAGAAGCTAGGGTTTCGCTGACATCTTAAGATATGAAGGAGAGCTTTGAGCTCTCTGAGAAGTGAGTGAAACATTTGGCTCTGTCAGCTGCACAGGGAATATGATCTGAGCCAAATATAAGAACTGAGGGATTTATACATTTGTTTCAGACATTTGAAGCTCATTTTAAGAAATTATTCTCCCTGCACACATGCACACACACATACTCACTTACATCTACATGTACCCATACTCACTTACATCTACATGTACCCACACACCACTTATGGTGCTCTACCATTTTCTTTTAGTGTTGGTCCTACTGTTGCTGTGCAGAGCCTGAAGTCTTCCTGGGAAGAAAACTCTATGTGATGTACAGAGTAATTACTTTTTCCACAAACTTTTTTGAGCATGATCATCATGATCACCCTCTTCTGCTCTGTTTCATCACATCCCTGGCTCTCTTTGGTAAGACAAGAAGTTCTTTGGTACAGGAGACTGAAAACTTCTCTCAGCTGATCAGATAAAAGAGTGCCTGGGAGAGAGATTCCTCCACCACTTATTTTGCCCAGAGATGTGGATTTCCGTCCTCAGCAGCAGGACTGAGGTGATAGATAGACACACTTCGTCCTCTCTAGAATACTGCTGGAGGGAGGTCTCATATGTGGCATCAGTGTTACTTAGGGAAGCAGCAACACCATACAGTAGGCAAAGCACAAGTGCCACTGATAAACAGCTCCAGCAGTTTCTTTGTCCCTTCAGTCTTTAATACCAAAGGCCTTACAAACCTTAACTTAGCAAAACTATGTGGGAAACTTTCCTAAATTTTACAATGCAAGATCTCACTTGTCAGTATGGTCTAGTGCTTTGCTATCCCTTCGTTACAGCATTACCAATCAGTCCTCAGATCTTTTAGGAAAAGGATAACATGAGTGCATTGTAGTTTTGGTTGCCCATCGCTACAGGAGCATCAGGTGAGGAAGAACAACCCCTTTGCATTGTCCAGAGCAGGAACATTATCGATGGTCTGAACAGCTATGCTTACCGAGTTCCCATTATTCATCCACAAAGATGCTGTTTTCTGATCAGGGGAAGCGGCTGCTTTCTTTTCCACAAGAGATTCTAAACTCTTCTATGTTGTGACAGTAAGCATTGCAGCAAACACTACATATCTCCTTTTACCCTGAGTTAAGTGGTCATAATCAAACACGAAGAACTACACATATGGCTTCTGCAATGTCAGACAACACTATCTACACACAAAATCAAGGGTAACTCCTTCAGAGGCCAACAAACAATGCTTAATCTGCATTGTAGTAGAAAGATGTACAAAATAACATGTATAATGCATGTTATTCACCCAGAAGTGCCCAGTGAGAGCGAGAGAGATCTCCTCCCAACATGTGACAAAAAAGAACCAATTTTCTTCCTATCCTAAGTCTTTTCTTCACACACAAGGTGTGGAGAGCAGAAGAGCAAACGTTCCTAGGCTAGTATCTCTGTACTGTTCTCACTCCAGCTCCATTCCATACCTGATCCCTGGGACAGAACACAATTTTTTGCCATCCCCTTAATCACACAGTAGCAACTCAGCAGAAGGCAAGAATATCAAAGAGTTACATAATTCTTCAGAGGAAACAGCAGAGAGATAAAAAGTATTACAAAGTATATATAACAGTCAGAGACAACCAATGACATGCAGGCCATCTGACTGGAGCGAAGGCAGCCATGTCTACGGCTGCCTTGAGAGTGCACGGACTAGCAGGGCACCAGGTATAAAAACTTGCCTTAAAGGGTGACTTGCCCCTGAAGAAAGATAAGCTGAGGCTGTCTAGACTCGAGACTTCACTACACATGTATGTATATCCAGACAGATCCAGAACAGTCAGTCGTGCTGCTAACCCATTATTTCTTTCTTCCCAAATGCTGTGCTGAGCCCACCCTAGTAACTGCTTGTCCCACCAGCCAAAGTGCTTCATAAAGTACTTCCTCCCCAGCCACATGCTTGTTAGGAACCACTGCCTTGAACTCTACAGCTAGTTCAAGTCAAAATAATCACCACTACATGACCCATATTGATAGGACAAGGGCTAATGGTTCTACACTCAAAGAGGATAGATTTAGACTAGATATAAGGAAGAAATTTTTTACAATGCGGGTGGTGAAACACTTGAACATGTTTTCTAGAGAGGTGCTAAATGCTCCATCCCTGGAAACACTGAAGGTCAGGTTGGATGGGGCTCTGAGCAACCTGATCTATTTGAAGATGTCCCTGCTTACTGCAGGGCAGTTGGACTATATGACCTTTAAAACTCCTTTTCAACCCAAACTATTCTATGATTCTAAATGTTGATGATTGTCTTGCGCTTTCTCTGTTTTTCAGTTGAGATGACACTGCACAGCACTGTGGCTTCACTGGGTGGCACTGTGCTAAAATGCCACCTCTTTATAGCAATACTTAGAAATTGTTGGTGAATCACAGGACTGGGCCAAATCCTGTGAAAAAGTGGCTTTTTGTCTCCTCAGTTCTAACCTGCAAAGTGCCAGACATTTTTCAGTGGTGCCCAGTGACAAGATAAGAGGCGATGGGCAAAAAGTGAAATACAGAAAATCACTTTAAACATAAGAACAGACGTTTTGCTGTGAGGGTGGTCAAACATTGGAGCTGGGTGCCCAGAGAGGTTGTTTAGTCTCCATCCTTGGAAAAATTCAAACCCAAGTGGGCAAGGTCTTGAGCAACCTGCTTTAGTTCACCCTACTTGCGCAAGGGGGTTGGACTATATGATTTCCAGAGGTGCCTTCCAGTCTCAAATATTCTGAGATTCAACATGGAACGTAGAATGGAATGTAGAATTCTACATGGAATGTAAAAAAGGACCACAAAACAGGACAAACAAATTTAATAAATAAACAAAGCAAACATCAGGAACTAGTATTAAAGTTAAAAGTTCAGAAGGAACACTAATATGAGCTACTCCGATAACCCCTTTCCTCCTTAAAGCAATAAAGGACAAAGGCAAAAAATGGCCAGGTTCTCTGCTGCTGTGTCTTTAGAACAGAACAGAACAGAATAGAATAGAATAGAATAGAAGGTACCTGATGCTGATCTTGTATGTTATTCCAGCCAGAACATGCTAATGTCTGTTACTGTAATTGCCCATTGAAAATTAACAGTGATCACCCTGAGATTTTTTTTTTATAAACCTTATGACCCTTAGGTCCAGACTCATTAGGAAAATCAAGATAGATTTTCTGTAATTTGACTGTGGATGAGAATTTGGATCAGAAACAGAACAGAATATTTTTAGAATTATGTGACAATAATTGTCCAAAGGGGACTATTGTACTTAATTTGTACAAAGAAATGGAGTTCTTTCATGTTCAGCCAGACATTTCCTCATACTGGCATCTAGGAATTTCTGTTATTCAGAAGACAAACTGCTTGAGAATTTAATTAAGCTTTTATTTGAGTTGTTCCTGTAACTCATAATAACTCTTGAATAGAAAAGAGCTCTTCTTGACTACATATGTATCTTTTATAAGCCAAATGCTCTTTAGATGTCATCTCCATCCGCACTGATACCTGAGGGAATGGTTTCTAAATGTGTCTGAATTTGGCTTAATAATTCAGACTCTATTCAACAAGACATCAGACTCAGAAGTAGGACAGTTTACCTTCCTGAATCCTATCTATTTTGAAGGGTTGTTCTCTCTTGTTCGTTGACTGATTTACATTCCAACAAGCTTCCTACCTGTCAACACTTACTGGTTAGCTAGTGTGTTTAAAATAGATGAGAAATGCTAAGATTCACGTCTTACAAGCCAGTCAGACTGTGGAGCTTTCCAAACATGCTTGTCATTCACTAGTTATCTAAGACACTGCCAAAATATCTTTAGTTGTGGTTATTGCGCTTCTTTCAGTCCACCTAAGGTCAGCTAAAAGGTTAGCTTTATCATAAGAAAACAAGCCTAGAGGAAGAGTGACATATGAACACTGAACAAGCAGCGAGTTTCACCCAGCGTCAACACTACAAATAGAGGAAAATGGCAACTGCCTAAATTCTGTTAAATACAAGAATCCTGATTGCCTTCTCTGTAGCACTAGTTAAACTTCTTGTTGCTTAAATTAGTGCCAGCTGGAACTGTTGTTAAAAGTTCAGTGTTAGATGTTATGTTCATTCAGAAATAGCCTCAACCTGGGGAGACAGGTGTCTTTTTGCTCCCTAAATCTTTTGGGAACTAGGTTAGACAGAGCGTTACCTAAAAATCTCTTTCGGTTTCCAGGTGTGTAATCAAATGTAAGGTGCAGGAATGCCTAGTGATTACAGCACACACTGAGACAGTGAAACAGCTGTGCTGTGAGCTCTCATTAGCCTGAGTGACTACGAAACAACATAGTGTGACAATGCTGTAATCACAAAGACATAAGCCATTTCATGTAGAACATCATTCGACTTTCAAGATTTGAAGAACAGCAGGCAAGAGAATACAGTTAGCAGACCTGGGTCATTTCCTGCTAAGATGTGACTTCTTAGCAAGATATTGTGAGGGAGACGTGAACTCTAAGGATGCCCAGCAAATTTGCAGCTGCAGTACAATTGGCTGATTCTATATCACCTTGTTTGATAGCTAACTTGAGTCAGTTTGCTTGTCACAAAATCAGGGGTGTTAGACGGTATAAACGGGAAGAATTTTGGGATGGAATGGTGGAAAAGGGAAGAAAGAGGAAGTATTACACATTTTTGATATGGATAAGATAGCAGGAAGTACAATGATTTCAAGCACAAAAGCAGAATATAACTTCACACATCGTCACTGTGAAACTGAAGAAGACTGCTCAGTAATGAGGCTGCACAGAGAAGTGGTTACAGATATGTTAGGCAAGTATTTTCAGGATGAAAGACTGCTCGGGCAAGACTCATTAGCCAGGAAGTAAACTTCTGCTTCAAGACGTTATCTGAACAGGTTTGGCATACATTCTAAAAGCAGCAAGACAGAACGCAAACAGAAAAAAGCATTGTAATGGAAAAATTCTGAAAGAATCAATACTGACACAGATGAGTGTTAACACAGCATGAGAAAAATAAGATTGGAATAATTAATTACTTCCAGTTCAAACCATACTGGCCAGTCACTTGCAGTCCATGTAGCTGAAAGCATTCAGCCCAGCTCACACTGCAAACAAAATTTTTAGAATAAAGCCAGAATAGCAAAAGCTGTAGCTGAAAAAAGGCAATATAAAGACAGAAAAGTACAGGATGGAACCAGAAGTAACTGAAGACACAAGGAAGCCACTTAAAGATCATCAAAGGAGATGTGAAGCTTTGAAGTAATAATTACAGGTCATTATGCCCAGAGATATCTTCAAAGTACAGGAAGAATGGCTCTAGACCAGTTTTTGAAGTAAGCTTATGGGCCATAAATCTATGCCTTTGTCATATAAAGTTAGCTAGTTTACTGGTAAAGGGAGGTGCCTAAAACATCTGATCTATCCTGCAGCAGAATGACCTAAAACCCACATGAAAGCCAGGTAAATGCAAAGGCTTCAGGAGCCCAAGTCTTTGCACAGAGAGAAGGGCAGATCTGAAAGCAGGATATATTCTCAGAAAACCTTGTGTAATAGGCATTGCAATAATGAAAGGTTAAAAATCCCATTAATCGTGACATGTAGTGACCTAAAGCTCACAATGAATTTGGTACAGAAATGCCCAAGACCTGTCATTTTCAAAAAAGTGTTATGTGACAAAAATACATAAATATGATAAAAAAGTGATTGCATCCATTTCAATGGAAAATTTGAAGGTTTGAGATATGAAGGGTGACATAATGTTGCCTATGATATTAAAAATCCTCAGAGCTAGATCATTCAGCTTTTATGGATTAGTAGGTTAACACCTGAGGCAGGGGTATATAGAGTAGGTAGTAAGGAGATATTACAGGCTATAGACATTGCTAGATCTGTGTACTGACAGTTCAGAAGAAATCATTGTAAATTTATAATTTGAGGAAGAATTAAACTGAAAGAAAAACCTTAAGTTTTTGCAGAAGGATCAGAAGAGTTTTTTCTCAAACCAGTTATAACTGATAAAAGGTTCATGCTATTCTCATCAGTCAATAGACATTTAAGTGTATCCAGCTGAGGTGATATTGAGAATAGCTCTGTAAGGAATGTTGGAAGTAGAGATTACGTCTACTTACTTCATGCTTCCTCACTAGTTATGGTATCTAAGAAAAATGGGATGCTTAGGTTTTAAGCAGACTGCAGAAAATTTAACAATCCCATATATAAAACAGACTCATTTATCACTCAAGGCAGAACAGAATACATCTCTATGCAGGTTTTAAGACTCTTGACAAATTGGATTGAAAAAAGAATTTTCAGGAAATTAGCCTGCGTTTACCACTGGCGTGGGACAATGTGTTGAGTTTAACACAATTCTTTCTGTGTAAAAAAGAATTACATTTCAGAGATCAGTCAGCTGAGGGTACAGTACTTGTTCTTGCTACTCCTGACAGTTCATCCACAAAATGCAACCTACCGTTTTTTCCATAAAAAGAGATCTGGAACAAAATCTGCATTTTCTTGAGCTAATTAGTGTACTCATTGAAAAAAAACAACCAAACAATCCTTGTGTGTTCGGCAGCTTGTAAATGCTGTTGTCAGCCATGCTATCGGAATTAGAAAAGCATGCTTGCGAAGATCAATACAGCCTGTAAACCATCAGTGTACATGGTATGATGTAGGAAGCGTAGCCTCATTCTGCTGCTCCCTGGGTAAAAGGAGAGCTCCCAGGCATGCTGGCAGATGATAAGCAGAAATGCCAGAACATTAATCCTTCAGAGCAAATCTTCTCATTGCTACACTTCAACTAACACATTGCTGTGAATGGGACCTGGAGATGGTAAGGACACACTTTCTTTATTAGATTTGATAAGTACTGGATTAGATTAAATTAATTACAGGGAATACCTTCTATATTCCCCATTGAACTTGTCTGTTAAATATGGAGTTTAACATGCTGTGTTACGTTCTTAAGATGTCCTCTAAGTATCTGTTTGAATGTTCCTGATGAAGACTTCATATGCTGGAGTAGGGAGGGGGAGGAGATGGAAGTTTGAACTGATTTCTTGAGATAACCCAGTAGTTACCATTACTAATGTGAGTTGTGGAGTAACTCTCTAGGAAGAAAGGCAGCTGGAATCAATAATTTTTGTACATATGTAAAAGGTAATGTCTGGGGCTAAATGTAGATCTCCCAAGAATATTATTGATGAAGGCTAGCTTATGCTACAGTTCATACAAGGCAGCAGCAGACATGTCGGTCTTCTTTCCTGCTTCTGCTCTTGCCTTCAAGAACTAATATCTGAAATGCATTGTGCATTTCTAATTAAATCTCACTACATAAAAAGGGAAGCAAACATTCCATATCTCCATATAGGAGATTTGGAAAATGCACTTTCATACACATGAAGTCTTCTCTTTCCAGCAGTAACTCTCTTTTCCACACACAGACTAAAGCAACTTCGTCTCTTGGAAAGGTCCTGAAACAACCAACTGAGAGTAGGAAGTGGGTAAATGTGCAACCTGTATTTGAAAATGGACAGTACTGAATGTGCAGCCAAGGTGAACAATGCACACACCTCCTATTCCCACAGCAAATATTAAGTAACTCTTAGGTGACTTTCAGAATGCCATTTCCTTCACACATTTAAGCAGCTGAGTGACTCCAGTTACAGAACAGGTGAGAAGCCTCTGAGTAACGTGCAGAAAGCAGAGGGACAACAGGTGGCAAGAAGAGTCAGAGAAGGACAGGGAGGTGGATGGAAGGGAAATTAGGGTTGCTAGTATGATATTAATATTAGGATGCAAATGACTCAGAAAAAGAGGTTAGGTGGCATGTTCCTTAAGTGACCCTCCGTCTGTCACAAAATTTGAGAGGTATCATGATGCAGGCAGATTATCATAAACCCTGATGTGTGACTCTCAGACACTATAAAAGGAAAGTACAACTAAACTATGCTTTGCCTGAACTTTGTGTGAATATTTCCTATCCATCTTAAGCTGTGGAGACCGTTTCACTAAATCACTGCTTTACCAAGCATACAGGCGTAACCTTCACCTTCTGCATCCGTGTTTTCAACTCCCTGGTGCTCCCTCAGGGATCTTTCCAGCCAGCCTGTGCCTCCTGGAGCAGGGTGACCTCTAGAGGCCTCCAGGCAGAGCTGGCGTGCAATGAGCACGTCAGTGCTCTGTCCCGCATTCTGCCCTGCACGTTTGCAAACCTTGGACTTTGCCTATTAGTACCCCCAGTCTGAGGACTTTATGTATCTTGAATCATACATTCCCAGCAGTATTGTCATGTCTTCCAAAGCGCTACCCACATAAGCAGGAGAGGATACTTCAACAGACTTCTTCCTTTCTTTCATGAGAAAGACTGGATCTTTTTCAGCTCTTAGTTTCTTCTGGGGTTTGAATAAACTTGTAAGTAACGAAGAACTGATTTGATAAATTTGGTTTGTCAGAGTTCACTGAGTAGAAGTTTCTTTTTGCAGAATATGAACATTTTCAGTTTATGTCATCTTGTCAATGAAACAGTGCTTATTTACTTAGGAGGTACATCTCTGATGTCCAGATTCTTATAGCTCTGAGAATCTTTGCAATCCGTGAAGCTTCACTGGAGTACACCAGCTGCATCTATTTTAAACTTTCTCTCAGAGATGTTCCTTTATGGTAATTACAGACCAATGTTTTTTTCAAGGTCAGTGACCTTTGCATTACTTACCAGCTAGCAGGCAGTCTGACTACAGAGGGGTTTTATTACAAGCTGATTCTAATCTTCAAGATATGGCATCAAAATATAAATATATGAGAAATTAAATATACTTTAATTTATATGAATGAATGAGATATATTTCACCAATATAAATAAGGAACATTTCCAGATTCACTAGAACTAAACAAGTATTTAAGACATAATGTTTATTATTTGACTTTTCTGGATATATACAGCCTGGAGGCATATGGAAGTTGAGTTGTTGGTATTAAACACCATCACCACCATAAATGTTCAGCACTTTAATCACTAATGTAGTTTAATATTTTACTTTTTTGAAAAATAATAAGAAAACTTCTATTTTAATCATGAAGTACTCATCTTCTATTCAAAGAAATAATCAGATCAAACTTGTAAAGTCTTTGTAAAATTTTGTTGCAAAATAATAGCATGGCTCTGTATATGAATGCTATGAGCCCTGCTTATTGGGTTCTACCAAGATAATTTTTCTGGTCACTGAATAAATGGAAAGCAGACAGAGAACAAATAGTTTTGTAATAAAACCAATAAAAAATGTTCTAGTTCAGTTACTGAAAAAATAATTTTGGACTGACATAGGCATATATTTTTCCCTCAAATTATACTGACTGTATACAGATTTTTCTTTATGTCTTCAGAAATCCCAGCATAGAAAATGTTGGCCAGAAAAGTTTTGTCAACAAAAGAAAACTCAACTGCCGGTATTTTTCTTCATATACATTTTCCTTTGCACAAGATGCTTAGTGACCTTAAATGTTGTTTAAAAAAACAAAGACATGATCTTCCTTATGACATGCCATTTGCTCAAATTGCCATTTACTAGTAAACCAAATGAAACATCTAGTTATAATAATGTAATATCTATAGTTATAGATGCTTGTATACTCATAATTGTAACTATTTTATACATTTCAAGGTAGCCTCAAGCCTATCGATTCTCACAATAAAAAGGCAGCAGTCTCATTACTTTTTCCCACCTCTCACTCCTATTCCTTTCTCTTTGGTGTCACCCTTACCTGTAGCAGTCTTCCAAGCCTAATATCTATCAGATTTTTGTATTTTTCTTCTCCAAAGCTAACATCAATTTGCTTCTTATTCCCAAATGCCCTGTCCCTTTTTCATATCCTTTCCTTTCATATATAACCACACCTTTCAATCCCATATTCAAGGGATTTGACCCATTGTTAATTCTCTCCTTATCTCAGACCTCACATGTGCATGTCCCATTCCACACAACTGTTATGGTTGTTTCTGCCCTGACTTGTTTGTTACTGTGTTTTTATATTTCCATCATGAGCCAGATGGAGCCAATTCTCGCTCTTTATGCTCATGTACCCTAATTCATCAGGACCTTACATCTATCTGAAGATGCCCACGGTAAAATTTTGATTGTGCAGATATTATGCCAGACACTCTGCCACTGGAGACCCAGGTCTCTGGCAGGTTCATGCTGGGATGGCCCGTTACCATTTCAGTAGCTGTATCATGAAGGAACCGTCACATTCTGGCCCCAGACTCCTCCTTGGAGAGGGGATCCGTAGAACCAAGGGCATGAAGCACAGCTCACCTAAATAAGGCAAGTAGATGTTCTTGGCCTTCCAAAGCCCTCTCCTCCTCCAGTCGCGGCTAGCTCATTGCCACATGCCAGGGCAGAAGCAGAACAAAGACTTCACCCCTGTCAGCAAGGGGAAGGAGAGGGTTTCAGGGCACTGCAGTCAGAAGGCACTTCTGTGCCTGCAGCCTTGGCTGCACAGAGACTCCCAGACTGGATCATCCCCTCTGGGACAGGGACAGTGTCCTTGGGGGTAGGTGTCAACCAGCCCCTGCCTCCGCTGGGGTCCGCACATGCTGGCATGGTGTAATCAGCATTAATTGCACAGGGAGTCTTTCAGCATGTCTTCATTAATGCTTAGTGTTCAACAGGAAAATGCTGTTGAAGCAGCTCTCCTTGTGGTCCCACACTTTGGTTTGCATGACAGGTCTGTTCCCGGGGCACATCTAACGTGTTCCTACCTCAGACAGGCACTCAGCTCTTGGCACTCCCACCCTTTCCCCCTGAAACCCATTTAGTCCAGCTGCCAGGTCCTCAGCACTTGCTGTTCTGCCCCACTGATCTTCTCACCTTGTGCTGCTCTACTCGCTAAGGGAGACAGAGACGGTGTTTCAAGTGTGCGTCAGTGCCTGAACCTTCCTCTCACAGCAGCCCTGTCTGCCAGGGAACTGGTCCTGCTGACATGTTCCAGAGGGAAAGGGGGTTGCTCTCACCCTAACCCCAGGCTTCCTCTGCAAGAGGAAGACTCAGGACAGGAGAGATAGGCGAGGGAGATGAGGGGCAGGATTTCTTCTTCCCTCTGTAGTCCTGCTCTGCTTCTGTGTGTGAACAGTGGAGGTGGGCTTTGCTTGAGTTTGCAGTGACATTTTCACATCCACTTCAAGGGGGAAGAATATTGTGCTTACT
>Ga0065711_1007280_pt1 | contig 25531 bp, 12 predicted proteins | sample Hoacrofraction12_FD_59098 | JGI IMG/M metagenome (GOLD analysis project Ga0065711, IMG submission 59098) | Hoatzin crop microbial communities from Cojedes, Venezuela - Epithelial fraction 12 v2 (version 2) | ecosystem: Host-associated > Birds > Digestive system > Esophagus > Crop | place...
TCACCTTTCTTGAAGTGGAGAGCCCAGAACTGGACAGAGTACTCCAGATGGGGCCTCACTAGGGCAGAGTAGAGGGGAAGGAGAACCTCCCTCGACCTGCTGGCCACACTCCTCCTAATGCATCCCAGAATCCCATTAACCTTCTTGGCAGCCAGGGCACACTGCTGGCTCACAGTCAACCTGTCGTCCACCAGGACACCCAGGTCCCTCTCCGCAGAGCTGCTCTCTAGCAGGTCCACCCCAAGCCTGTACTGATGCATGGGATTGTTTCTCCCCAGGTGCAGGACCCTGCTTTTGCCCTTGTTGAACCTCATCAGGTTCCTCTCTGCCTAACTTTCCAGTCTGTCCAGGTCACGTTGAACGGCAGCACAGCCTTCTGGTGTGTCTACCACTCCTCCCAGTTTGGTGTCATCAGCAAACTTGCTGAGGGTACGTTCTAACTCTTCATCCAGGTCATTGATGAAGAAGTTGAACAAGGCTGGGCCGAGTACTGACCCCTGGGGAACACCGCTAGTTACAGACCTCCAACTAGACTCAGCGCCGCTGACGACAGCCCTCTGAGTTCTGCCATTCAGCCAGTTCTCAACCCACCTCACTGCCCACTCATCCAGCCCACACTTCCTGAGCTTCCCTAGGAGGATGTTATAGGAGACCATCTCAAAAGCCTTACTGAAGTCTGGAGTACTGTGTCCAGTGCTAGGCTCCCCAGCTCAAGAAAGATGAGGAACTACTGGAAGAGGTTGCTGTGGTTTGGCCCTGCCCATCAATAAAAGACTACACAGTCGCTCTACCACCTCTCCCCCCACTGGCGTGGGGTCGAAAATGGAAAGAAAAAGGCAAAAATCATGGTCGGGATAAGAGAAGTTTAACAGAACAGTAAACAAAGTAGACAGTAACAACAGTAATACTGATAAGAAGAATACACAAAATAAACATCGAAATGCGGAGCAACTGTTACCGTCTGACCCCCAGCATGCTCCCAAGCCACAACTAACTTCCCCCCAGCCATCTCCTCCACCTGGAACCCAGCATGGCAGCACATGGTATCAAATACCCTGATTGTTTTGACAGTTTGAATCAGCCTGCCGGCTGTGTCCCCTCTCAGTTTCTGATGAAAATTAACCCTGTTCTGGCTGAACCTAGGACAGCTAGTTAAATTAACAAAAAAGTTCATTTAATCAAATTCCTCAATGAAGTTCACATTATTAAACAAAATAAATTAGCATCAATATATTTAATTAGATTAATATATTGCATTATGGCTTAAACTTTAAAGCATCAACCTCCTTTCACTTGAAAAGGGAGCTATTTTAACTTTGGTTTTACGGGGTAATCCAGTAGTTTCATATAGGAAAAGAATTGCCATTGAAATAGCCATCAGCTATTTGGCAGATAATCTGAAATGGGGGGAGTCTGCTGTCCCCTTCAGGCATGTGCATAAAATCTCGTAGACCCTTGAAAACTGGTAAACAGAAATAAGAATTAAGGCATATCTGAACACAGTGGAAATTTTTAATTGGACATAGTATTTTAATGGAAATCCTGTAAATAATGGGGCAGTCAGCTTCATATTTTCTTCACAATTTTTTTACTTTTTAATGAATAAAACATAGAAAATTTGAAGAAAATGGAAAAATTAGGCTGTCTAAAGTTTTTCCAGTACATTTGAATTTTGGATTGAGGACATATAAATATAAAAAATACCCCAAAACCTAATATATAAGACAAAAAGGAAGGAGAGAGACAAGAGCAAACTTTAGTCATAGGCTTTCCATATGAAAGACATAGTTCACAAGACATGGATCAGAGAGGTAAATTTCCTGGTATGGTATACGCTTGCCAGAAGATCAGAGATGAGGATTCAAGTTCGTTTAATGACTCAACAAATGGAACTAATATCTTGCAGATAATTCTAGTTGAAACAGAAAGCCACTATAAATCTTTGAAGGTAGTACCAATAGGCTGTCTCAACATTGAAGGATAAAAGATGAGCTGAGGAGTTTCAAACATGCTGTAATCTGGGGATAACTGTACCCAGCAGACTGTAACAGAGAGAATTACAATAATCTGTTCTTGCAGATAATAAGAGGTGAAATACTTAAATAAAAGGAACAAAAATAAGATAAATAAAGCTGTAAAAATTATAGTAGCCCTCATAAAAATTGCAGTAGAAAGTCTCAAGATCAAAGGCATTTATGCAGATAATAAAAGTCTGTTTCATATACTACTTTGTTCTGCATCATATAGTGAAAACTTAGGCACCAACCTGACTGAATTTTTAAGGTCTTTTTTGCACTAGCTGTGAGATCTACTCTGACAGTAATGTAGGAAACTAGTATTCTATCTGTATATCACCCCAGGCAAAATCAAGGCTTTGTCATAAACTTATTAGATGGTATTTAATAATAGATTTATATTTGTTTTGTTCTGAATCAATTCACTGAGTTACAAGAAAAATGGAACAAGTTGGTTGTACAGGAACAAATTGCATACTAATTAACCATTTCAGATCACACCTCACCTTTCCAAAACTTTGAGAGGTGCTGAATTATCTCTCTCCTCCTTCCTAAACTAAAATTGCTCACCCATTATTTTCTGGTATGGTGGATTTTTTCCATTTTACATTGTTTTGGATCTCATATTCTAGGACGGCCAATGTGTCAGATTTCAGGAATGATATATGTTTTACCAGAAGCTTAGAGAAATAGATTAATTCCAGTTCAACTTTATTTATTTATTACAAAATTTCCAGTGTTGGTATTTTTTTAAGATTCTTGGACTTTCTTTTCCTTGGACAAACATAACTGAGGTGAGTGAGGATTACTGGGATTTCATCCACAGTTGATGTAATTGCTGTTTGCTTGATGATGTCTGCTATCATAAGACAAAAGAGAAAGTGGAGTCTAAAAGGCCCTTATTGAACAAAGAACAAGACGGTGATAGCTGTTTTTCTAAGACAATCTTACTTCTCTTTACTAAGCATTTGCTGACTCTGCCACTGAACTCTTGCTAGAGTCCCTCACCTGCCTCCAAGTTATAAGTAATTGAGAGACAAAAGAATCACTTCTCTCTCTCTTGTCAGCCCTTGTAGGCCTAACCAGACAGGGAAAGTGATTCTTACTAGATGTGGAAGTGCACAAAGAATACATTAGAAGGACAGTCTTGCCCTTCAAAGAATAGTAACTGAACTTTTCTGCCTCACCAAAGTCCAAAGACCAAATTATTTTCCCACTACAGTTACACTTTCAGCATGCCACCACAAAAAAAAAAAAAAACAAAACACAAAGCCACAGCTGATCCCTTTTCCCTGAATAAATCCTCTGCCCTGCAGTGTAGGAATAAAGACAACAGTGCCTCCAATCCTTAAGTTACACCAGAGTTTGTGAACATGATAGCGAGTCTAATATGGGCATGTCCCAGGTTAAGAAGGCCATTCTGGGGATGAATTTGAAGGCTTGTTGGAAATCTTGTTCAATAAATGTCTCCAAAGTTCCCAAGTCATTCAAGGGGATCAGAAAATAGGACATACAAAGGGTTTCTCAGGATTTTTCATTAATATTAGTGTTTATAAACATGTTGAAATATGGTATAAAAGCGTATTCCTAGGCCAGGATCAGTCATGCATTTCATGGTACAAGGTCGCCTACATTCACGTCTATTTCAGCTTTCTCCACAATCACCTTTTGCTTCATCTCCTTCCCTCTCATGACAGACTTCCCTCCTGCTTTTCCGAAGGCAGAGAGATTCTCTCTTCACTGAGCTCAGCCCTGCCAACAGCAGTCATCTAGTGATGCAGGAGCAAACACAGAGTGTTCTTGTCTGGATAATGTAAACTACTTCCCTGTGAAGAATGGCGTCTGTGTCATTGTTTTCCAGAATCAAATGCATTTCCAGATTTAACTTCAACCCTTTCATGAACTGCTGAACTCCAATTCTGAATTGCTCAGAATTTCTCATACTGTCAGCATTTCACCAGCTATGTGTCTCAGATTACAGTGTACTAACAGAGAGTTTATCTTATTTTTATTTTTAAATTAATTTAATTTGAAACTAGAATAGTGTCTTTTTTTTTTTAATGGTTACTGAATCTATACTGTACTGAAATACAGACACCTGCTCTGAATTCCCTTAGCTCTCTAAATGCAGATATTCAAAGCTCCAGTTACGCTGCTTATTTAACAGCAATGTGATTACTTCCACTCAGGTAGAGCAAGATGTCTGGTCTCCAAATACCAAACTGGGAAAAGTGTATAAGTAAATATATGTTTCATTTTCATTGCTAGTGTATACAGCTTTACAGAATATTATTATGAAAAGATTTTTTTTTTAATTGTGATTTATCCTCTTATGTGGTGAAGTACAAGAAAACATTTGATAAATTTTGAATTGAAGAAGAAATTCTTAAATAGATATCTAAGAGTCTTGATAAATTGCCCTCTGGAGATGTCCATTTCTCTTAATCAACTACAAAGAAGTCCAGGATAATTCTGATTTAGGAGTCTTGCTCACTGTATAAAGTAGGAGAGCTGAATCCCATCTTTCACCTTCATCTTTTTGTGATACATGCATATTTAGGCTTGCAGACATATACAATCCCCCAGTCACACAAAGAAAGAAACATAAATTAAAGAAGAAATTAAAGATATTTAAAGAGTGTCTTGCAGCTTATTTAAAATATTTCTGTATTGGCTCCTTCAGGATTTTTTCTTGCAGGTTCTGTTTCTTAGCATATATTGAGATGCTGCATCCTGCATGTGCTCAAAGCAGATGCAGAATTCCTTTGCTCTTGTTCCAAATCAGTCAAAAACTTATGCAAGCCCATTAGTGTGTTGTTCAGCTTAAGCTAATATGCTTTATTTCTTACCACTTAAATTTGCTTTTGGTTGCTTTTTTTCCTTCGGATACCACCTTCAGAACAAAGGTTAGGAACTGACATCCTTGAAGATCTGAGATAAAATCTTGAGGTCTTTTGAATCTCTGTTGACTCTATTATGGGTCTAGATTTCTCTTTTGTATTTTAAAAACTGATCAGAATTATATATACTTCAGACAAATACTGAAATTATTTCTGAAATGTAGAGAATAGTGTTGAAATTAAAAAAAATGGAGCACTCTCAATTTTGATTGTTTCTAAAATATGTTGTATACAAGGTAAAACACATCATTATGGAAATCCAAGCCCAGTATTTGTTCCTGACATACTGTTAGACTTTTAATACCATATTCAAAAGAGAAATATCAAGGAAAACTAGAAATTAAACTGTTAAAACACCACACACTCAAATAAAAAATAAAAAAGAGAGAAAAGCAAAGCATAATCATAGCTAGGAAAGAAGGTTCAAAGGTTTTCCCCACTAACTTCTATGCTAAATATGAATTTTATAGATTTTTCCATTCTGAATATAAAGTAATCATAAAATCAGAGTTGAATAGCAAACTTTCTGCCAGATGAAATTATATGCATCCTATGTAATTACAGTTTGCAAAGGACTCTACATTATTACAGTCTGAGAATAATAAGGAAATCATTTATGTTTGTCAGTTTTAATAAAAAATACCCACCCTGTAATATGACAACTGATTTTTTCTTTGACTTTTTCAGAATGACACAGTGAATATAGATGCTAAAATAAGAGTAGCAATAAAGTCTTAGTCTAGAAAGAGGTATTAGAAATTCAACATTTTATTCAGTTATTGGAATTCAGCAGTACTAACAAACACAAAAGTCAAATAACACACGTTAGAAATATATAATAATATAATATAATAGTATAATAATATATATATGGTTAATACAAGATAATGAATAAGGGCCTCAATTTTGTTTTATTTTATTTTATTATAACTGACTGAAAAATACAGCTTTTCAAGTACAGTAATTTACTAATGGACAGGTGCCATGAATCACTAACCCAGCTTGCATTCTAGAAGCAGTGTCTGAGAAGTAATTGAAATCAGAATCCCACAGGTGTGGTCTAATATTCATGGTTTTGAATTACTCTAGTCTTTTAGAGTCAATTAAGTCTAGTTTTATGGGCAAACATACATGCATGTGGATTCTGGTGCCCATTTGGGTAGACAGCTTTGGGAATGGCATGGAAGCGCACACACAAAATTAAAAAAGCTGAGAGGGGAGGGAAGGGAGGGGGAACTGAAAGAAATGGGGATTATTCAATAATGAGTTAACACTGGCAAATTGTTAAAATTATTTCCAGTTCATTTTAGCAAATTTTAGCAAAGCTTTTGATATTGTCTCTCACAGTATCCTTCTGGACAAAATGTCCAGCACGTAGCCAGACAAATCCATAAGATGTTGCATGAGCAATTGGCTGATGGGTCAAGCTCAAAGACTTACAGAAAATAGGGTTACATCAGGTTAGCAGTCAGTCACCAGTGGGGTTCCTCAGGGCTCAATTTTACGACCAGTGCTCATTAATGTTTTTGTAAATGATTTGGATGCAGGAATCAATTGTACATTAGGTAATTTTTGTGATTATTCTAAACTAGGAGGAGCTGTGGACTCCCTCGAGGGCAGAGAGGCCTTACAGAGGTTTGGATAGATGGGAGAGCTGGGCAATCACCAACCATATGAAATCTAACAAAAGCAAGTGCTGGATTCTCCATCTGGGATGGGGTAATCCTGGTTATGCATACAAACTGGAGGACGAAAGGCTGTAAAGCAGCCCTGTGGAAAGAGATCTGGGGGTTTGGGTTGATGGCAAGTTGACAATGTGCCAATAGTGCCCTGGTAGCCAAAAGCGCCAACCGTGTCCAGGAGTACATAAAGCACAACATAGCTAGCCAGCTAAGGGACGTGATTGTCCCAGTCTTCACCGCACTGGTACAGCCCCATCTCAAGCACTGTGTGCAGTTTTGAGCACCTCAGTATAGGAAGGACATCAAACTATTACAGCGTGTCCAGTGGAGGGCCAACCAAGCTGGTGAAAAGTCTCAAGGGCAAAACTTGTGAGGAGTGGCTGAGGTAACTTGGCCTGTTCAGCTAGGAGAAGAGAAGGCTGAGAAGTGACATCATAGCAGTCTACAACTTCCTCAAGAGGGCCAGTGGAGGAGGAGGTGCTGATCTCGTCTGTCTGGTGACCACTGATAGGCCACAAAAAAATGGAATGGAGGTGTGTCAGGGAAAGTTTAGACTGGACATTAGGAAAAGGTTCTTCACTGAGAGGGTTGTCGGTCACTGGAACAGGCTCCCCAGGGAAGTGATCATGGCACCAAGCCTGTCAGAGTTCAAGGAGAGAATGAACAATGCTCTTAGTCACATGTTTATTTTTAGGTAGTCTTGCGAGGAGCAGGGATTTGGACTTGATGATCCTTATGGGTCACTTCTAACTTGAGATATTTTATGATTCTGTGATTCATAGGTCATCAGGTTAAGTGTGATACAAAGAGTTTGAAATATATAAGAAGACATTATTGGAGCTGTGTTTATGATATTTTGTCCTTCTCCTAAATCCCCAGCTTCTGGAGTTTCCTTGAAATTCTTAGGAAAATTATTGTCTCTTATGCAAGTATCTTACCCTTAAAATGCAATGTGTGGTTTGAAACCCGTCAGACTACATAGAAGACAAATAAAAAGGTAAAGGTAGTGAGTCTACTTCTTTGTTCACAGTACCCTGATTTGAGGGAAGAGAGAGGGGAAGGGGAGCTTTGGGTTCTCAGTGGTGAGCTCTATAATCTTGGCATATGAAGTTGGATTCTGAGAAATATATATGTATGTGTGTGTGTGTGCGTATATGTTTCTCTTTCCTAATAATTCTGCTTGTCTGTTGCAAATTATTGCTAATGAAGTGAGAAGAGAGCTTTCTCTTTTGTGAACAGATGGAGACAGTAAAAAGGTATTTGAGTGACTGTGATGAAGAAACCGAGAACCATCATACTCTGGGCTGAAAATTAGTGATGAGAGAATTTGGTCTCTGAACTTCTGGGAATTTCATATTGTTGGTGACAAGAACTACAGAAGTCAAAGAAATACTGAAAGAGCTACAAAGGAAATAAGGATAAAATTACAAACATAAAAAAGAAGGGAAAGGAAGAACTTAGTGAACTTCAGTGGGTATCTTTGCACATTGACTGCAAAACAACCTGTGTATTTTCTCTGTCAGAAATGCAGCAAACATGACATTTGAATTTAACATAAGTTAGTTGACCCTTATTCAAAATGTCTATTTAAAACTATTTCTGGTAAGTGGAGTGAGAGGCTTGCTTTGTGTACCTGTTTATGCTTATGTGCCTACAGCTCCATTGGGTGCTGGAATATCTGCTGAAAAGCAGAAGTTAAACATAATTTTGTTTAAGTAAAAGTGGAGGTGTATGTTAGACACTCTTTGACTTTCAACATATTCAGTCAAAGAGAATGTTCTCACCTTTGGGTTTTGGGGGTATTTTTCCCCTGTGTTGAAAAAGAAGTGGGTACCAAAGTCACTTCTTGGGAGAACAATGAAAAGTTAGGATATTTTTTTCTTTTAAACTTCAATTTTATGGTGAAGTACTCCTTGCAAAGTTCTTTGCATTATCTGTCGGAAAATGTTAAGACCACCCCTAAAATGTAGAATAAATGTGTTTTTCTTTACAGAAATATTGAAACAATATGGCAGTGGAACTGAGATTTCTTTAAACTTACCATAACATCATAACTGAGTTTCCAGTGCTGCAAAACATATATTTTTCTTTAGACAATGGAGTACAGAATGGACTGCAGTGACTTTCACAGTGACAAGAGCAGATGCAGTTTCATTCTGCTTGAACGCTATAGGGACAATAGATATACAGGAAAGACTTGATTACCAGTATTTGTAGAATATTTCAGATCACTGATTATCTGATATACCATGGCAATCCTATTCTCAAACAGTTTTTTCTCATGTCTGTCAGATTGCTCCCAATATCATTTGTCTTACTGAGGCTGTGAATTAGATGATCAGTAATGATTTTGAAGTACTCAGTGCTAACTCCCACAGAACTCAGTGTTTAAACTATTAGAATAGGTTTAATTTCAGTTCTGAAGATTGTCCATAGTGTTTACTTTGAAATAACTGTTGCACTGAATAAGACAGTGTAATGACTATCAGTATTTTCTTGTTATTTCACAGGCAAATGGAGGTAAAAGGCTCCTGTTTCATATTCAAAGGGGAAAGGTGGAGAGAAAAAGCCTTTTTTTTTAATATATCATATTTTTCTGGCAGCAGGGAGGAAGCAAAAGTAGAATTAATGTTCTTCAAGGCAGCTTTATGTAGGGTAACTCAGAAGACATTTCTGTCACCTCCTACAAATCCCTGCCTCAGGCAATACAAGCCTTTAACATTCTCCCTCTTCTTAAAAAAGAGAATGTCCCGCATATAATAACCTTGTTCAGTATGCTTATTTAATGTATTTCAAGATTTATGTCCTAATGAGATGGGCTTTAATGAAGAAAATGTGACTGTGTAATTAACTCTTGTCCACGTTTTACGATGCAGACAAGAAAAGAAATTGAAAAGTACTTATTGAACAGCTATTGGTATCATGATAACATTTGGATACATATCCTAAAGACCCAAGAAGCTCAGTTTCTGTAGTTTTCAGAATAATGTTTACAGAATTTGGCGATCATGTATAAATACTTACTAAAGGAACTAAAATTGAAGGAGATTTTACACTCTCACAGCAAGTTATAGCAAGATTCAATGGCTAGAAGCTGAAGCGGAAAAAAATTAAACTATTAAAAAAATTGCAAACTAACAGTGAGAATAAAAATTTGAAGCAATAAAGATCATAGTGAGCTTTTGTTAAATTTAACCTAGCAATTGCAAGATCCCAGAGGGATGGAGGATCATGTTGGCCCATGCCTTACAAACACATCTTAGAACTATCAATCAGACTGATGTATAAGAGACTTCTGATACATCAATTATATAATAAAAAATGTCTCAAATTAAAAGCATTAGAATAAAGCAAGATCCTGTTGTTTTACCGTTCAGCGGATCTGCTGGTACTTTACACTTTAAAATACGTTTTTTGCATTTTTTTTTTACTGAGGCTAGGACTGTGTGCACCAACACAACCACATACAATAGCAGTGCTATGCACAAACAGTTTACTTCTCATTCTGATTTAGGAATTACTAAGTGGAATTGGGTGAAAATTGTACAAAGTTTATAAATCATATTGCATATGAATCATTTTTATATTGAGCATAGAAAAATTCATAGGCTTGAACTGGTGTTTTTTGGAATAAAAGCTCGCCATTATTTCAAACATCTTCTCTTGACAAATGTACTGAAGTCAAACAAGTAGTAAAAAAGTATTAAAAATAAAANAAAAAAAAAAGAAAAACAAGCAAAAAAGCAACACCAAAATAACTAAATACTTACTTTTCCACAATGTTTTCTAGCCTACAGGTGGCACTCTGCCAAGACCTGTGTTGTGGCAGGAAAATGTAGTAGAGCATTGCCATTCTTCCATCCTTGGTCAGTGCCTGATGGTCAGAGAAAAGCTGGAAGACCTTGGTGCCATTGGTTGCTGAAATACAAGGATACTGACAGGTTTGTAAACGTCTTGAATTGTACCATGTATCTCTGTACATATTTTCTTCTGAGGCATTATTGTATTAAAAATATATTTATCTTCTTATCATAACATACTCTTGTGGGTTGCATTGTTTGCTATCCTTACTTCTTGTCTGCTCTACAACTTTGTTCTTTTATGATTATCAGTTACCTTCCCTGCAATTCACTCCAGTATCTGTCCAGCTTTTCACTCATTGCCGAGAGTAATACTCTTTCAAATACCTTATTACTAGATCTTTTTAAAACGTGTATTTGACTCACAAAGGAATATTTTCCTTTGCTACCAGAAATGCTGTATTTCTTGAAACTGGTATTATCCTGCTTTGCCTCACGTTAAGGACAATATACTGGCCTTGGTCATTTTTAACTTTAGGAAGAGTTTTACATTTGGAATATTTCCTTATCTCCTGTTAGTCTCTAGTAACTTTTGCAAAAAATCATCTACATTACAGTGTTGACATCTCCAGTAGACTAAATTCATGAACACAAAGCAGTAAGAATTACATCTTTCTTTATAGATAGATGTAAGTGTTGTGTTCTTATAATAGTAGGGAAAATATTTGAGTGTACTCTACAGAATAAAAAGCAATATAAATTTAAAAATATTCCACATTTCTTTCTTATTTTTATACATATCACAATTTCCTATGTCAATACATGCTTTTGGTGGTCTGATTCAGAATACAAAAAGCAGATGTTGGCGTTGCTTAATGTTTATAAATAGCATATTAGATACTGGAATTGTATAACTGCTTAGCCTTATTAAAGTCATTTTCAGGCAACACGAACCTTATACGTAAGTTTTTCCAGATTCTACTTCAATAACAGCCAATTAAAAAATAAATACCACAAAAAAATTTGCTTTATAGAAGACATTTGTTCTTCTTATCCATCAGTACTCCCCTAAAGGTGTATTGCTGAAAGTTAGTAGAATGTTCAGAGATGAAATTGCATTAAACAAAACCAATCAAGTTTCAAATCCTATGTTAGATATGATTATAATTAATTAAAGAAAAAATTAGTCATATTTCTTGATAATAATTCCCACTGAAAAAAATACTTTGGTTAACCTTATACCTTTTGTGAATAAACAATGATTTTCCTTGGTTTCAGAAATGAGATGGAAAGAATCATAGAATCACAGAATCATAGTATCATAGAATGCTTTGGGTTGGAAGGTACCTTTAGAAGTCATCTAGTCCAACCCCTTGCAGTAAGCAGGGACATATTCAACTAGATCAGGTTGCTCAGAGCCACATCCAACCTGGCCTTGAATGTTTCTGGGGATGGTGCTTCCACTAGTTCTCTGGGCAACCTGTTCCAGTGTTTCACCACCCTCATTGTAAAAACTTTCTTCCTTATATCTAGTCTAAATCTACCCTTCCTTAGTTTGAAGTCATTACTCCTTGTCCTGTTACAATGGGCCTGGCTAAAAAAATTTTCCTCCTCTTTCCTATAGGACCCCTTCAGATACTGAAAGGCTGCCATAAGGTCTCCTCCCAGCCTTCTCTCCTCCAGGCTGAAGAGTCACAAGTCTCCACACCTTTCCTCCTAGGAGAGGTGCTCCAGCTCTCTGATCATTTTTGTCACCCTCCCCTGGAACTGCTCCAACAGGTCCTTGTCATTCTTGTGCTGAGGCCTCCAGAGCTGAAGGGAGTACTCCAGGTGAGGTCTCACCATAAAAATACACATTCTAGGAATCTCCTGGATTGCCTACAGCTCGCCATGCTACTTTTCCATCAGATGTCGGGGTGGTTGAAGTCCCCCAGTAGAACGAGAGACTGCAAGCTCTAAGACTCCTGGAGCTGGAGGAAGAAGGCTTCATCAGTAGGCTCCCCTTGATCAGGTGGCCTGTAGTAGGCACTGACCACAAGGTTCCCTTTGTTGTCTCTGTTTCTGATTCTTTCTCATAAGCTTTTGACCTGCCTGTGGATATTCTTCAGGGATGAAGATCACACTGTGTTGATATCTTGATATAGAGGGCAAAGCCTCCACCCCTCCTTCCCCGCCTGTCCTTTGTTATATATCTGTTTATACCCGATAAAAGTTGTCATATATCTGTTTCCCTTGCTTTCTTGCTTGTGAAAGATGTCAGAAAGATTGGATAAGGAACCATAGCATGTAAAAGGAGGTGCCAGTGCTTCTCTAATTAGTATGAATAAAATAATTATGTTACCTTTTATTTTTTACTGTGTAATTTCAATTTTAACTTTTACCTTTCAATTTTACTAACACTGCAAAAATCAAAAAATAATAATTATATGTATGTATTACAGGTATATACTAGAGTCCTGAAGCATCAAATTCAACTTTCTAGCAGAGAATCAATTCACACACCTGCAAAGTAAAAAAATTTAAATCTACTCTGAATCAAAACTTAGCACTGCTAATTCCAGGTTTCATACTGTTCCCAACTACCTGTCTCTAAGGAGCAAAAGCAATAAAGTTTATGAAATCAGAGAGTTAATAAATTGTTCATAACATAATTTTCACTTTCAGGCATGAATATGATTGAGCCTTTATTCAGGGCTTTCAATTTAACACAAAACAAATGCAAATAAAAGCATAAAGTTAGCCATAAGATGAAAGTTCAAATTTTTCCTTATCAATGAAATGGTAAAGCTCACTGATGTGACTGAGAGGCAGAATTACTAGTAAACCAAAAAGAAAAAGAGCTGCTATGTAGTAAAACCCAACTAATTTATAATTTTTTTTTGTTTGTTTCTTGGTGTTTTTTGTTTATTTTGTTTCAAAATCAGAGGAAAGAAGATGGCACTATACCAAAATCCATACATTTTGGAGTATATTTGCTGTGGGTACTACCCATCCAGCTTATATTCATAGTACTAGCCAGTAAATATTGGTGTACTTATGAATGAAGTATTCTATTACTAATAAAATGCAAAGGGAGCAGGAGCAGACAAAAACAAATCTGATTTCATAATTTTATTAACTTTCAAGGAAAAAAGAAAAAAACCCACCAGAACTATTCTGAATGTTATTTTTTTGAAAAAAATCCAAAACTAACAAAACAAAATGAAACAAAACAAAACAAAAACCTCTTAAAAACTAAGTAAGCTTAGTATATGCCTCAAAATATCAAGATACTGTATCAGACTTATTGTATTTTGATCAGCTCTCACTTTTTATTTTGAAAAGCAGCGTCTATATTTTGGAGACAATTTAATCCAGAAGGAACGTAGATTGTATTCCCTCTGTACCTTCTTTAACACAATATCCTTCTTATTTTTTATTTTAGAGGGGACTTTATTTATTATTTTTTTAAGGGTAGAAACTGAAACAGGCAGGTTATTTAGAAACACCCAAAATCCTTAGAGTGAAATGGTTTTTCACTTCTAGTCAGTTTTCCTCTCACCACAACCTTTTTATACCTATACAAATAATTTCAGCTCTGTTTAGAAAGTTTTCTCTGTCTTCTTATTTTTTCCACAGCACTCCTTCATCACCAAATTTACACAGCAGTATGGGGATTCCAGAGCTGAAGCCATCTTAAATGCTACTTTACAGAGAAAAAAGAAATGTAGATATGTGTTGATATAGAGCCTGGGGGGGGGGGCGGGGCATGAAAGTCTGTGGTACTACAGGATACTTTTGGAGAATGATGAGTGAACTTGGGATGCCATATGTAAGGTACAAGCTACCCCACATTACCTGTAAAAGTATGCATTGGCATTCAGGGTTTCTTTGCAATATGACCTGGTGGACAGAGTCCAGTAACTAAAATCAAGATGAAATTAGAAATACTCCTGCATCATATCAGAGAGTTTCTGACTTGAGACCTCTTCCCGACAGACAGAGCAGGCTAAATCTATCTGGCAGTTTCCAAAGTTACAATAGCAGTGTGAAGTACAGATACACACTGAAGACTGAATGAAGGCATTAGTCTAATGGGCTAAAAGTTGGTCATAAATAATTACATTATGTAGAGTACTTACTAAAGTACATTGCCAACCCACTCATTTCCTTTGCTGGACTTATGTTGTAGCCAGAAAACCAAACTATTTAATGTTAGACCACATTAGACAAGAAAAGGACATTTTGTGCTTCTATTGACAAAACATAATAAAATAGTTTCACAATTGCAAATTTTCTGTCTATTGTTTCTTTATAATGTGATGACGTGGAAGAAGATATATGAATATTTCAGTTGTTATTCACAGCAGCAATATTTTTCCTCAGTTTTGAATTAAATTTAAATGCAAATCACAATCCATTCAAATATTTTAAGATTCTGCCTTGGTTAAAAGAAAATCTGGTTTAAATGGCCCTATTTTACAAAATGGCATTATATACATTAAAGCACTAAACCTGTTTAAATGGAACTGACTCATTAAGTCATAACCATGCATTTAGAATTCTGTTTTAATTGTCCTGACTATATGCACCCCCTCTTTTTCATGCTCATAATCCATGGCTCTGCTTCCCTCTGCAGTGCCTGCTTAGATATCCAAAGGCGTTTCCTGCTCAAACTAAAAATCAATAGTCTTTTCCAGTTTTATAGTATTCAAACAGATATGGACAAAGATTTCCCAAAAGAACATCCTAACAGAGTGTTCTTTCAAGCAATTATTTGCTTGAAAGGTAAGCATTTATTTTGTTCTTAGAGCTTTTAGTATATTGTTTGATTCTTCCCCTGTTATATTACTTGTAGTTCAGTGTTTAATGCATAGAACAATACTGACTAACTGTCAGAATCTTAAAAATTCAGGTAGACCAAAATATATTTCTAGTTTAGAGGTTTGTGGGCAGGTATAATCTATACATATGATGGTTATATTTGCAATGATTTAAGAATATTCATCAGCACATTTAGGAGCATCCAAAGCCCCAGAAATTAAGCTACTAATATTAATCATATTTAGACAGTGTTTGGAAACAGTTCAGAATTTCAGGAAAGGAGTAGCTCTCAGCCCAATATTAAGTGAGACCTCTGAGTCCAAATTCCCTCCATATTTTAATTTCCACTGGAAATAAACCCAGATGCACTGTAAGGCACAATACCTATGAAGTGTAACACTAATGTGTCCGACTAAACATTACCCAAAATATCTAAACTGGGGAGTAGGAAGTAGAAAATGGGAGCTGAACTGGTAATGCATTCTTCGACAAGAGATGAGTAATACAGGGCTGAAGTAATGCTTAACAGTTTTGATTCACTGTATAGAGGTGCCTGCCTTTCCAATAGCACTGTAAGATGTTTAAGCTAATGTATACTCCTAAATGAGCTAATCAAAGTGATATTTATGAATCATAAGCATACTACAGTGTGATGGTTTTCTGAAACTTGTAAAAATTTGGGCAAATATCCATAGAGTATAATCAGTATCAACTAAAACTGGCTCCTTATCTCTTCACTATTTTTAGGAAAGATTAGAATAATGAAGAATAAACTGTGACTTTCACATATGTAATTACTTCTCTATTCACTTTTTAAATAGTATTAACTTCTGTTTTCTATAGTAAACCTCATGAAAAGGTGAGTATTCAAATCTCGCTTATTGATTTTTTGACTCTAAAGGAACACAATATGATACCATTTTTTTAACTTTAAAATAGATAGTGAGAACGTGATATTTAATTCATGACTAATCTTTTACTATTTTTTTTTCTAAATTGGAGGATTTTACTTGGATTTGTTTTTCTACATTAATTGGATATGGCACCTCAATGTGCTTCATTTCTAAAGAAAAAGCCACACAAAACCATAAAACAAAAAGAGAGGAATAAGAATGAGAAATGAAAAAAAAGAAAGTATACATATTAAATTATTTTAATCTTTATGGTCAATAAAGAATAAAGTCGTGAAATTTATGGTAATAAGTAATAAACATTTGAATTATAATTTAAATTTCAGAGAAAATATGTTATATATTTGAAGGCAGTTTATCACTAAAGATACTATAGAAAGAAATTTACATTCAGGCTCTGCAGAGGGGTCTGGACAGGCTGGATCAACGAGCTCATGTTGGTTGTATGAGGTTCAACAAGGCAAAGTGTTGGGTCCTGCACTTCTCTCACAACAACCCCATGAACACCACAGGCTTGGGGAGGAGTGGCTGGAAAGCTGCCCAGCAGAAAAGGACCTTGGTTTGTTGGTCAACAGCCGGCTGAACATGAGCCAGCAGTGTGCCCAGGTGGCCAAAAAGGCCAATGGCATGCTGGGTTTTATCAAGAATAGCGTGGCCAGCAGGAGCAGGGAAGTGATCGTGCCCCCTGTACTTGCAGTGATGAGGTCATATCTCAAGTACTGTGTTCGGTTTTGGGCCCCTCACTACAAGAAGGACATTGAGTTGCTGGAGTGTGTCCAGAGAAGAGCAACAAGGCTGGTGAGGGGTCTAGAGTTCAAGTCTTATGAGGACATGGCTGAGGGAGCTGCGGCTGTTTAGTATAGAGAAGAGGAGGCTGAGGGGAAACATTGTTCCTCTCTATAGTTACGTGAACGGTGGCTGTAGTGAGGTGGGTGTTGGTATCTACTCCCAAATAGCTAGCAAGAGGATGAGAGGAAATGGTCTCAAGTTGTGCCAGGGGAGATTTAGATTGGATATTAGGAAAAATTTATTTTTGGAGAGAGTTGTGAAGCATTGGAACTGGCTACCCAGGGAAGTGGTGGAGTCACCATCCCTGGAGGTGTTAAAAAAACATGTAGGTATGGCACTTCAGAACATGGCTTAGTAGGCATGGTGTTGTTGGGTTGCCGGTTGCACTTGATGATCTTAGAGGTCTTTTCCAACCTTAATGTTTCTATGATTCTATGCTTCAATTAAGACTAAAGTTTTCAAACTCTACACATAGTGAGTACATACAGAGTAAATGATGAAAACAGGACAATATGTACATGTAAAAGTTTTCAAAAACAGGTGGTAGGAAAAAATCCAAAGCCTTATGGGCACTTGATAAATACGTTGATTTTAAGGAAACTCCCAAGCCCACTTTAAATTCATTGTAGTCAGCTGCTATGTTTTTTTCCCTAATTTTCATTCTAATGATTGCTTCTGAAAAACAATTAGGTTTTATGTTGTTATTTATATTGTAGAATGCAGAGATTATGATGATGGGAGTTTCTATGCTAACTACTTTGTACGGTAAAAAATGTTTCCTGCCTCCTTGAGATTACAATCAAATAGGCAAGTGATGTGGGAGGAAATGAACATAAAGTGATGACATTATTTAGAATCATTCGATAGACCAGTGTAGGACAGTAACCTTAATCAGGTTTTCTGACAACTCACCCAGTGCCCTGTCTATCATGTCACATGTTGCATGCATATGTATAGCATCTATCTGTATATACTCTTCAACATATGCACATATATAACGTAGTATGTTATGTTATGTGATGTCGTATCATGTCAAGTCATGTTATGCTGTAGGATAGGCTAGGGTATGTTCAGACTTAACATAGGATATGTTTTTATTTCAGATAATTCAACTTCATTATTTAAAAGAAAAGCACGTAAAGATTGAACTATGTAGCGATAAACAGGCAAATCATCAGGCAATGCTGGTTTTGTGCTCTACAAAAGCAAGTTATTATACAGTTTACAGATAACATTTCTCTAATACAGATGGTTTATACTGTAAGTAATCTGTAACTCTCTAGTAATGTAGATATGGATACTCAACTGATATGTTCTATACAAAAAAAATGAAAGCAGGATAGCAACACTTACTTTTTGTGGCATAGGCACCCTTTAGTTTTTCTTCACTGAAGTTGGTTTTTCCCTATACCGTATGATTTGTTTCATGATATCAAAGACTGTGGATGGGTAAAACCACAAATTGTTTAAATTTAAGTGGTCAGCAGGCTGCAGTAGAGGAATGGTAATGTATTCTAGGCAATATTTTGTGTCCAAATGTCTATATTAGTTTTGTGAGACCTGTTGATAGCTGTTGTCATGATCTACTATCTCTCTCATGGTATTTTGCACAGGGAGAGTGCAGAGATATACTACTCAACTGTTTTGCGGTTTCTCTCAGTTTGATCACATCGAAAGTTTGTGAGTAGATAATATCCTATACTATCCTGTGCTATAGAATATGTCCTCTCATTTCTAACCTATGATATTCAATATTTAGATATAATTACTGCCAAAAGCTCAGTAAAAATCTTCAGCTCTTTTTGCTTACCTAGCAAAAGTAACTCCTACAGTGTCACAGAATCATAGAATCATTAATTTTGGAAAAGACCTCTAAGATCACAAAGTCCAACTGTCCATCTGTCTGCAGGGAATAGATGTCTGGATGAAAAGCAGCATCTGAAAGTTCAGCATCAGATGAGACAAATGTTTGATGGACTAAGACGAGCACTTGGGATGAGATATCAGATAATTTCTAACAAAAAGAACTATATTTACAGGTAATTAAAAAAACACAGGTTGTTTCTTCTTCTCTGTTTCATGTTGTGCAGCAGCCTATGCTGTTAGAGAATTCAAGAAATACTTTTTTTCTTTTCTTATACTTTTTTGCCTTGAAGCCTTCTCATGTCCAAAACATTCTGTCTAGGGATGAACAGGAAGCTACTAGCAATTTTTTAGTAAATTTAGAATTCATCTCCCTCTGTTTCTATCCATCTCACCCTCTCTTGTATTGTGATGAAACCTAGTTCTGTATCTTTGACAACAACTCATCTTTCCCTGTCTGTGTTTTCTTTCCTCATGAGTATTAATTATTGACAATTTTGACTTAGTAGTCTTTATAAAAGCCTATTTCATTCACCCATGTCTGAGCTAGTTCATGAGTTTTCCATAAAATGGTTTGTTTATGAACTTAAACAGGATATTTTAAAATAATCTATAATATAAACTTTACTCTACCTGCTCCCCCTTCTCTTCCTTTCACTTACTCATTTTGCCAGTGGGATTGCCTGCCATACAGAGGTCACAGCTCTAACACCTTATGCTGGAAGCCAGCTTCAGGCTTTGCAGCTGGGTTTGCATCTCTTTTCACATTACCTGAGGGCACAGCATCACAAACACAACACCCGTCTTTCAACATTTGGTGAAGCCATCAGCATCTTTTCACAATGCTGTAGGAAAAGCCTATCTTACAGTTATAATAAGCATTGTGCTCTGGCTTGGTGAGTTTATAAATGCAGTTATCTTTTAAGCTGAAGTTCTTGCCTTCAGAGGATGTCTACCACCCATCAACATGTTGAAATGCTCCCTACAGCTAAAACATAGCAGAACCAATGCAGAATTTGTTTTGTTTATGCAATCTCCAGCTCTTCTGTCATGTTGAAAAGATTATGGTGTTTTGTTCTGGTAAAGAGGCTGATAATCTGATCCAAGCCAATCTCCTTCAATGGACCAAGATCAAAATTATGAACAACAGAGAAATATTCAGGATTCTCTGCTAGTTCAAAAAAGTATACCATTTTTGGACCTAAATTTCTATGTTAACTTATTTGAACCCTGTGTACAAATTTTGTTACAATATATTTTTCTTTAAAAGTTAATCTTTGTTTCATCTTTTCTTATCTGTTGGTGAGGGTGGTTCAGAGATTTACTTTCACTTTAACTGAGAAGGAAGAATGAAAGAAGTTTTGCTCATTGATACTGTATTCACAAGACATTTAGGAAGAATTTGTTGATCAAGATCATGTTTTCAAATGTTTTTCTCCCTTTTATGTGCTTAATCAATCTCAGTGCACAAAGACTAATCAGGGACTACAAAAACTACAATCAAGGTTGAAAAGGCATTTTTTACAGTGTTTGTAAGATGTTAGCATCTCTCAAGAGCCTAATAATCTCTAATGAGACCCAAAACTCATAAACAGATAGTGCTGTAGCAAATTCACAGCAGGAAGAATTCACTTCCTTAAAGGGAAAGTGTGGACATTTAGACTCTTGAGGAAAACAAAGAATAGAGAATAAAACCCCAATAATTTAAATTTACAACGAGTCACTCAGCAGCATTCACTGGTGATTTGCATGACATCTTACAGAGAAATAATTTGGAAATTTTGTATATGAGAAAATGTAATTTACTTACCAGATAAGGTTTTAAAGCTTTTTCTCATGTTCAATTGCAATTGGCATAATATAGGCAAATTTGTTAAAAGAGTAAAATAATTGTATTTTATTTTGAGAGAGAAAAGTCACACAAGTTATATTTCATTTTTTTCATGTTTATTACTTTTTTTATAATATTTATGCTTATAATCCAAGTAACACAATTATAATAACGAAAACATAGTGGATTTGCAAGCCATTACTGTATAATTACACCCTAGATGTTTAAGACTGAGCTAGCCTTCTTAAGATGACTTCATAGACATACCTGCTTTGACAAGGTAGTTTTACTTCTCTGTTTTATAAACTCTCTTAACAGAAGAATTATACACAAGTGATTTCTCTTTAATTTGGAAACAAAAGGATCTCAGACTTTATAGTCCAGATCTATAATTTAGGATGGGATTTGATTCTCACAATGTAAGTACCTCGTGATTTTTAGTGGTGCTTATGGCATTTGTGACTCCTACAGAGCACTGGCAGGTAAGATGCAGGACCCATGGGATACCTGCACTCATGCAGACAGGTAGATTAAAGCCAAGATTAATATCCTGTGATTTCTGAGAATGCATCATATCCTTTGTTACATCCTCCTTTTGCATCAGTTTGTTAGGGCATCTTTAGCCAAGCTCAAAGAGGTACAAGCAAGCAGGATATGCACAACTTGCAAGTACAAAGGAATTATTCATTTGTTATTGCATGCAAAATCAAGGATTTAGTGAGTCGTCAGGCTGAACACCAATATGCTTACCACCACAGTGAGGTGTCCCATGAACCTATCTAGTTAGGAATGAGTGTAATTGCAAAATACATTTGTCTAGTTCCAATTAAGACTACATTATCTTATTTAGATTGAGATAGATTGTTTTCAGTATACCAAGGATAAAATCTATGTGTTGCTTTTTCTTGCAGTCTGTAGGCAACATATATTTGATGTTCTCTCTATGATGAAATTAGTTTCACCTAATTTAAACATTTAGAGTGACATTATGTATCTCATACCTTGTTCCCTTAGCATCTTGCAGAGTCAATGGAAAGTAATAAATCCGAAACTCTGAAGAGACTCTCGGGTCATTTCAGACAATGTTGAGCAGCCAAGGTATCTGGAAAGAGCTAGTGGATGTGAAAATTTTCCTCTGAGACCCTCACACATTCTGGAGTGCAGTTGGAAACTGTATGGGATATCTCACAGTTCCTAAAATGACCATGTCCAGGCTGTTAAATCCCACATACAATGAACCCTACCCTTAGAAAGTTTTATTTCTTTCCATTGTCCATAAATGCCACTTAACACAATTTATGTTATTGTTCTCACACAAACTGAGTAGAACAAAACTCTCTCAGAGTTTCCAAGTGTGGAGTTATGCACATATATCAGGTTACAAAATATGAAGACTAGAACATAATTTTGTCATGGGTTTAAAAACTAGGTAGTCTGAGAACAGCTATATTAATTTAAAATACGTTGAACCTCTCTAGAAGGAGCCAAAACATTCTACCCTTTAAAAATAATGACTAAATGTAACAGCTGTTATAGAAGTTGAATTTCTTATTTTCATAATTTAAAAAAAATGCATGAAAGAAGAAGGGGAATTACTGCAAAATTACATTTACTTAGTGTGTTAATTAAAACTACCTAAAAGAAAAGTGTCTGAAGAAAAATGTTATATCCCATTACTGTATGTTCTTGTTATAAGGTCTTAAGGCTAAATCCACAGCAGAGAATAACTGACTTTGTGCCTCATATTAACCATTTAGGGGTTAAGTAACCACGTACTATTATGTGCCTGCCACCAGTAACTTAATCCAAAATGTAACTGTGGGAAAATCTGTTCACCTGCTGCCTAACTCTGGAGAGAGATGAGATGCCTAGATTTCTTCCAGTAAAATTCCTCAAACCCTGCATATATATTGCTGTGCATACTGCAAACTGCCAGGATCCAAAAGGCATGTCCCTGTCATGTCCAAACTTCTACAAAATGACTATGAGTTCAGAACAATAACTATATATCTTTCTCCACTAATCAAAGGTCTAAGCAGCTTTATGTCTGATAAACTAATATTTGTAAAATAGAAACGGAACACAGAAAATAATCTCAACTGGTTCTGAGGCCACATCTTACATTTTGCTTGGGTGAATGTTCCCCATCCTTAGTATGTCAAATAGGGGTACACCTTGGGAAGGATCGCAGCAAAACAATTGTTTTGAACAAAACAACTAAACTGAACCTAAGAAATACTATTGAAATGATGATGAAACAGTTAAGATCTTTGGCTATTAAGAGTGAAATCCCAGGAATGAAAGCTGTGTCTCACCTTTTGAAAGAATTTGCTTTCATTTTGGCTAGATAGATGTACTTCCGACATTTTGCACTCTTTCCAAATTAATAGTAATTTTTTTCATTTAGAGAGTGAATTTCAGAGTGTCTCATAAGTGTATTCTTCTGTCTGATATAGGAGGTTTTGAACCAAATGATTTAACTTAGGCTTTTTGGTGGAAATAAGGGGTTTAAATTTCCATAGTCAGAAGCAGCACCTGTAGCTGGGTTTTTCACTGCCTGAGGGAGTGCTCTAGCCACTGAGTTGTTATGCAGTGTTAGTTTACCAGGCTTATTCTGTCAATAGTTCACAAAAAAGAACAAGTAGAGCTAAAATTCAAGTAAAAGGAGAGAGGATGGTACCTTCCTAGAGGTCAGAATCAGGCATATAAGTAATGAAAGATATTTGGCTTACATGCCAGCTTAATGGTTAGTGGTATTAACCATTGTGTAGTGTTTGTGGCTCCTCTCTATCACATTGCATGCTGTGAATCATATTTGAAATGTCATACTTCCCTGCTCATTCAAAATTAAACTAGCTAAATCTGGACTGCGGTGTTGCCCTGAAAATTAGTAATTCCAACATGTAAATACTTGTGAGGATTAAGCTATTAATTGTGAAAGACTAAAAAAAAAATTCATTAGGTGGCATGCATGAATATAGAACATGGTTTGTACATTTGTTAATTATATGTTTTGCTGTTCAGTATTGTAAATGATGTTCACTAGTGTTAGAACTGTACCACAGAATCATAGAATTATGGAATCACAAAATACTTTGGGCTGGAAGGGACCTTTAGAAGTCATCTAGCCCAATCCCCCCTGCAGTGAGCAGGGATATCTTCAACTAGACCAGGTTGCTCAGAATCCCATCTAACCTGGCCTTGAATGTTTCTAGGGATGGCACCTCCACTACCTCTCTGGGCAAACTGTTCCAGTGTTTCACCATCTTTATTGCAGAAAATTTCTTCATTGTACCCATTCTAAATCTACCCTCCCTTAGTTTAAAAGCATTNCTCCTTGTCCTATCNCAACAAGACCTGCTGAAAAGATTGTCCCCATCTTTCCTACAGGCCCCCTTCAGGTACTGAAAGGCTGCCATAAGGTCTCCCCCAGCCTTCTCTTTTCCAGGCTCAACAGCCCCAACTCTCCCAGCCTTGACTCATAGGAGAGGTGCTCCAGCCCTCAGATCATCTTTGTGGCCCTTCTCTGGACCCTGCTCCAACAGCTCCACATCCTTCTTGTGCTGGGGCTTCAGAGCCGGATGCAGTACTCCAGGTGGGGTCTCACCAGAGCAGAGTAGAGGGGCAGAATCACCTCCCTCGATCTGCTGGGCATGCAGCCCAGGATATGGTTGGCCTTCTGGGCTGCAAACATATATTGGTGGCTTATGTCTAGCTTTTCATCCACCACTATCCCCAAATCCTTCTCAGCAGGACTGCTCTCAATCCCTTCATTCCCCAGCCTATGCTGATAGCAAGGGTTGACCTGGCCCAGATGCAGGACCTTGCACTTGGGCTTGTTGAACCCCATGATGTTCACACAGGCCCATTTCTTGAGCTTCTCCACGTCCCTCTGGATGGCATCCCATCTGTCTAGTGTGTCAACCACACCACTCATCTTGGTGTCATCTGCAAACTTGCTGAAGGTGCACTCGATCTTGCAGTCTGTGTCATTGATAAAAACTTTAAAGAACATCGGTCCCAGTACGGACCCCTGAAGGACAACACTTGTCACTGGCATTCATTTGGACAGCGAGCACTTGACCACAACCCTCTGGCTGAGACCTTCCAACCAATTCTTCATCCACCAAACAGTCCACCCATCAGATCCGTATTTCTCCAAATTAGAGAGAAGGTTGCTGTCAGGGACTGTGTTGAAGGCTTTGCAGAAGTCCATATAGATCACAATCCTAGCTCTTCCCTTGTCCACTGATCTAGTCACGCCATCATAGAAAGCCACATGGTTGGTCAGGCAGGACTTGCCCTTGGTGAAGCCATGCTGGCTGTCTTGAATCACCTCCCTGTCCTCCATGGGCCTTAGAATAGATTCTAGGAGGACCTAGTAAAGGAGGCAGGAGACCTGCATGGTTGAAAAAGGAGCTTCTAGCAGAGCTCACGTGGAAGAGAAAGGTACATGGAATGTGGAAGGAGGGACAGGCCACTTGGGAAGAATACAGGAATGTGGTCAGAGCATGCAGGGATGCAACGAGGAAGGCCAAGGCCCACCTGGAATTCAATCTGACAAGGGATGTCAAAAGTAACAAGAAGGGCTTCTTCAACTACATCAGCAGCAAAAGGAAGGCTAGGGACAACGTGGGGCTGCTAATGAACGAGACGGGTGTCCTGGTGATGGAGGATGCAGAGAAGGCAGAGCTACTGAATGCCTTCTTTGCTTCAGTCTTCAGTGCCAAGGCAGGGCCTCAGGAATCCCAAGCCCTGGAGGTAAGAGAAGAAGCCCACAGAGAGGATGAATTTCCCTTGGTCAAGGAGGACTTCATGAGGGATCGCTTAGGCAATCTGGACGTCCACAAATCCATGGGCCCCGATGGAATGCACCCACGAGTGCTGAGGGAGCTGGCGGATGTCATTGCTGAGCCACTCTCCATCATCTTTGAGAG
>Ga0065711_1008192_pt1 | contig 25525 bp, 22 predicted proteins | sample Hoacrofraction12_FD_59098 | JGI IMG/M metagenome (GOLD analysis project Ga0065711, IMG submission 59098) | Hoatzin crop microbial communities from Cojedes, Venezuela - Epithelial fraction 12 v2 (version 2) | ecosystem: Host-associated > Birds > Digestive system > Esophagus > Crop | place...
ACTCGCTGATTACTAGGGTTTTATGCAAACTCCCTCACCACGAGCTCAGGGGGAGGGAGTTTTTGTAATCGCCTGTAAATCAACGCTTTGTGAAAAACGGCCGCTTGTCTGTCCTGTTAGTAGGGGCGTTCGTCCGCAATAAGGTCGGCGTTGTCTGGCGGTTTTGGCCATCTTCGCCTTCTTTATTCTCCCAAATTGTAGAATCGGTATTCAGTTGTTGCGTTTTATCCAACAACTCAACAACTACCGCATCTCTAATCCTGAAATAGGTTGACACCAAGTGTATTGTTCTGGTGCAGCGTAAGTGGTTGGTAGTCAGGGAGTATTTTTGTGCAAAGTGTTGATACTTAGGGGTTTATGCTGCACTGCGTTTGTGGTGCGGTGCAGGTTGTGCAGCGGTTATTTGTACTTGGCTTGGACCTCTTGGATGAGGGTGTCGAGGACGCCGGGCTCGAAGTAGTTGATCTTCATGGCGCGCTTGACTTCGGCCAGGGTCTGGGCGGCGGTTTCGCGGGCGACTTCGCTGCCTTTTTTGAGTACTTCGTATACGTAGGGGATGTCCTTGGAGAACTCGATTCTGCGCTCACGGATTGGCCTTAGGGTGTCCTGTAGGACGGAGTTTAGGAACTTCTTGACCTTGACATCTCCCAGTCCACCACGACGATAGTGGTCCTTGACCTCGTCGAGGTTGGCGTAGTCGGGCCAGAACATAGCGAAGTGCCCGGGCTTGCAGAAGGCGTCAAGGTAGGTGAATACCGTATTGCCTTCCACCTTGCCGGGGTCGCTGACCTGGATGTGGTTGGGGTCGGTATACATGCTCATGACCTTCTTGCGGACAGTCTCCTCGTCATCTGCCAGATAGATGCAGTTGCCGAGGGACTTGCTCATCTTGGCCTTGCCATCGGTACCTGGGAGCCTAAGGCATGCGGCCCTGTCGGGAAGGAGAATCTCAGGCTCAACGAGTACGGGAGCGTAGGTGCTGTTGAACTTGCGGACAATCTCGCGGGTCTGCTCAATCATCGGCTCCTGGTCCTCGCCAACGGGCACGGTAGTGGCCTTGAAGGCGGTAATGTCGGCAGCCTGGCTGATAGGGTAGCAGAAGAATCCGACGGGAATGCCGGCCTTGTTGTCGGCGGACTCGTCGTCGTTGAAGCCGCGCATCTGAATCTCGGCCTTGACGGTAGGGTTGCGCTGAAGCCTCTGGACTGTTACCAGGTTATTGTAGAAGAATGTAAGCTCGGTAAGCTCGCTGACCTGCGACTGGATGAACATGGTGCTCTTGGCGGGGTCAAGCCCTGCTGCAAGATAGTCCAGAGCCACCTCGGTGATGTTCTGGCGCACCTTCTCGGGGTTGTCGGCGTTGTCGGTCAGTGCCTGTGCATCGGCAATCATTATGAAGATCTTGTCGAACTCGCCACTGTCCTGGAGCTCGACCCTGCGACGCAGGGAACCTACATAATGACCAATATGGAGCCGCCCTGTCGGGCGGTCTCCAGTAAGAATGATCTTTGGTTTTGACATGATTTAGTCCTTTACCTCTTTGAGAGCCTCGCGGATCTTTGCTTCGATTTCGTCGGCCAGTTCTACATTGTCACGCAGCAGCTGCTTGGTAGCCTCGCGGCCCTGGGCGAGCTTTTCGCCGTTGTAGCTGAACCATGAACCCGACTTGTTGATGATGTCGTACTCCACACCGAGGTCTACGAGTTCGCCTACATGCGAGATACCCTCACCGAAGACGATGTCGAACTCGGCCTTCTTGAAAGGTGGAGCCATCTTGTTCTTGACAACCTTGACGCGGGTGCGGTTGCCGAGTGCCTCGTCACCCTCCTTGAGCTGGGTGGTGCGGCGCACATCTATGCGGACCGAAGCGTAGAACTTCAGCGCGTTACCGCCTGTGGTGGTCTCGGGGTTGCCGAACATGATGCCAATCTTCTCGCGAAGCTGGTTGATGAAGATGCAGCAGGTGTTGGTCTTGGAGATGTTGGCGGTGAGCTTGCGGAGGGCCTGGCTCATCAGACGGGCCTGGAGTCCCACCTTGTTCTCGCCCATCTCGCCTTCAATCTCGGCCTTGGGGGTAAGTGCTGCAACTGAGTCGATAACTACGATGTCCACAGCGCCGGAACGGATGAGGTTGTCGGCAATCTCTAGTGCCTGCTCGCCGTTGTCGGGCTGGGAAATGAGGAGAGTCTCAAGGTTTACACCTAGATTCTTGGCGTAGCTGCGGTCGAAGGCGTGCTCTGCGTCGATCATTGCCGCAATGCCTCCTAGCTTCTGCGCCTGTGCAATCGCATGGATTGCGAGAGTGGTTTTACCGCTGGATTCCGGACCGTAGATTTCTACAATCCTGCCACGGGGGTAACCGCCGATGCCGAGTGCGTGGTCCAGTGCTACGGAACCGCTCGGGATAACCTGGTCGGCAGTCCATTCTGGCTGGTCTCCCAACTTCATGATCGTGCCTTTCCCGTAATCTTTCTCAATCTTGTCGATCGTGGCCTGCAATGCCTTCAGTTTCGCGGCATTGATCTCGTTGGCCTTTACTTCTGCTTCTTTAGCCATAATGTTTAATAAGTTTTAATGTTTTGCGGGAAAATTCCCGTAACTACAAAGATAAGTAATTTTTTAGTTAAATTTGCGATGTGAAAGAAAACTTACTTGGAAAATCTCTGGCAGAACTCCAGACCGTGGCGCAGAACCTCGGCCTAAAGTCCTTTGTAGGCAAGCAGATGGCCGATTGGATCTATGTAAAGAGGGTAAAGTCCATCGACCAGATGTCCAATATCTCTAAAGATGCTAGGGCAAAAATCGCGGAAAACTACGATTTGGGAGTAACGCCGCCAGTGCATGTAGCCCAGAGCGCAGATGGAACCCGCAAGTACCTTTTCGAGGTGCACACCGCCCTCGGTGCGTCCAAAATCGAGTCGGTGATGATACCGGATGCAGACCGCCGTACGCTTTGCGTCTCCAGCCAGGCAGGCTGCAAGATGGGCTGCCACTTCTGCATGACGGGCCGCCAGGGCTTCCACGGCAACCTGAGCGTAGCCGACATCCTCAACCAGTTCATCAGCATCGACGAGTCGCAGGACCTTAGCAACGCGGTGTTCATGGGAATGGGCGAGCCCTTCGACAACTACGAAGCCGTCTCCAAGGCACTCGAAGTTCTCACCGCTCCCTGGGGCTTTGCATGGAGTCCCAAGCGCATTACGGTATCTTCAATCGGAATTTTGCCCGTTTTGCAAAAATATCTGGACTTTCAGAAATGCCATCTGGCAATAAGTTTGCACAATCCCTACGGGGCGCAGAGGGCCGAATTGATGCCGGTCCAGAAGGCCTACCCGATTGAGGAGGTAGTCTCCCTCATCCGAAAATACGACTTCAGCGGGCAGCGCAGGGTGTCCTTCGAGTACACCATGTTCGCCGGCTGGAATGATGATAAAAAGTGTGCAGATGCGTTGATCCGCCTGCTGAAGGGCCTGGAATGCAGGGTGAATCTGATAAGATTCCACAAGATACCCGATTTCCCCTACGGCACATCCAGCGATGCCGTGATGGAGGCGTTCCGCGACCGCTTGAATAACAATGGTATAACCTGCACAATCAGGGCATCCAGGGGTGAAGATATCTTCGCAGCCTGTGGCCTGCTTGCCGGAAAGGAATGAAAAGGATACTCAGCATAATTCTGTTTTTAACGGCGGCCCTTTGCGGCAGCGCCCAGACCAAGTACAAGATGTCGGCCCCCAGCGTCAATGCCAAGGCGGACGAAGCCTTCTTCGACAAGATGCGCGCAAAAATGGACAGCGTCCGAAGGGCAGAAAAGAGGCCAATCGTGGGCCTGGTGCTCAGCGGCGGCGGTGCCAAAGGCGCAGCCCATGTGGGTGTAATCAAGCATCTTGAAGAACTCGGCATCCCTATCGACCTTGTCACCGGCACCAGCATGGGCGGTCTGGTGGGCGGTCTCTATGCCCTTGGCTATGACGCCGACCAGCTCGATTCCCTGCTGCGGTCGATGGACTGGGACCTGGCATTGAGCGATAGGGTAGACCCCAAATACATCTCCTACGACGACAAGATGCGCCGCAGCCGCTACTCCCTGAGCATCCCCTTCCACTACAGCAACAAAACCATCAAAAACCGACGCGAGGTGCATCTGGAAGCCACCGAAGACGATGGATATGTAGTAGATAGAAACCTTAATACGATAGCCAGCAGCCTGCCTTCGGGCTACATCTTTGGACTGAATGTGGACAATATCATCGGCGGCATGTCGGTGGGCTACCAGGACTCCATCAGTTTCGCCGACCTCCCCGTACCCTTCGTCTGCGTCGCCACCGATGTGGTATCAGGCAGGGCCAAAAACTGGACATCGGGGTCCATCCAGATGGCAATGCGATCCACAATGGCCATCCCCGCCATGTTCGACCCCGTGCGCTATGAAGACATGGTGCTGGTAGATGGCGGAACCCGCAACAATTTCCCCACCGATATTGCCCGCGCAATGGGAGCCAATATTGTAATCGGCGTGGAACTCTCCGATGCAAAACTCGGCTACGAACAGGTGAACAACATCGCCGACATGGCCGGTAAGATGATAGATATGCTTGGCCTACAGGCATTTGAGGCCAATGTCGACAACCCCGATGTCTTTATCAAGCCAGACCTTACAGGCTACGACATGATGAGCTTCTCCAGCACGCAGATAGATACCATCATAGTCCGCGGCTACCGCGCAGCATTGGAGCAGGACGAAGAACTAAACAAGGTGCTAAGCTATACCCGCAAGGCCACCCATTATCAAGATAACGGCCCCAAGGCAATCGACTTGGCCCAGCAGAAGATAAAGGTCAGCGATGTGGAGTTCGTCGGAATGGACAGCAAGGACACCCGCTATCTGAAGAACAAGATAAAAATCAACCCGGGAGATTCCGTAGGGCGTGCCGACCTCGACAACGCAATGTCAAAACTTTATGCGACCAGAGTATTCGAGGCCATCAACTACTCCATGCACGAAGATGGAGACGCCTACAGACTCTTCATCCAGGCTCGTCAGGGCCCTGTCCACAGGATGTCCCTCGGCCTTAGGGCAGATAGCGAGGAACTGGTATCCGTACTGCTTGGCGTAGGACTTAACTCCCAGAAACTAAGGGGTTCTAAACTCACGCTGGAAGCCCGAATAGGGGAGCGCTGGTACGGATCTATGCACTACTCCATCAGCAACCCCTACCTGCTCCAGTTCAATCTGGACGCAAAAATCGGCTATTCTTCGGCAGATATCATCGGCGATGACGGCCATGTCTACGATGTGGGCTTCTGGCGTCACCGCGAATCGGCTTATCTGTCAGGTTTGAGCTGGTCGCGCTTCGACATCAAGGCGGGTATCAGCTACGAGCATCTAGGTCTAGACTCTTGGCTCACCGATGGCGGCATTGTGGTGGCTGGCGAGGACAAGTTCCACACCGAGCACGCAGCGCTATTTGGCGATATGAGGGCCTATACCCTTGACGATAAATACTATCCATCCCATGGTTTCACCCTCGGTGCACGTCTGGACTGGGTTCTGAACAAGAAAGCAGGCATCCCGATTGTAGCGGCAGACTTTAGGGGCGTAATCCCCGTAAACTCCTGGTTCTCAATCATCCCCAGTGCCTATACCCGAAACATTATTGCAGAAAATGACGACTGGTCGCTGCTGAATTTCATGGGAGGTAGCATGCAGGGCCGCTACTTCGACCAGCAGATGCCATTCATCGGCTTCCACAGGTCGACAATTCTGGACGATTACTCGCTCGTGGGGAATCTTGACCTTCGCGCCGCGGTGGCTAAAAACACCTATGTGTCGCTACAGGGTGGCTATGTCAAGAGTGCCGCAAACTTTAAGGACATGATTTCGGACCTTTCGCCAACCTTCTACGGCTTTGCTTTAGAGCTTGGCTACGACTCCATTCTCGGCCCAATCAAGGCCAATGTGCATTGGTCGGACTTCATGGGTATCGGAACATATTTTGGACTCGGATTTGACTTCTAGGCTATGGACGGCAAGGCAAAAAAGGTATTGGAGACACTTCAGGCGATGTGCGTAAAGCGCGAGTACTGCGTCAGCGACATCCGCCGCAAGGCTCTGGACAGGCTGGAAGGGGATGCGAATACCGCTGACGAGCTGGTCGAGTCCCTAATCACCGATAGGTTCGTGGACAATGCCCGCTATGCCTCTGCCTTCGCCCGCGAAAAGGCCTCGCTAAACGGCTGGGGCCCCATCAAAATCCGCTTTGCACTCCGCTCAAAAGGGGTTGCAGAGTCGGATATCAGCGCAGCTCTGGACGAGGTAGATGCCGACAAGGCAGAGAATCGGCTGGAAAAGCTGCTCTACACCAAGTGGAAGACCCTAAGCGACGACCCACAGGGGAAATTTAAGTTGATAAAGTTCGCCCTGTCAAGGGGTTACGAATACGAGCAGATATCTTCGCTGGTCAATCGAATCACCTCAAATGGATAATCTGGACCTAAAGAGCGTCTATGCCCGAAAGTGCAGCGTAAGGCGTATAGACAAGGCCACCGCCAAGGACTTTCTGGACAGATGCCATCGGCTCGGTGACTGCTCTTGCCGTTACCGCTATGGGCTTTTTCTGGAAGAGGACCTCGTGGCGGTTGCCACCTTCTCATCTGCCCGAAACATCCTCACCGAAGCGGGTACAAAGCGCTCGTACGAGTGGGTGCGCTACGCATCTGCCGAAGGGATTAGGGTGGTTGGCGGCATGGGAAAACTGCTCCAGACCTTTATAGATGAGGTGCATCCCGATGATGTAATGAGCTACGCCGATGCCTCGTGGTCGGACGGATCAGCCTACCGCGAACTGGGATTCAACGACGAAGGGCTTGTTTCCAAGCCCTCCTTCAATTGTATTAAATTCCGTAAGAAAATCTCGTACTAGTTTCCGAAGTGGAAACCGGGTGTGCTGGAAGAACTGCTGCTGGAGCTGCTTCCAGGACGGTTGTAACCATCGGCTTTAGCCTTCTTGGCAACCCTCTCGACGCGCGATGCGGTGTCAGGGTGCGAGGAGAACATCTGGGCTACAGAGCTGCTGGTGCTGCTGTTTGAGGACTGCGACATCAGCTTCTCGAAAGCTAGACCCATGTACCAAGGGTTCTTGCCATGGGCCTTAAGGAAGTCGTAGCCGTAGTCGTCTGCATCTGTCTCCTGCTTGCGGGAGAAGCTGGCGTTTACCATGCTCTCACCAAGCTGGCCAAGCACGGAGTTGGAAAGCACGGCTGCAACGCTGCCCGTTGAGGAGATTGCGTCCACTGCGGCAGAGGTCATAAGTGCCTTCTTGTAGGCCTTGAGGCTGTGCTTGTGGGCTACATGGCCGATTTCGTGGCCGATTACACCCAGCACCTCATCGTCGCTCATCAAGTCCATAAGTCCGGTGTAGACGCGTACGCTGCCATCTGCGCAGGCGAATGCATTTACATCGCTGGTCTTGTAGACCTTGAAGTTGAGGGGAATTCCGTCCACCGAGGTAATGCCCTTGGTGATGCGGTTAAGCCTCTGTACATAAGGGCTGTCGCTGCCGAGGACATTGTTCTTGGCGTCCATCTGGGCAACTGAAGCAGCAACATACTGCTGGATTTCAGCATTGCTGAGCGATGCTGCCTGACCGGCCTTCATGACGCCGGATGCGATGTAGTTGGGGTTGAGTGTGCCGCATGAAACCAGGCTTATGGCTGCAAGGGCGGAAAGTATTAGTCTTTTCATCGTGTTAAAAATTTGTCAAATATAGTAATTTTTATGCTATTTGCGGTTTGCCGCTTCTTTCTTCGCGTTCGGCCTTGACATTCATCTTGCCTTCCTGAAGGTCGGCCCATGCCTGCCTGTGGCGGTAGATGTCGATTGCGGAGAAGATGGCGGCTCTCATTGAACGGGGGTCGGCCTCGTCGCGTCCTGCGAGTTCGTAGGCGGTGCCGTGGTCGGGTGAAGTACGCACTACAGGCAGTCCAGCGGTGTAGTTTACCCCATCTTCAAAGATCATGGACTTGAATGGAATCAGGCCCTGGTCGTGGTACATTGCGAGTGTGGCGTCGAATTTCTCGTACGCGCCCATCCCGAAGTAACCGTCGGGGGAGAAGGGGCCGAATGCCATGATGCCTTCGGCGTTGGCCTGCTGGATGGCGGGGATGATCGTGTCCTGCTCCTCTGTGCCGAGCAGTCCGTTGTCGCCGCTGTGGGGGTTTAGGCTAAGCACGCCGATGCGGGGCTTGTCGATGCCAAAGTCCATCTGCAGGGAATCGTTCATCAGGCGCAGCTTGCTGAGGATTTTCTCCTGGGAAATGGCGCTGGGCACATCCTTGAGGGGGATATGGCCGGTTACAACGCCCACCTTTAGTTTGTCGGATACCATGAACATGGTTACATCCTTTACCCCAAACTGCTGCTGGAGATACTCGGTGTGACCAGGGAAGCCGAAGCCTGCATCTACGATTGCCCTCTTGTTGATAGGAGCCGTTACCAGCACATCGATTTCTCCGCCCTTAAGGTCGGCAATTGCCTTCTCCAGCACCGTGATTGCTGCTTTGGCAGACTCTGCCGTGGCTCCACCCGGTTCGGCGTAGACATTGTCGGGTAGGCAGTTGAGGATGTTCACCCTCTTGGGATGCGCCTCGGATGCCTTGGTGATGACATTGGTGTCAAGCTGCTCGATTTCGTGTACGGTCTTGCGGTAGAATCCAAAAATCTTGGATGAACCGTATACAACAGGGATGAACATATCCAGTATGCGGGGGTCGGCTAAAGCCTTGATAATCACTTCGTACCCAATGCCGTTGCTGTCGCCCTGGGTAATTCCAACTATAATTTTTCCGTTTTGCATATCTTAAAAAATTGTATTCTCTTCGTTTTGGTAGCCTTCGTCGGTGGGGAGTTCCGGCAGTCCGTAAGCCGCCACCGCAAGTCTATCGCAGCGCTCGTTTTCGGGATGGCCTGCATGGCCCTTTATCCAGTTGAAGTGGACCTTGTGCTTGCAGTAGATGTTAAGGAATCTTACCCAGAGGTCCTGGTTCTTTTTCTTCTTAAATCCCGTTGCAACCCACTTGTCGANCCATTTTTCTTCCACCGCCTTGACTACGTANGAACTGTCGCTGTACACCTCTACCGTGGCGTTTTCCCATTTNATGGCCTCCAGNCCCTGGATTACCGCCATCAGCTCCATGCGGTTGTTGGTGGTGAGGGCATATCCGCCGCTCATTTCCTTGCGGTACTGCCCGCAGACCAGCACTACGCCCCAGCCGCCCGGCCCGGGGTTTCCACTCGCCGCACCGTCGGTATAGAGGTATATGGTAGGCCTTTGTTCCATTTATTCAACAAAAATAGTTATTTTTGCGCGATTATGGAAATAGAACATACAATTATTCCCGGGGTTGAGATTATCCACCCCCGTATTTTTGAAGATGCCAGAGGGTATTTCTTCGAGTCTTTTAGCCAGAGGGATTTTGATGCCCAGGTGCGTCCCGTCAAGTTTGTGCAGGATAATGAGAGCAAATCCTCCTACGGAGTGCTCCGCGGCCTGCATTTCCAGAAGGGTGCCTTCAGCCAGAGCAAGCTGGTGAGGGTGATTAAGGGCACAGTCCTCGATGTTGCGGTAGATATCAGGGTGGGCAGCCCCACCTTTGGGCAGCATGTTGCAGTGGAACTTAGTGGCGAAAACCACCTCCAGTTCTTCATTCCGCGCGGTTTTGCCCACGGTTTCAGCGTGCTTTCACCCGAGGCCGTGTTCCAGTACAAGTGCGACAACTTCTACGCTCCCCAGAGCGAGGGCGCGCTGGCATGGAACGACCCTGAAATCGGCATCGACTGGCGCATCCCCGCCGAGAGCGTGCTTCTTTCAGCCAAAGATTCAAACCATCCCTTCCTCAAGGATTGCCCTAAGGAGGATTTGTTCGACTATAATCTAGACTTGTATGCCGAATAGGAGGGTTGCGATTCAGGGCTATAGCGGCTGTTTTCACGAGCAGGCCGCGAGGCTCTTCTACAAGGAAGATATCGGAATCGTGGAGTGCGATACCTTCGACGACTTGTATTCCAAGATGGCAGAAGGTAGTGCAGATGCTGCCGTAATGGCGATTGAAAACACGGTTTCAGGCGGTCTCATCCCCAATTTCGACCTTCTCCGCAAGAACCCGCAGCAGATTAAGGGCGAGGTGTTCCTGCGGATTGAGCAGAACCTGATGGCTCTTCCGGGGCAGAAAATCGAGGATATCAAGGAAGTCCGCACCCACTACATGGCCATCAACCAGACGCGCGAGTTCTTCAAGTCCTGCCCCTGGATTAGGCTGGTGGAGTCGGAAGATACCGCAAAGTCCGCCGCTGATTTGGCCAAGGGCGGTCTGAAAGGCGTTGGTGCGGTTGCATCTTCCCTCGCTGCCGAACTTTACGGACTGGAGATTCTGGCGCCGGGCATCGAGACCTACAAGCAGAATTTTACCCGATTCCTAATCATGGATGACAGCCTGCAGGTGCCTACGGACAGGATTGACAAGGCCTCGCTTTGCTTCACCCTGCCACATACACCTGGTTCGCTGGCCCACATCCTCACCATCCTTTCCTTCTATGAGATGAACCTCACCCGTATCCAGAGCCTCCCGATTCCTGGCCGCGAGTGGCAGTACTTCTTTTATGTAGATATTAAATTTGCCTCCTACGAGCGCTATCAGCAGGCACTTTCCGCCGTGCGTCCGCTCATCGAGGAATTCCAGATTCTTGGAGAATATACAGCAGCAATATGATTATCAAACCAGCACATCGTACCGAAAGCGTTAAGGAATACTACTTTTCGGTGAAGAACAAGCAGATTGCGGCAATGAATGCAGATGGCCGCAGCGAAGCAGTTATCAATCTGGGCATCGGATCTCCTAACGGCCGACCTCCCCAGAAGGCTATCGACACCCTTTGCACGGTAGCGCAGAGCAACGGCGTGCACGGCTATCAGAGTTATACAGGCATCCCCGAACTCCGTAAGGCCTTCGCTGACTGGTACAAGAAATGGTATAATGTCGACCTTGACTATAAGACTGAGATTCAGCCACTTACAGGTTCTAAAGAGGGGATTCTAATCACCTCACTTGCCTTCTTGAACAAGGGCGACAAGGTGCTCGTACCCGACCCCGGCTATCCGACCTACAGTTCCGCAGCGCGACTCTGCGAAGCCGAGATTGTCTACTACGACTTGCTGGAAGAAAACCACTGGCAGCCCGATTTCGAGGCCTTGGAGAAAATGGACTTGAGCGGAGTGAAGATGATGTGGACCAACTACCCAGGAATGCCCACAGGTGCCCCTGCATCAAGGGAATTGTACCAGAAACTCGTGGACTTTGGCCGCAAGCATGGCATCATGATTTGCAACGACAACCCCTACAGTTTCATCCTTACCAATGAGCATTACTCCATTCTGGAAGTGCCAGGCGCAAAGGACTGCTGCATGGAGATGAATTCGCTCAGCAAAGCGCACAACATGGCTGGCTGGCGACTCGGTATGGTGGCTTCGTCTTCCGAGGTGATTTCCGAGATTCTCAAGGTTAAGAGCCAGCTGGATTCTGGTATCTTCCGCGGCCTTCAACTCGCTGCTGTAGACGCACTTGCAGAGGAACAGGACTGGTTCGACGAACTTAACGCCGAGTATCGCGAACGCAGGGTTTGGGCTTGCCGCATTATGGATTTGCTTGGTGCGCATTACGACCCCAATGGCCAAGGCCTGTTCGTTTGGGCTAGGGTAGAGGGCGACCCTGTTGCCATTTCCGACAAACTCCTGCAAGAGGCTGGGGTCTTCATTACTCCTGGCTTCGTATTTGGCAAAAATGGCGAACATTATCTGAGAATCTCACTCTGCGCAACCGTTCCCGTGCTGCAGAGGGCTTACGAAAAGGTAAAGGCTGTATTATGAAAGTAGGTGTTATAGGACTTGGTCTGATTGGCGGTTCCATGGCGATTGATTTAAAGCGCCGTGGCTTTGCCGATGGGATAATCGGGGTGGAAAACGACCGCCTGAATGGGGAAGCTGCGCTGAAAATCGGCCTTGCAGATAGTCTGGCAAGCGTTGAGGACTGCGTGGCTGCATCTGACATTATCGTACTGGCAACCCCGGTTAACGCAGCCGTTGACCTGCTGCCGCAGGTGCTGAACCTGGTGGTCGGAACAGAAAAAATCGTAATAGATGTCTGCTCCGTAAAGGAGGCCATGTGTCAGGTGGCTCAAGGCCATAAGGCCCGTAAGCAGTATGTCGCAACGCACCCCATGGCTGGTACAGAGTACAGTGGCCCCTGGGCTGCACAGCCCAACCTTTTCGATGGTAGGGCCTGCATCATCTGCGATGTGGAGGAGTCTTCGCCCAAGGCTGTGCGTAAGATTGAGGAACTCTATGACGCTCTAAATATGAGAGTTACATATATGCGTAGCGATGCGCACGACATGCATGTGGCGTATGTGTCCCACATCTCGCATGTGACCTCATTTGCGCTTGCATTGACCGTTCTGGACAAGGAAAAGGACGAAAAGCACATCTTCGACCTAGCATCAGGTGGTTTCTCGTCCACAGTCCGCCTCGCCAAGAGTAGCGCAGACATGTGGGTGCCAATCCTGGCCCTAAATCACGACAATGTGCTTCGCGTAATCGATACCTACATCGACAAGATGAAGGCCTTCCGCGACGCCATCGAGGACTTTGACGACGACAAAATCCGCTCCCTTATCGAGGAATCCAACAAAATCAAGCGCATTATCCGCTAAAACCTTTGCAGGAAATCGGTTAAGTTTTCGCCTTGTTGCAGGCCTAGCTTCTTGCGAAGCCTGTAGCGGGTCATCTCCACGCTGCGGATGGTCATGTTGAGCAGCGGTGCTATCTCCTTGGAACTCAGGTCCATCTTGATGTAAGCGCAGATTTTCTTGTCGCTTACGCTAAGTCCTGGATACTGCTCGTCAAGTCGTTTCAGGAAGTCGTTGTACACCACGTCAAAATTGCCCTGGAACTTCTTCCAGTTGTCGTCGTGCTCGATGTTCTCGTCGATTAGTGAGCTTACCTGGCGGAGCCTGCGCAGTTGCGCGTCTTTCTCATCCCCATTCTTGACGCCCTCGATTGCCTTATCGATTTGGGCTGATATGTTCTGGAGCAACTCGTTTTTACGCATCAGGTCCATTGTGGAGGCGGCGAGGTCGTCGGCCTTACTTTCAACATCCAGCCTCATCTGCTCCTTCTGCATCTCCTCGCTCTTTTTCTGGGCAAGAATCTCAGCCTTGCGGTTGTAGTGGCGGCGGGTAAGGTAGATTATAAGATAGAGCAGTCCCACTCCCAGCAGGATGTAGAAGAGGATTGCTGCAATTGAAAGGTACCAAGGCCTGGTAATGACGATTTCCATTTGGCAATACTGCTCCAGACCCCCACATAATTGATTTTTTGACTTTACAACGAAGTTGTAGTGGCCGTGCGGAAGTTGGGAATATTCCTTGGTGGCAACGGGGGAGTAGGGTGAGAAACCCTTGTCGAAGCCCTCCAGCATGCAGGAATATTCTACCTGCTTGTCGCCCTGGAAATAGGGTTCGATGAACTCGAATCCCAAGGAATTTTCGGAATGTTTGAGCTTGAGAATCGGTGTCCCGTCGCGCTTGGACCTGGCGCAGAAAATGGTGCGGCCGTCGTCTTTCAGCACAACTTCCTTGATAAAAAGATTGTTGCGAATAGCTGCTTCGCGCTTGCCGATTCTGTCCGCGTCCACTATGCTGAATCCGTCCTCGGTATTGATTATAAGTCGTTGAGGACCAAGGGAATAGTAGCACTCAAAGCCCAGCGGACGCTTGCCGACCAGCGGCCTTAGGCTTAGGCTGTCGATAACCCCATATCCGTCTGGGCCCTCGTATTCTATGGCTTCAATCGCTCCTGACGAGAAGTAGCGCAAAGTCCTTTCAGGATTTTCGTACAAGCCCACCGAGATGGTGGTGCCATTGAATCTGTGATTTAGTGCGTCAATTGCTATAGCCCTTCGCAGATGGTTGTCGTAATTCCAATAGCCACCCTCTGTCGAGAATACGATTTCTCCGCGGTAGCGGTGAGGAATGTTGTTATGGTCGGTAGGGAAGCCGTCCTTTGCGCCAAGATGCTCAAGATTAATGACTTGCGTGTAGTCATCGTTGATGCTGAAGCGATAAAGTCCCTGCACATGATGCGAGAACCAGATTTTGCCATCGTAGTCCTGTTCGAATACCTTGCTGCTTAGGTCTAGGCCCTCAAGATAGCCCTTCAAAGCCCAGTCCTGACCACTACGGGTAAGGATGAACATTCTTTCGTAACTGCATCCCAACAGGTGGTCGTCGTCAATCTGGGCCACCTTCCACGCACCGTTCATCTTGATGTATTTGGCAATTCTTCCATCCTTAATTATATATATGCCCTTGTCATGGCAGCAGAAGACCTTGTCGCCTATCTTATCGAGGCTCCAAACCTGCCCTTCAATGCCCTGCACCCTGATAAAGTCCGAGTCGCTGTAATTTCCCTGCAACTTGTCCGCATCTATGCAGAACAGGCCCATGTTTGTGCCTACATAGGCCTTGTCCCCGCTAATCGTGAAGGCGTAGCCCGTTCCGAAACTCTCGGAATCCCCGAAAAGACGGTAGATGGGGTGGTCGAGAATGATGTAGTCGATGCCTTTGTCCAGTCCCAGCCAGAGATTGCCACTGGCATCAAAGAACATTGAGAGTACGGTATTGTTCTGCAAGCCGCTTCGGGTGTCAATCTGAATTGACCGTCCATTGCGCTTATTGTGGATGAATACGCCCTGGGTCGCGGTACCTTCGGCGTAATATTCCTCATTTTCTGCCGTGCAGGTCAGGGTTCCACCGCCAAGCGGAGGGAAACTCCACTGCTCAATCTTCCCTGGTGAGATGCAGTATCGGGTGTCCTTTTCCTCAAAGAAGAGGTTGCCTTCGGGAGTCTTGCCGATTTTCCAGATTTCGGTGAGCGAGAGTCCCAGCGAATCCAGGAGGGGAGTGTAGACCATCCCCGATTCGGTGCAGGAATAATAGCCCATTTCGTTGGTGCCGCCGACATAGATTCGGTCGTTGTCGTAAAAGACGGATCGGGCGCTGGAGTAGTTGCGCAAACGGTATAAATTCCATTGTCCACCGTCAAATTCCAGCAGTCCATCGTTGTTCGCAAAGTACATTATTCCGCTCGGACTCTGGGTAATCGACCATGTTTGGGTGCCTCCACCATGGATTTCCTTTGTGAAGTTCTTCACACTGGGATAAAAGCCAAATGTGAGTTGCACAAAGGCCGTCAAGAATAGTACTGTGAGGCTGGTTTTCTTCATTCTAGCGTTATTTGGGGCCAATTTACGAAATATTTGTTGAACTACAAATTTTTTGCTTGTTGAGTTTTTGTGAGTTGTGTTTTTCACTATTTGTTAAATATAATGCCGTTCTTTGCATCGGTAACAAGAACGAATAACCAATATGAGAAAGTTAATTCTCCTTATTTCTGTTTTGTTTCTGGGCACAAGCATTTTCGCCCAGAGTGTCAAGGTTAACGGTAATGTCATTGCCAAGGACGATGGCCTGCCTCTGCCCGGAGTAGCGGTTATGCAGAAGGGTTCCCTCAATGGTGTAATGACCGACCTTGACGGTAATTATGAGATTTCGATTCCAGTAGGCGAGACCCTGGTTTTTACCTATATGAGCTTCAAGGACTATGAAGTTGTGGTTAAAAATGGCGGTACCATCAATGTCTCGATGGAAACCGACGCCCTGATGCTCGATGAGGTGGTTGCAATTGGTTATGGTGTAATGAAAAAGAGTGACCTGACCGGCTCTGTGTCATCTGTCAAGGGAGAACAACTCCAAAAAACTCCCGCCGCCGGTTTGGACCAGGCTCTCCAGGGTGTTGCCGCTGGTGTAACGGTTAACTCCAATTCGGGTCAACCGGGTGCAGCAGCCGAGGTACGCATCCGTGGTATCGGCACCGTAAACGATAGCGCACCTATATATGTTGTAGATGGAGTAATAGTTGACAACATAAACTATCTCAGCCCTAACGATATCGCATCAACCGAGATTCTAAAGGACGCATCCGCTACCGCAATCTACGGTAGCCGTGGTGCAAACGGTGTGATTCTCGTAACCACCAAAAAGGGTAGCAACGATGGTCGTACAAGCATCAGTTTCGATGCCTACGCAGGTATCCAGCGCCGTTGGAGAACCCTGGACTTAATGGGAGCAGACGAGTTCGCCGAGACCCTCGCAGCCCTTACCAGTGCCAATCAGCTCAATTACCTCCAGCAGAATGGTCGCGACGCCTGGGTTCGCAAATACCTCATCGGTACATCCAACTGGTATCCCGAGAACATGGACTACGACAGTACCGATACCGACTGGCAGGACGAGGTATTCCGCAATGCGGTTATCCAGAACTACCACCTCGGCATGGACTACGGCAACGAGAAGGGCTATTGGGCAATGAGCGCATCCTGGTTCAACCAGGAAGGTACCATTATTGGTTCCGATTACTCCCGTCTCTCGCTGCGTATCAACTCTGCCTATAATATTAAGAAGTGGCTCAAGGTGGGCGAGAACCTTTCCTTCATGTACTCCTACGGCCGCAACGCGATGAATAATAACTCTTCACCTTCGGCTTCCGTACTCTCCGCAGCCATCGCAATGGCACCATGGGACCCTGCAAGATACCCCAGCGGAGCCACCAGCCGCACAGGTGAGGATATGAGCGGTCAGATTAGTGCAGCATCCAACTTTAAGAATGTGACCAACCCGCTTTCAATGGTTGAGCACAGCCATCCTTCCGACAAGACCGAGCGCTGGGTGGGCGATGTCTTCGTAGAAATCAACCCCCTCAAGGGCCTCATCTGGAAGACAGATGTCAGCCTCGACCTTACCAACTACCGTTCCCAGATCTTCAAGGACGCATACCAGTACTCCGAGTACGACAAGATGGACAAGAACTTCTTCAGCAAGTCCGTTTCCCGCTACCAGACCATCATCCTTGAGAACACCCTGAACTACACCAAGGACTTTGGCAAGCACAGCATCAACCTTATGGGCGGTCAGACAACCGAGCAGTACACCTACGATTATCTGGGTGGGTCCGGTTCCAGCATCCTGATTCCTACAGAGACCAACTGGTATCTCTCCCAGACCACCGAGGACCGCACAGAAGCAGGTGACGGGGCATCCCGCAACCGCCGCTTCTCCCTGCTGGGCCGCGCCCACTACTCTTACGATGGCAAGTACATGGCAACCCTTAACTTCCGCGCAGATGGTTCCAGCAAGTTCCCCGAGAACACCTGGGGCTTCTTCCCCAGCCTTGCACTGGCTTGGCGCGTGACCAAGGAGCCCTTCATGGCATCTACCGCAGGTTGGCTGGATGAACTCAAGCTCCGCGCAGGCTGGGGCCGCATCGGTAACGACAAGATTGGCGACAACGCCTTCCTTCTTACCATGTTCAACTCTGGCCCTACCTTCGTTGACTATCCCCTCGGAACCGGCGACCAGACCCTTGCAACGGGTGCAACCATCCTTACCTATGTAAATAATGGCGGTAAGTGGGAGACCACCGAGCAGCTCAACCTTGGCGTTGACTTCGGCCTCTGGGGCAACAAGCTCACAGGTACCCTCGAAGCCTTCCAGCGTAACACCAGCGACATGCTCCTGAGCGTCACCGCTCCTGCCAATGTGGGCAACCGCTACTCCGCAACCGCCAATGTTGGTACCGTAAGCAACAAGGGTATCGAGCTCAGCCTCGACCACCGCAACCAGCTTGGAGACTTCTCCTACGGCATCAGCGGCAATATCTCCTATATCAAGAACGAACTCACCGCCCTGAATGGAGGTGAAAAGGTATGGGGCGCCTACACCGTCTGCGACGAGGGCCTGCCTCTCTACACCTTCTGGGGCTATGAATATGAGGGTATCTACACTTCGGCAGATGAGATTGCCCAGACCCTTTGGGCAGATGGAGCAGCCGATGGCATCAGCGTAGGCGACGCTAAGTACCGCGACATCAACGGTGACGGCCGCATCGACGATGACGACTGCACCGACCTCGGCAATCCCTTCCCTGATATCACCTACGGCCTTACCTTCACCGCAGGTTGGCACAACTGGGATGCCAGCATCTTCTTCCAGGGAGTTGCAGGAAACCAGATTTACAACGCCCTGCGCATCCGCACCGAGGGTACTGGCAACACCGCCACCCTCAGCACCACCATGCGCGATGTCTGGACCACCTCCAACACCGAGGGAACCATCCCCAACCCTAACGGCAGCCCCAAGAACTACTACACCAGCAGCCGTTTCGTGGAGAGTGGCAGCTATCTGCGCTTGAAGAACCTTCAAATCGGCTACACAGTGCCTTCCAAGCTCATTGAGAACTGGGGCATCTCCCGCTGCAGGGTTTATCTCCAGGGCAGCAACCTTCTCACCTTTACCGGCTACACCGGCTACGACCCCGAAGTTGGCGGCGGTGTTGACTACGGTAACTATCCTCAGGCAATGTCAGTGCTTCTTGGTATCAATCTTAACTTCTAATCAGGCTGCCTTATGAAAAAGATAATTTTTGCATTTGCTTCTCTTCTGGCCCTCACCGCCTGCAACGACTGGCTCCGCGAGGACAGCCCCATGACCAACAAGGTAAGTGACTATTTCATCAGTGCAGAGGCTGCCAACCAGGTGGTTATCGCTGCCTATGTTCCGATGATGTGGGAGTACAATAACACCTATTTCTCAGAGTTCTTCATTGGCGATGTCGCTTCCGACGATGCCCTCAAGGGTGGTCAGAACATCTCCGACATGGCCGATGCCTACGATATCGACAACTTCCAGGTGGTAGATGGCAACACCCTGCTGCTCGATTACTATCGTGCTCAGTATCAGGGCATTGCCCGCGCCAATCTTGCCATTGAGCAGATATCTGCAATGGAGGCAGAGGACCTTACATCCAGCCTTCAGGCCCAGTATCTTGCAGAGGCAAGGTTCCTGCGTGCCTTCTACTACTTCCGTCTTGTCCGCGTTTACGGTGGCGTTCCGCTCGTAACCGACCCCAGCTATTCTTCCGATACCTGGAAGGTGGCCCGTGCTAGCGTCGCCGAGGTTTACGCCCAGATTAACAGCGACCTCGAGTATGCCGCAGCCAATCTTCCCGCAAAGAGCGAATACGACTCTGCCGACCTTGGCCGCGTCACTTCAGGCGCCGCCGAAGCCATGCTGCTGAAGGTTTACCTCTATCAGCAGGACTGGGCCAACGCTGCCAAATGGGGTGCAAAGTTCATCGCTGACCAGGCTTCCGAGTACTCTCTCGAAGGCAATTACGAAGATATCTTCGCGCTGGACAACGAGAACGGATCCGAGAGCGTATTCGAGATTCAGTACATGGAAGACCCGACCTCCGACTACGGCGAGGGCGACGGCTTCACCCGCGGTACCTTCACCACCATCCTTACCCGCTCCCGTTCGGGCATCTTCGGCAACGCAGGCTGGGGCTTCTGCAAGCCCACACAGAGCCTCTACGATGAGTTTGAAGATGGTGACCCGCGTCGCGATGCCAGCATCCTCAACCCCAAGGACTCCGAGATTACCAACGAGGCCGAGGAGATCTACATGGGTTGCCGCTATCTTCCCGTAAAGCGCACCCTATTCGATTATGAGACAAGGACTTACCCCGCCCTCAGCCACGACACCCGCAGCCCTATCAACAAGATAGAAATCCGCCTCGCCGATGTCTATCTGCTCTACGCAGAGGCTCTCAACGAGACCGGCAACACCAGTGGCGCAATGGAGTATGTCAACAAGGTGCGCAGCCGTGCAGGCCTCTCTGACGCCAGCGCATCCAGCCAGGCAGATGTCCGCACCGCCATCCGTCACGAGCGCCGTTGCGAGCTCGCAATGGAAGGCCACCGCTGGTTCGACATCGTCCGCTGGGGCATCGCCAAGGATGTGATGGATGCCTACAAGGCAGGGGAGTCCGCCGAAGTCAAGGCCGCAATGTCCGACTTCGTCGAAGGCAAGAATGAACTCTTCCCGATTCCTTACGAGGAAGTTCGCCTCGGAGGTCTCGAGCAGAACCCCGGATATTAATGGAATATTAAAACTTGAACCGAAACATATTAATTATTAACCATTTAAAACACAAAACAGTATGAAAAAGATTTTCACAATGCTCGCAATCGCTGCATCAGTAATGGCAGTATCCTGCGGCAAGGACAACGGTGACGACAATGGTGGCAGCACCAAGAAGGAAGAAAACAAAACGGAAGTTAAAACCGACGAGAACGCATCTCTTAAGGGTAGCAACTACTATGTTATCGCAATGGACGCTACAAGTTATGAGTCTATCTCCAGCAAGGTAACTGCTGACCTTCGTCCCGACGATACCAACCGTTTCCTCTATGTATGGGAAGGCACCTACGAGGGTGGCTCCGCTTCTGGCGTTAACTTCTACGGCAACGCTGACGGCTACACCGACCTTATCGTAACATCAGTTGGTTGGTCAGGTGCAGGTTACTTTGTATCTGCAGCAGATGCCAGCGCCAGCAAGTTCGCTGCCATCGCAGCTGACCCTGCAAACTACTATCTCCATGTAGGTTACAAGGGCAAGGCTGGTCTCGCTCACATGCTTAGCCTCGTATACGGTACTTCTTCCTACGCTTTCGCAGTAGGTGAGGGTTCCTTCACCGATGGTGGTACCGGCGTAACCAAGACCGCTCTTACTCCTACCAGCGGCGCTTTCGCAGCTAACGAGTGGAATGAGTACGAAATCAGCATCAAGGACACTGGCGTAGACTTCAGCCAGAGCTTCCCTTCAGACGGCACCAACATCTTCACCTTCCTCAGCGGCGGTGAGACCGGTACCGAGATTGCTCTCGATGCAGTATTCATCTACAAGAAGTAATTTTAATGAAAACAAGCAGATTTAACATAGCTGCTTTTATCCTTGGCTTTATGCTCGTTGGATGCGCCTGCACTTCGCAGGCCTCCGACGAGCCTAACCAGGATGAAGAGCAGACCGAAAATACCGACCCCGAACAGGGCGGCAATCCAGGCAACAGCGACAATACCGGCAGCAATACTGGCAGTAACACTGGTAATACAGGCTCGTCATCTACAGGTGGCTACACCCTCGTTTGGAGCGACGAGTTCAACTCTGGCAGCCTGGATGCAACTGCGTGGAATGTTGAGGTGAACGGCGACGGTGGTGGCAACAACGAGCTGCAGTACTACCTCGCAAACAATATTAGCGTAGGCGATGACGGCAACGGCAACGGCTGCCTGATTCTTACCGCGCGCAAAGAGTCCTACGGTGGCAAGTCCTTTACTTCCGGCAGACTCAACACCAAGGGTAAAAAGTACTTTACCTATGGCAAGATAGAAGCCCGCATCAAGATGCCACAGACTGCAAATGGCCTTTGGCCCGCCTTCTGGATGCTGGGCAATGATATTGACAGCAATTCCTGGCCGCGCTGCGGCGAGATTGACATAGTGGAAATGGGGAACGCAACCGGCATTTCCAACGGCACGCAGGACCGTTACTTCAACGGCGCCTGCCACTGGGGCTATTACAAGGACGGCCAGTACCCCAACTATGGGGTACACACCACCAACTCCTATAGCCTCCAAGATGGTAAGTATCACACATTTACCCTCGTTTGGACCGATACCAAGATTAGCATGTATGTTGACCTTGATACCTATCCCAATGCATCTCCATACTACGAGATGAACATCACCGACAAGAGTGACGACTGGGGTGTAGGTTACTACTTCCACAAGCCCTACTTCATCGTCTTTGACCTTGCAGTAGGTGGCAACTTCCCGCAAATCTGGAGCGAGGACGGCATTACCGCACTTGCAAACGGAGAGCGTAGCATGTATGTAGATTACGTAAGAGTTTATCAAAAATGAAAAGATTGAGTATAATCCTTGCCCTGCTCTGCTGCGTGGGCTTTACCTCCTGTGACAAGGACAGTTCCAGCGATTCAGGATCCAAGGACTATAGCCTTAGCCAATCTAAGAGCAGCAAGAAGGGAGTTTGTTTCAATTCCTTCGCTGTTGATTCCGATTATTCGGACATTGCTTCGGCCGTGTCTTGGTGCTATAACTGGTCGTCTTCGGCCCTCGCATCTGATGTGGCATCCAAGCTCAAGTCCAATGGAATCGCTTGGTATCCAATGTGTTGGAACGGCAACTACAACTCCTCGGCCATTTCTGCATCTGGTGCAGAGTATCTGCTTGGCTTCAACGAGCCCAACCTTACCGACCAGGCCAACATGACCCCTGCCGAGGCTGCGGAACTTTGGCCTAGCGTGGTCGCTCTTGCCAAGGCCAATGGCATGAAGCTGGTGTCTCCCGCAATGAACTATGGTACTCTCACCGACTATCACGACCCCATCGTATGGCTGGACGAGTTCTTTACCTATGTCTCCATCGATGATGTAGATGCCATCGCAGTTCACTGCTACATGCCAGGTGCTGCTCAGGTCAAGAGTTTCATCGCCCGTTTCGAGAAGTACGGCAAGCCCATCTGGCTCACCGAGTTCTGCAACGGCAACAGCAACAATATCAGCGAGACTACCCAGATTAGTTATTTGAGCCAAACCCTTAACATGTTGGAACAGAATAACTTGGTAGAGAAGTACGCTTGGTTTATGCTCCGTGGCGGCAGTTTCAACAGCAAGTGGCACAATTCCATCCTTGAGGCTGCAAACCCCTTTGGTCTCACCAATCTTGGAAAGGTCTTCGTGAACTTCTCCACCTTTGATGATTCCATCGTCTATACCACAGGCCAGGTCATCCCTGCCGAGCAGTATTGCTATGCAACTGGTTCATTCTATCTGGAGCCCACTTCCGATACCAAGGGTATCCTGGACTTGGTTAACTTCTCTTCAGGCAGCGAGACCCACTACCACATCAATGTTCCCACCGCAGGTACCTACAAGTTCAAGATTCGCTATCAGACCTACATGGAGTCCGACCTCCAGTTCGGGGTTAGCGGGTCCACCGTTACATACGAGCTCCAGAACACCAACAACGAATGGGTGACAGAGACCTTCGAAATCACCCTTCCCGCCGGCAAGTCCGATCTGATTCTTGCAGGAAAATCGGGCGCAGGCATCCGCATCAACTGGATGGAGATAGACTAAATAACGAAAACAACATATTATACTATGGCCAAACAACCTCTTAAAGTGGAGTACACATCTCCACAACTTCAGGAACTTTTCCTGCACCCTCAGGGCTGCCTTTGCACCAGTTCTGACTTCGACTACAATGAGGACAATACAGACCTCTTCTCAGTAGACTCCGAACTTACCAACATGGTAGACCTCGGCCCCTTATCCCAGTTCCTCTTTTAAACCCCCAGTGACCATGAAAAAAGCAATTTATCTTTCCGCTATTCTTGCATTGGGAGCCATCTCCTGTGCAAAGGAGGCTTCTGCACCCGTAAACGAAGGGGAGAAGCAGACTATTAAGGTTGAGGTAGGCATGCCTTCGGGCGATACCAAGGCCAACTTCATCGAAGATGCCGCCCTGGTTTGGGAGGTTGGCGACGTTGTAATGTTCTACAACGGCAACGACAACCCCACTTACACCCTTACCGCAGACGATATCTCCAACGAGGGCCAGCATGCCGTGTTTACCTTCGAGACCAGCCAGCCCAAGGGCGTTCTTCGCTACAACTGGAGCACCCGCAATATTGCTGAATACGACTTTGCGGAGAATCATTCTTATATTACAGATGATACCGAAGTCTATGAGACTGGTTCAACTCTGTCTTACACTCAGGCAGAGGCCGGCACCATGAACAAGGCCCATCTTTACATGCATTCTGGCACTACCTACGAGGAGTTTGACACGGATTCCGAGGTGTCCAGCAAGATGCATATCATAGGTACCGTATTCAAGGTAATGCCCTATACCACAGAGTATAACGATGAGAGCGTAAAGAGCGTTGAGTTCAAACTTAACACTACCGACCAGTATCTTGGCAGCACCGTCAACTATACCTACGATGTTGATGGAACCTACAATGCTCCCCAGTATCTCTGGTACTACGGTGTGACCGTAAACCTTGGCACCGCCTTTAGCCTCGATGGCGTTAGCACCGCAGATGCCAGCAAGGGTATCTACTTCAGCGTCCCCGCAACCACTGCGGCCCTCACCACAGGCTACACAATGGTTGTCACCACCGATGCAGCAACCTACACCTACACCAGCGATGCATCCCTCACCGTCGCCGAGAATACTCTCCGCACCGTGGCCCTCAACCTCGATTCCGAGCACCGTGGCAATGCCAAAGATGAGAACATCTGGGCTCCCGCTGATGTATCGGACGATACTCATACCGTTTCCTGGTATTACGCTCCCAACTGGAGTCAACTCTCTGACCCTACTTGCACCTTTGACGCTGACGACAAGACGTATTCATTCACTCTTGAAAAAGCAACCTATGGTCAGTGGCAGGCACAGATGTTCATCCTTCCTACCGAGGCTATTACCTTGAGCAGTGACAACTATTATGACTTCTCCGTTGTAATCACCTCATCTACAGCCCAGAACAGCGTTACCATTAAGCTTTACCAGAATGGTAATGACGACCTGTTCCTTTTCTCTAAGAGCGGAGTAACTCTGGCAGCAGGAGAGGCTACGACGATTGATCTGCCTTCCCTCACAGGTGTGGACATCTCCGAGGCTAAACTCCTCTTCGACTTTGGTGGCAACTCCGCAAATACCGACATCGTAATCAAGGACATCACCCTCAAACTGGGTTCCGCTCCCGAGGAGGAAGAGGCCATTGAGTACGATTCTGGTTCATCCAACCTTTGGGCTGCAGTAGATGCTGCACATACCTACAGCCAGTACTATGCACCCGGTTGGAGCCAGCTTTCCGACCCCGAGATTACCTATTCCAATCATACTTATTCCTATAGTCTGCCCACCGCAACCACCGACCAGTGGCAGGCCCAATTCTTTATCATTCCCGACAGCGCTGTGGCATTGAGCAGCAGCAACAAGTATGATTTCCAGGTGGTTCTTAAGTCTTCTACCGATATCGCCAAGGCAACGGTTAAACTCACCGATTCCAGCAACGACGGCCTCTATCTCTTCACCGAGAATGTGGCCCTCTCCGCAGGAGTTGAGAAGACCGTCACTTACCGTGAACTGACCGGCATCGAGTCATCTTCAGTTAAGATGGTCTTTGACTTTGGTGGCAATCCTGCCAACACCGATATCGTTATCAGCAACATACTTTTAAGGGTATCTGAATAACATAAAAAACACAATATTAAAATGAAAACAACTGTTTTTGGGCAAACCTACGAGGCCCCTGTAATGAACATCGTAGAATTCAAGTACTGCACTGTGATTGCAGCAAGTGTTCAGTCCTCATCAGACGGGAATGAAAGGTTTGATGTAGGTAACGAATCTGAGTACAAATGGTAACAGGAGGAAAGTATTATGAAGACAAGTAGAATATTTGTTCTTGCTGCACTTTCT
>Ga0065711_1033425_pt1 | contig 25525 bp, 8 predicted proteins | sample Hoacrofraction12_FD_59098 | JGI IMG/M metagenome (GOLD analysis project Ga0065711, IMG submission 59098) | Hoatzin crop microbial communities from Cojedes, Venezuela - Epithelial fraction 12 v2 (version 2) | ecosystem: Host-associated > Birds > Digestive system > Esophagus > Crop | place...
CAATGAATAACCAGGTAGTGACCATTTAACTGTGACAGTTCCTCATCTTTATGACAGAAGAGATGTTCAGTCACTGTTTTAACCTTGTGTACACAAATAACACATTGCAGCACGCAGAAAAATGGCAGAAAAGTTCTAGCATGTGGCATGACACTGACACCTGCAGGATTTTTTATTTTTTTTTTAACTTAAACTGCCATCTGTGTCTTCCAGAGACCTGCTGATTGAGCAAAGCATAGTAACTAACAGTAGTAATAGGTTATTTCTTATGTGATCAGTACTAGAGAGCAGTGCCAAAGCAAAAGGAATACTGGTAGCTTTGACACCTTCAGATTCAAAAAAGAATACAGTTGCCTTTCAAATCTGGTATTTATATATACTTGCATAGATCTCTACAACTTATCATATGCCTTTCAAGCTTAATGTCAAAGTCAGCTGCTTGGGGTGGATGCAGCCATTCTGACTTTACTCTGATCTTGCAAAAACTAGGCTATTCAAGAAGCAGCCAAGAGCCAAAGCTGGGAAAATGAAAGATAATATTCGAACGGAAGGGTAAGGAGAATGCGCCAAATGAGAGAGAAAGGCGGTCTTCAAACCAGTCTGATTTAGGCAGCTAAAAACCAGAAAAACTGTTAGTTCTGTTTCCTTTATGGCTAATTTAGATCTTCTTTAATTATTGTTTTTCAATTAAGAAACTTGTATTTGAGCACTAGACAGAAGATCAAAAGGAGATAAAAAAGATTATACAAAGCAACATCATCAAATTATATTTTTAAAGTTCAGTTTTGGGCAATTGGTATGCTTACTTTTTTGACATCTTAAAGCTGCTTAAGGCATTGAGAGAGGTCAATTAACCTAGATTCACTGCAGTTTTGCATCAAACACTCCACATAAAGCTACTAAGCTTATATAAACAAAGCTTCCCCTCCCTCTGTGTTTGCCTGCACACAGCCTCCGTTTCACAAAAATCCTTCAGCTTTCCCTGTAGAAATACCCCTCTGTTCAACCTACCTTACTCCAGGTTTTTCCTGCTCTTCAAGAGAGAAGAGAAAAATGGGACAAAAAACAAAAAAGAATTACTTCTACAGGTAGTTTCCAATAGCTTGCTGCCTGCCTCCCACTGACAACACATAAATGATATTGCCAGTATTCTAAAGCTATCATTTGCCAAATATTCTGGAAAGGCTACACTGAGCTGTTTTGACTTTCAGTTATGAAAGAGTAACAGCAAGAGAAAAGCACCTAACCTGTCAGACCAAACCTAGCAAAGTAGGTTACTGCAGGGACAAAAACTGATGCATGAAATTAAGCAATGCCAGCTAATTGGTCATGGGTAAGCAGCCACCAAAAAAAACAAAACACCACAATATGCAGCTTTCCTTCATTACTGTTAAACACAGCCTTATCGATGAAAGATTGTTCACACATGGAGTACATCTCAAAAAGACTCCCACCTTGTAGCCACACAAAAATTTTATTACAAGAGAAGTCTGAATTCTCTAACTTACTACCAAGAAAAAAAAATATGAAAGGGAGGCATGGACAATATTATCAGATCTTTCAAGGATCCTATAGAATCAATATTAAACCAAATGACTTATCACAAAATTAAAGCAGCGAAACACACATGCTACATTCTTCCTACCTGGCAAAAATGATCAAATCCAAGCTTTAGAGTTTTCACTTAATACTATGGAATCATTCTTATCCAAGATTAATTTAAATCCTGATAGTCACTAACATGAGTGAAGCAAGCAATCATAGTTGCTCTGAAACAGAACTTAAAGATTATAGCAAAGGTGAGCGGAAACTTAACACAAAAAGTTATTCCACAAGGAATTAGGGCCACATTATTCAAAAGAGTTATAGTTAAATGCAACAAACCCTCGTAAACTTAGAACACATTTCTTCTGCTTCTTTAATGGAGTTTGCTTTCAGCATATATTTTGCACATTTGGAGTTGATAAATCTGTCTGCTGTGTCCAAAGCCTGAGCTTCATCCATCCACCTTGCAGCTTCTTTAATATTGCCAGCATGCTTAAAGAAACAGAAATTCAAGTTCGATTCATTAATTATAAACCATGCGTGTTTTACTGACTCACTGTTTAATATAATTAATTATTTTTTTAGACCTTTTTAAATAAATAGCTTTCTTCAGGAAAGCAACAAACTTTTAAAGGAAAAAAGCAGAAAAATTACTTTCCCTCCTTATGGAATTACAGGTCTTTTGGCACTAGATGTTCTTCCTGAAAATGCTTAAAGGACACTTTGTATAATCCCATTCTGATAGTGCAATTGAGAAATTGTTTTCAATTAGTTAAAAAAAGTAGGGGGCGGGGTAAGAACAGCTGGAAGACATTTGAAGCACCAGCTAAATTTATTAGCATAATTTTTTCATATGAAAAATATAAGTGTAAATTGAGAATTCACATTTTTAAGTATCCTTGTCCTTTATTGACTTAATCTTCAGTAGGGGCTTATTCACTTGCTCTAAAAAACCCAAGCAGACAAACAATACCCTTATCTAGACACCTCTACTAAAATTCACTACATAATTTTCCATGGATTATCCATGTGTCTTGCTTAATACAAGCTTAACACTTCAGCGTTCACATCAAAAATGTTACAGGAAAGTATAAGCATATGTAAAAGTCTTCCACCATAACAAACAAATAACCTCTGGTCACTAAGATCAAGCCAAGCTTACCTTATAGATTTTTGCCTTCACAAGGAAGAGTTCTATCAAAGTGGGAGTACTTTCTATAGCAGCGTTTATATATTCCAGAGCCAGGGATGGCTGTCCAATTTTATCATAATGCTGAGCCAAATAATACTGGACCCAGAGTAAAGTGGTTGGAGGTTCTTCTTTACCATCATCTGGAGGGAGAAAAATGGAGGGAGTTGTTTTGTTCAGTTTATTAAAACAACATGCCAGAACCAGGGTGCTACAAATACAGCCACTGGAGTTAATTCTGACTCTATCAGGCTGTCAAAACAGACCTGGGATTTTTGAAACACCTGGGTCCAAGTAAGTCCATTAACTTTTAAGTCCATGTTTCGACAAGACCTGAGCATATACTCTTCCCTTCTCATACTGTAGTTTTAAGGGAAAGGAAAAGTGCGTTAGTGGGTCAGAAGCAAGTTGCATTTTGTTCCAACCAGTGCCTTAATGCAGCTTAGTGCATGATGTAGAGCTGCTATTTAAAACTGGTTCAGATGAAGGGTATAGCAGAGTCTCCTGTGGAACACAAGTGTTGCACAATAACAATGTAAAGGATTTCAGTACATTCAGCATTTGCATGTTTTCAGCTCATAGACTTGAATATTTTTAAACAAAACAGATTGTCTGTTCCAAACCCTAGCTATAAAAAGATTCTGTCTCCACCTTTGACAAATTTATCCTCACCGTTCGCCTAAACGTATCCTAGAAAATATTCATATACACAAGTCAGTTATGAAAGTTAGAGAGCTCTGTTTGAAATTCAAGATACTATCGAAGTATTAAAAGCTCATTTCACTACTCAATTTTGACTATGAAGCACAGTGCCTTGCAGAGGGAAAAAAAGGGGCGTGGGGGCTCTAGTCCTGCCAAAAGGTTCTGGTTCTTCAGTCTATGGTATAACTTAACCATGCAATTGCGTGAAACTGTTCATTTTCAGGTAGGAGAAAATTTTTTATTTGAATGAAATTTAATATCAAAGCAAATATTGAATTGAACTGAATAACAGTGAGCCATTTCCTTAAACCAGAAAAGCACAAATGTGTTTAAAAGGCTTGGCCAAAGTAAAACAGGTATTGAGTGGCTATATTGCAGCCTACAGAATTAAATTAAAGAAGAATGTATAACAGGCAACTTGGATGAGAATTTCACAACTAAGTATTGCATTAAAGTTTCTGCGAAGCAGGGAAACAATCAGTTATAATTTCAATAAAAATGTCTTTAATAATTATCCTGTAAAGTTTTAGTGTATATTGTCATTCATGCTATCTTGATTATTATACCATTATAATCCACCTGCTGTAATTTCAGGACTATGCTCTGCTGATATTCTATGCAGAGAAGTTTTTTCTTGGAGATTTTCTGTTATGAAGTGGTTGGGCAAATGACTAAAAAAACATCATAAAGCTACCAGAGAGGCAACTGAAGGCTGGATTCAAAACATGGAGAACCATACCTCACAACAACACAGCTGTCAGTCAAAGCCTGGAAAATGTTTAAATGTTTTTCAGATCTCAAAAAAAAAACCCCAAGAACACAAAACCCAGCCCTCATCAAAAGCTCCAAAACCCCCTCCCCCTGAAGATTCTGCTATCAGTATCTACTCCTTTTTGTCTTACATTTCTGCAATTAAAGATTTAACATCACTTTCAATTGCAGTGTCCTGGAGAATGGTAAACTCCAGTCTTGAAAACAGAATACTTGAAACTGCAAAGAGATAATCAAATTGTGGATCCAGCAAAACTTTTAGAAGAAGTGACTAGATTTTGACTACAGACTTTCTATTTGACAGTTTAAATCTGTTCTAAGGATGGCTATGGTTCATTTCTGTCTTAGGGCGGAAAAAGAAGGAAAAAACCCCACTATCTCAACTTCTTCACTCCCCACTGATTCCCTGCCTCTGAATGGTCACATAATGCTTACACCGGGCACTACTTCCATGAAATACGGCAGCCTTAGCACTCACCATTTGTGTTAAATAACCTGCAGCTTCTTAGAGAGGTTTCATAACCTATCACGAGCTCTTCTATGATTGCCACCTACACATGCAAGACAAGACAAAAAAAAATAATCTGTGGGCAAGATGGTATTTTATTTCAACTTGAACTACTTGATGTTACCCAAACTAGTTCTTTTTGGCAAGAGAATTCTGCAATATCCTGAATTACAATATATATGGGAATGCACTCAGCTCACATCTCTAACAAATTAAGACCAACTCTCCCTTGGTTAACACTTATGCAGCCTGTGATTTTGTAGATCTTAGTTTCCTATATTTACCACCTTGACACAAAGCCACTTGTGCTTGTACTTGATTTTCTTCTAGATATACTAGTCTACAATATGCAACAGTGCTGATGGAGCGAGCACTGAAGAAAAAAGCTTCTCTCTAACGCACCACAGCTACAAGGTAGATCATGTAAGAAGCAGGGGAAAAACCTACCTTCTCCTTGTCTTTATATAATGACCTCAAAGTATTGAAGACTGGTGGGCAACCTTTGCTGAAATTCATCCTTAGGAACTTATCCAGACATTCCTTAAACTTTTCACCTTGAGAGGAAAAAGACCTGTTGATTTTGTTTTACCACACATTACTTGTCAATTGCAGACTGCTTATGCTGTTAAAACATTAGTATCTAAGAAACACAAGTGTTAATCACTACCTGCTCAGCAGAAATGCACTTACCCGACAAAAAGTTTAATGGTAATCTTCTTGGAACTAGTCCCCTTGGGTATTTAGTCCAGGCCTCTTCATAGATCTTTAGCCTCTCCATCATATTAGCTGGAACAGAATTTTAGAGTTTACTTTTTCCTTAATTTTTGGCAAGAAGGGAAGAGGGGGAGGGGAATGATTTGTATCTGGTTATAAAAAGAATGAGAACATATAGCAACTATGGCTACATACTTCCTAAAGAACACTAATTTCCATTTTATTCTTTTTTGCTGTACCAAATGATTTCAGGTATTCAGTATCTGTAAATTCCTCTCCCAGCAGTGGAAGACTAACTGCTTATTTCTCGTCTTAAAAAGAGTTCCTGCCGTATCGCTGTGCTAAAATCTTGAACAAAGAAAACCTTTCAGGAGAATCCTGCCTGTTTTTCCAAAACCTGTTTTACCTACAACAAATTAAGATAACAGAGACAGTAAAAGAAAAATTCTAAATCAAAACTGTCTTCTAAGAAATAATTCTCTTCTTTCAACCATGCACAAAGATTACTGCATTTTTTGTTGTTCTGTTTTTAAATAAGACATTGTAGCAACAATACAAGAAATACTTTGAGCCCTTCTTAAAAAAAAAACTTCATGACAATACATACACACTATGACTAAAAAGCAAAACTGAAATGGGGACATTTTAAAATAATACTGTTTTATTATTTAAAGCAATGCAAGTCTGCAATAAACATACAAATTCCAGATGTGCAGGAACAGCTTATTTAGTGCAACATATCATATCATATCGTTACCTGGTTTAAGTGCCTTTTCTAGGCCTTTGTAGTAGGCCCAGTTTTCAGGATTTCTTTCTTGCAGTCCTTTGTAGACTTCAACCGCTTCTTCAAGTCTGCCAAGCTGAAGGAGGAGGTCTCCTGTGTGAAATCCAAGAAGTTTTAAATTAAAGTAACAAGATATTGAAGCAGTATGATATTAATCACTTAGATGGATTAGATAATCCTTGAGGATTAGATAATCCTTAACTCCATGTAGTTTCTAATTTCTTAGAAAAAATTATCACAGTGGCATTACAAACTAGCTGACTAGCTTTTACTTTGACAACAGGTACTATTACTGTAAGATTCCACAACTCAGCCAGTAATCCTTGAAACTTACTTGAAAATTTAATGTTAAAAGTAAGCTGCACGATTTTTCTTCTCACTTACTGAACTGACTGGTTACTTCAAGCAGTTTTTACTACAGAAGACAATTAAAAGCAGTACACGGTATTTCATGTATATAGCATCTTGAATACCAAACTGAAATTGCAGAGTTGCAAATAAAAGAATGGCTCGTCAGTCTGGTATCTCATAAAACTAACTTCACATTTTAAATCAAGCTATTGATCTGATTAATGAATTCTCAAGACTCTGCACGCAAGTTTCCTTTTAATGATACTTCATTACAAGATACAACTGTCAGAAGTAAAGTCTATATCTAACAACTGTATAGAGCATCTTTACTGATGCTGGAGTTGGAAAAAAAGTCTTTTTCCCATTTCACAATGGGAAACTATATTTTACAGAGCTTTGCTACTGGCAAATGTTAGGCACTAAAACATCACAGACCAGAGGTAAAACAATGTCATTTTAGATTAAGGTAAGATTTTTCTCATCTGGTCTCAAGAGGAAACCGTGAGTCAGCACTACCCCTCTTCTCTACGTCATGCAACTGACACGTAATTTTGTCAAGGGAGGCTGCTTCCCACAGGTAGGATAACTTGAGGACTACAGGCAGTATCTAATGCCAGGGAAAACATCAATAGTTCACACACTGAGAATGGCAGAATCTGGAAAATAAACCTGAATTCTTTCTCTGAGGTGAAAGTTGTATGTCTGTACTCTACTTGTCTTAGCAGCCTGGGAGAAGAGTATGATAGGCACCAAACAGCTGCAAGACAAGCAGTCCTTTACCACAGCAGAATTAAATAAATTAATCTAAAAACAAATTAAAGATGAAGTTCCAAAAGCTGACAGTACAGACATTCCACTGTACATTATATGTGTACACATATCTTCAAAAAGTAATTACCTTTAGTTTCTTCGACAGCCAGTTTATCACAGATCTGCTTTTCGTAGGTACAAAGATGCTCCAACGCTTCTTTATATAGTCCTGCCTCCCGAAGCACTTGATTTTGATAAAGCAGCAGTTCGCTGTACTCATAGTCCACTTTATCAGGTGATGTCTACGTAGGAAAGCAAGACACATGAGAAAGTTCGGCCTTCTAGAATGCATTTGGGATTTAATTCATTTAGCTAAAGAAACCACGTGAAGTTTCCACAGCATGAAAGGAAACAGCGTTTTATTTTCAGCTTAAGCAGCAGCCCTTACAGGAATTTCATGTTGTCCTCTCACCTGCTGTGTCTTCCTAAATTCCTCTAAAATTTTTGCTGCCATTTCATAATCTTCCAGCAGATGGTAAGCAATAGCATAACCAATCCATGATGCTCGCTGTGCAGGTCGGAGCTGAAGCAACTGGTATCTTGTTTCCTGCAAAAAAGTAGCTACTAATTTTCCTGATTTTCTTCTGATGCTCTGTAGAATCATTATGCAATACTCTGTCTTCAGTTTTCCAATATTTAAGGAATATCACTAAAAATTAGTTTTCTATATGCAAATGTATTTTTGTTTGAACCAAAAGAAAGAATAAACTTCAAAACACTAAGATGGTCTTGACTGAAAAAAAAAATCACCCCCCCCCAAAATAGCACACCATGTCCAACTGAATACAGATGAGTCAGACTAACGTATTACACCCATGCTTTTCCTGTCTTACTGCTTATGAACAGAATGCAATTAAGGATGCTTTGGTTTGAGCTGCAGAAACATTTACCCTATACTGGTATTTCAAATTCACCTTGGAAGTACGTATGTATTGAATCATTACAAGTAGTGTTAGGCAAAATAGGTCATGCAAGTGCATCCTACTCTTTGGCAAGAAGATAACTGCAGCTGGAAGATGCAACAGATTTGCTTGGTATCGTGCCGTTCTAATCTGAGGGAAAAGTTATTTCTTGTTTTGATACAGACTCCTGAAAGGCATCTTCAAGTGATTTAAAATAAAGGACAAAAGTTATTACCTACTAAAAAACCCCCAACAGTCAAAGCAGGGGTTAACAAAGAACTAAAACTAGCTACAGAAGCTTGACTAGAATGAAGATCACTCAAAATATTATGAAGTAGGAAAGGGTGGAAGTTAAAGCAAAGGAAAAAAAAAAACCTACAACCTTATTCCTTATTTTGAGACTAAATACACATCCTTCAGAAACTAGCATATGATCAGTCATGAATTATTGGCTTCTAAGCATGTTAATGTTTAATCCTTAATGCATTCTATAACCACGTTCCTTGTATGTTTAGCAATTATGTATTTGTATTCACATTTATCCAGAGGCCAAGAGAATATACATTTGCAAATGAATTTTGGCACCTATGCTAAGTTTTGACTATCTTGTCTCAGCAAGAGAGGAGTTAAATTTCTAAATTACTATTATGAAAAAACCAGTGATTAAGAAATGTCCTAACTTGGGAGTAAGTTCACTGAGGACCTATGTTAGCTGATGGTTCCACATGGCTCTGAGAACAAAATTTGTTCTTAGCATTCTAACATTACCCTAATTTGAAAAGGAAATAATCTACTAAGAGACCAACACATGCGTTTTAACAACCACAACTTTAAATGTGCAAGGAAAACCTGAAAATATGAAAACCTGACATAACATATTATCCAAGGTCTCTCAGGTAAAAATCTCACAGTTTGTTTGTTTTTTTTTTTCCTCCAAAGAACAGGAATATCTTATTATACCAGTTTACATCAGATGAAAACTAGACAAGTTTCCAGGCACAAAAAATGCCATTTAGGAAGAACTAAGAGTTTGTTTTCAATTAATTAATGTATGAATTATAAATACTTCTGGCTGACCATTGTTGTCTTTCCCTGGATGGCAAATTAAGAAACAAACAAATCTTCTATAGTTATTGTTCTGTCTAATCCTAAGCAAGCTGTATATTGATCATGGGCAGCAACTATGACTTAGCCTGAACCACGTAAACATCTCCACAATATGCATACTGAACAGAAGCTGCTACTTTTTAAGAAATAAAGGTACTGACAAGCTAGACATCAGCTTGCAACTCAAGAAGACAGAAAAAAAAAATCTAACTACATTAGGATTAGCATTTGTAGAGAAGAACAGAAAGTTTGTATTCTTCTTTACAGAAGCATCACAGCTGCGAAACTGCCACCTCATAATGGTTGTTCAGCATGAAGCAACATCTCATGTGGCAAATACAGACAAACTGACACAACGCAGCAAACAACTGAGTGCTGCACTAACAGGAAGAAAGAGGGTTCCAATCTAAGTTGCCAAAGTGCATTCAGCCTTACTACAAAATAAACAGAAGAAAACAAAACAGCATTGTAAACATTCTGAGCATCAAATCAGGAAAAGAGTTCTGATCCACAATCTTACACCTCACAGGAAATGTAAGGATATATCTGGACCCAAAGGAGCCGTCACTAATGCCCAGACTGGATGGGAAGCAAAATATGAGGTTTCATGCAGCATACTGCTTGCTTTGTATTGTTACCCACTGCCAAGAGAAAGTTGGTGGCCACTGATATAAAGGAGGAAGGATATATGGTAAAAAGTTATTAAAAAATAGAAACTCCTTTGCCTGAATAACAGTCATCTGAACACACTGCCTTTTACCTGCAGGAATCCTTTCAAGAAAATAATAAAAAGATGAGGGATTGTGTACAGCTGGATTATACAGCATCAAAAAAATAATAGGAAAACAATTCTGCACTGAGCTGAAAAAGAATAATTTACTACGTGATTAAATCTGTACATTTTATAGAAATTGCTCAGTAGCACGTCTGCTTTTACTTTCATAAAGTATTGAGCAGCACATAGTTTTAACACTCTGGATCTAACTCTGTAAAGTGTCATTAAACAAGTTGCCACCTCTGCTGCAGTTCCCTAGAAGCTGATAACAAATGCAGTATGTATACTTACCCTGTAACCTTCAAGATCCCTCATCTGAATCTGTAGCAGAGAAAGATCTCTCAGGATTTGAAGATTGTCTTTGTCCCATTTCAGTGCATTTCTATAGCATTTGATAGCTTCGTCATACTTCTTGTCTGACCTCTGAAGAAGGCCATAGACATGCCAACCTGGAAGTCTCTGTTAGGGATTTTACTCAATTTGAGCAGGGAGAAAACAGATCCAACATGGCAGTGACAAAACAGTGGTAAAAAGCTCTTAAGCCATTTTATAAATGGCCAGTAACATTATTACAATCATTAAAATTCTTCCCAGCTGTACAAAGAAACTGCTTGCAAACTGAAGACAGAAAACTGTTTGCCAGTTCTATGGATAGGGTGCAGATAATATGCTGTAAACTGTACTTTTTGTGTACTGCGGAAGGAAATCAAGTAACAGCATCTCTGCAAAGACTACTGAGGCTTACTCAAACATATTTTTGAGTAAGGGCTTGTATCAGACACCTGAAATGCTTGCACTTCCTATATTCTAAGTATATGACACGTCCTTCTCAATGTAACGGCAACTAGCAATGTTTTTAAAGCAAATCACACACTTAAATTCCTAGTTCAGCCCACCACAAGTTTAGAGTTCCAGTTTAATGATTAAAAAAAAATATATATATAATGCAAGTCAGAATAATATCTGAGCTAACTGTGACTGCAAGGATAGCTGCAAAGCATCTGCCTGTTGGACAGATGAAACATTCTTATATACTGCAAACAAAACTTAAAATCCTGAATTTCCAGTTTGAAGCCTAATGGTACTGGCTTTTGTTGCTATTCTATAAATCAAGTAGTTGCAGAAATAAACCTTTTCCATTCACAAGCGAAAGCCCTACTTTGAAAAGGATACAGACATGACTCTTCAAGTCATTCCTTAGGCCTCTACGCACAAGTTCATAAGCTTCCTCTTTCTTCCCTAGGCAATTTAATGTTAGTCCTTTCATTGCCAAGGTTTCTAAAAAAAAGAAAAAGAAAGAAAAAGAAAGTATTAAGATCAAATAAGTATCAGTTATTCATTTTCATAGGTTTTTATGCTTAATACAGTGAACTTATTTACCAGAAGCAAGACTTTGCCTTTTCACATGGAAAACAATACTGGCAGATTATTGAGTTAAGTATATCATACACAACAATAAACTTTATGCATTACTTCCACCAAAAAGTGAAGCAGTGTTTTATTTTAAAGGCACTAAAAACTTTCTGCTCTACAAACATTTGAGAGAGATATTGTTTTACTGTAAAGAAGCATTATAACTACTCAAGTATTTATTCACATCACAGACTTCTACACATCCACCCATGCCAAAGTAGTTGTCAAAGAAAAAAAAAAAAAAAACAACCCACATTTCTGGACAGTGAAAAAAACCTCTCAACTCAGTATTAAGAACTGATTGAAAATACAGAAGGCGACAAACACCTTTTTCTGCTTTTACAATAAGACTATTCCTTCAGAAAAAGTAGCAGACCACAGAGCTGACAGACATACATTGCTGAACAATATTCAATCTCTTTCGTCTTTCATTTCTACACAAGTGAATAACAATTTCCCCTGAAAAGTGATTTAAGCAATAGATACTTTTATTAAGAAACTTGCACCACACTATAAAGAATGTTAGACTTGCAGCATAAAGATACAGAATGGCAAGCTATGACTACTGACTACCAGTAAGATCAGTCTTTAAAATTACAAATCTTAGCAACAGTAAGTACTTCATACAGTGCAGGTTTCTGGACGCTCTTACTGCTTTATAGGCAAAAGGTTAACAGTAAATTGCTATAAATATAAAACTTACAAATTATTACTCTACCCTAAAGTATAGGGAAAAAAGGGACCACATGCCATTTGAAAACTTACCTCCATGTTCTGCAAACTTTGGGTTAGAAAGGATCTGTTTACAGAACTTCAGCCCATTTCTATACTGCTTATGTTCGTAACACCTCTGTTGAAGAAGAACAGAGTACATTTATTCAAAAAAATTAGAGTGCAAGCATTTCTGCACCCCCAAAATTAAGCATCAGTGCAGCTAGGGATCTTAAAAATGTACTAACGTTTTAACGAACCCTATTCAATGAGCTTCCTGCAATTAAAAATTTTTTCTATCACCAGAAAAAAACCAGTATATGTTAGTAAGAACAGGAGTTTAAATGTATAAGTTAAGACACATTATCATGCAGCAATTTCTCAGATAAGATACCACAGGAAGAATAAATGCCTACAGAGATTCAACTTTCCTTTAACACAAAACCAAACCTTATGTCGTAACATATCTTGGTAAGCATTCAACTCACTTTGGCTCAATTAATTATCTTTCACAGAAACACCACAATACAACCTCCAATAACCATACAGGCAAGAAAGACAATGAAATCGTTGGAACTTGGCTTAAACTATCTCTGAAAGTAACCTCTTAGGATCAACCTGAATACAACATATATCTCGTATACATACAAACTTTCAAAACTGGTACATGCTAACATTATCTTGTCATACTGGAAGTTTACACATTCCTTTACTATTTTAATAAACCCACCTCTAACACTTTGCTTGTGTTTGAGTCTCATTTCATTACGCAAGGTGACTGCAGTGCAAAATGGCACACACCGTGAACTTTTAAAACAAGTTTTAGTATTTTACTCCTCTTAAACCACTCCCTGTGCTAATCTTTAAATAGAAGCCAAAAAGGACGAAGTTAATGTTGTAAACACCAACTTGTACACTTTAAGTCACTTAAGCAAATGCTAGGAATTTCTTAGGCTTCATAATACAAATGCCCCAACTTAAGCATAAGAGTAAAGAAAGACACATTGCTTGAGCACAGACCCAAACCCTACAGTAACTAGGAAGTCATTCATAACAGGCTCTCACTGACTCTAGTTGACCAGTTCTGGTGGCAGGATGGCTGACAGGAGTGTAAAATGGGGTGCAGCAGAGTTTTCAATTCCTCTTAAATAAGCTGATGTTCAGGATTCCATCTTTCCTCATATTGCTCCAAATTAACTAAGCAAAAGCACTCATAAATACATACGGACACCATTTGACCTCTAAGCACTCCTACCAAAAAAAGTTAGGAGAGGCAGACCCAACAGGTCTTCCCATCAAGCAGAAAGTTCTAAAAATAAAATGATAAAGTTACATGACTTATGGAAATGTCTAAAAAAGAAAATGGCATATCTGCCTCAACTTGTCTGCTTTACATTGCTTTCGCATCATGAAAGGTGCTGTTTAGTGTCCAATTTTCTCTTCCAAAGCACAGATGGAAACACCAACAATAAACTTCCAACGGTGTAAAAAACTGCTATACCACTAAGTGGATGTATTATTTTCTAGGTACTAAAGTCACACACCTGAAATATCAAGGCTGAAGACCAAGTGGCATCACAAACCATGGATCTTGCTCCCCCTAACCTGTCACCGCCCTTTGGAGAAAGGAAACCATGGGAACGGAAAGAGGAGGAGGAGGAGAAGGAAGATGTTCAGAAAGAGCATCCAAAGCAAGATGGACTCAAAGAAGAACGTATCAACAAAAGAATGACAGAACAGTTTGGACTGGAAGGGACCTTCAAAGATCATCTAGTCTAACGTCCTTGCCATGGACAGGGACATCTTCCACTACCTCAGGTTGCTCAAAGCCCTGCCCAGCCTTGACTTTGAAAACTTCCAAAAGACAACTCCCTCTATCACCAAGGACAGGAAAAGTGAGCAGGACAACCACTCAGCAAAAGAATATTAAGGGTTAGGCAAGAGGAAATCTGTATAGGCGTTGTCTTTTTTTTTTTTTAAATTAAAATTGACTGGTTATTATTTACACCTTTTAGTCACTACCTGCTTTCAAGTAGCTGGCTGAGTCACTGTAATAAGCTGCTGGTCAGAGCTGACAGAGAGCTTACAGGTGACAACACAACAGGATCAAGCCTCTTTTTTTTTTAAAATTGAAGTCATCAGTCATAAAAGTTACCGCGCAGGCCTCCTCCCTGAAAGTAGAACTGTCATTTGCTCCCACCTAGGCAGGTGTGAAAGCAGCAAAACCTGTCACAAAAGTGGTGCAGCCACAGGAACTTAAGAACACGTCTCCTGTGTAACTAAGGCACCGTCACAAGCAGAAGGGGTGCTTTGGGGTTTCGCAATTTGCTTTTAAGTACAGCTGCTCAGATGCTGCCTATGAACATGAAATCTTATCTCTGAACAGTCCCATTTTACATAGTCTAACAACCAGCCTTTCACCTTGAAGTTTAAGGAAAGTCAGCCAAAATGGTATGTATGCTAGAGATAGGAAACATTTGCACATAGGTTTTTCTCAGAGTAATATAGAACTTCTAATGCAAGGTACTTTATAACAGAGTAAACTCACTCAGAATTGTAACACGTTCTCCCTTTAGGCTCCAGGGAGGAAATATTTGTGAGTTTATATCCACTTACGCCTAAGGAAAGGTTCCCATTAACCCAGAGAACACTGGATAGGACGAATAAACCGTCAGAAACTGCTCATGTACTTCTATCACCTGAAGTACCAAATGAAGAACTAGCCATAGCTGCTTATAACCCCCAGTGAAGTATCACAGGTCTCCATTTTCAGGTGTTTCTAGATCAAGACAAGCTGAAGTAATTTCCTATATAGAATTTCTCCAACCCTTCAGGTTCATATTTGAAGCCTATTTCATTGTGTTAATGGAAACATTTCAAACTGTGTCATTTTATGAGTTTCCTTATTTTCTGTATGTATTCTATGCACACACTGTATGTTTTGACAGGGGAAGGAAGGGAGAACATTAAACTGAGGTCATGTTTCATCCTTCTTCAGGAAAGAAGAGATTGTTTCATCAAAGTAGGTCCAACAGCATCACTGAGATTCCACTTGAAGCCACGCATACACTTCTCCTCCAACGAGGTTACAGACTAACCAGCTTAAATAAAGGTGTCAATGAGGGAGAAGGAAGTTGGGAATGCAGCATATGCCACCACGGCTGGTACAAACCTTCGTGAATCTGTGGCTCCAAGGGACAGAAATACAAAAGAAAAATCTTTTCAGAAAAAGGAGACAATAAATATTGAAAGGGGGAAAGGAAGAACAAAACATATAACACAAGGAAAGATGAGCGTAAGCAATACACAGCCTGGGAGAGAAAATCCTTATGGTAGTCAGTAGTTTCTGAGCAAGAGGAGCAAAAAGAACCTGTAATAAAAAAAACCCAACAAACCAACAAACCCACAGAAGCAGGAATGGTGACATCTCATGTATTCTTGGGACATACAGATACAGGCTTGCTGGAAGCAGAAATGGTCTTCATCTGGGTAGTTTGTTTCCTCCAGATGAATAGCTGGTAGTAATCATTCCCAGGCCTCCAACCCTTACTTCGGAACAGTTGTTCTGCAGAAGTAACATATTTCTCTGTTCCAGAGACTGCTCAAAAAGCACAGTTGCTTCCTCTAAGCTAGACTCCTGCACATACACACTTCCAAAGCCAGCAGTCAGAGCCTGCTTGTGATGCTTGACAGACGAGTGCTCCAGCTACAGCTTGTGACATCATGCAATAAGAAAACATAAAAGCTAAGCTTCTAAAAAGTAAGGTTAAGGCTAATGCTTTAAAAGAAAAGAATCTGACTCTCCATCAGCACTGAATCTCTATCGCACATTTGCTGCCCTTCAAAGCTTTTCCTTTAATAAGTTACCGGATGTTTTAAGATACCTAACAAGTTTTTCTATACATACTGTGGCCAGAATTGCCACCTACTCCAAACACACTGAGATTCTTTTTATATCCTCTAACTCATTTTCTGTATTTATAGCAAAGAAATAGCACCTGCTTTAATATAATTCTGCAAAGAATTAATGAGGCAGACAGAGTATGACTCCTTCAAAATTATACAAGACCACAGCAGACAGGAGACAATTTGTATTTGCACTGCTCCCCTACCACCAAGTATTTATTAATTGGATTTGAATGCACGGCAATTACGAGACAGAGACTGACAGTGCAATTACAAAGAACAGAGCTAGCCCATATTCTCCAGAATCCCAAGTCTGTGGTGGAGGGAGGGCTCATGTTCCGGTGTCTGGATCCCTAAACTGTATTAGGGCATCTCTGCAGAATCGGTCTTAGGCCAGCAGCTGTGTTACACATACACATGGCTCAGCATGCCAAGTATGAATGAATTCCTCTGCATTTCTTCCTTGATGGCTGCCATAAAGAAAGGTGAAAAGACTTCACTATTTACAGCTTACCAACATCTAGACAGCTAACTGCTAGATGGAGTTTGTTCCCTCCTCGCCCCAGTTTCCAGTGTTAAATCTTCCCTCCCCAGTGCATCTACTTTCTAAACCTTGTTATCAAATCTACAGCTAGTAAACCAGACTGACTTGGATTCTCAAGCAACTACTCTGGTTACCCACAAGGTTATACACAAGGGCCATGCTATTAATCGTAGTTTCACTCCTAAGGGCTGCTGACAATAGCAGAGAGATGACTTCTACCCAAGCCTAATTTGGCATTGTTTTCTTTACATATTGTATAAACAAATACATTTCCACAAGTGCATTTTAGAAATCTTACAGCTGTAAGTCTGAAATGTACAGAAGCAGGCGCTCTCATTGTTTGCTACCTGTAAGCAGGCAGCACATTTTACCTCTGACATATTCCTTCCCTCTCAGAATAGACATTTTAATGGTCAAGTACATATATTTCCAACTAAAAAGGAAGGGTAATAGCCAACTGCAGCATTTTGACATACAGACATGTATCTCAGCATTAAATACTCAGCACATAGCAGACCAGATTCTGCCATTACACATTAAATATTTTTAACATATTCACTTCCAGAAGTGAAAATCCTCTTTGTCACAAAGCCATTTTCATGTCCTGCAAGCATTTAATAAGGAAATAATTTAATAGCCTTCTCAACTTGAATTTGCTATTTGTAAGACATTTTATAACCACTACACCACAGATTAAAGTGTCCTGTATGTTCAGTAACATCAAGAGTTAACAATAGCTCTAACTCAGTATAATGCCAGGAGTTACCATGGGTCTTACCAGAAGCTTCGTAGCACAATGAATCTACGCTTCCACGAGGTATGACTCAATCTAACCGAGGCAAAGAATCACCTAGATCACAACATGAAAGCAGAAAAATGCCTTCAGGGGCACTTGAGAAGATGCGTATCTCCAATCTAGCTGATTCAAGAGCATTTACTACTGCAAGGTGGTTTTAAAAAGTCTCATAAGAGTCCATCCAGGCTGGATTTTGCAGCTGATTAAACAGGTGAGAAGCAGACCCAAAAGTGTCTCACGAGCAAGCTGAAGATACCCATAGGAGAAGTACAGAAAGGAGACAAAAGCCTTTTGTCTACTCACTCGGAAGCATGCAAAACTAGAGGTTTTTCCTCAAGAACAAGTACCAAAGCAAAGAAGGCACCGTTTGCTCTGCAAGCTCACTAATAGGAGCACTGGGGTGTTGTTGACTGCTTTCTTTTTATACTTACTTGGACCAGTACAGTTGGTTAGAAGAAAGAGTGGAGCAAGAGCAAAAACGATATAGCAGACCCAGTTATGTAGGATGGGATCACATTCCCAATTGTTATGCCCTTTGAACTGGAACAGTAACAAAACAATAGTGCGCAATATCTATTAACAAAGACAGAATTTTGCAAAAAACAGTATGAAGAACTTTTAACTGTTTTCTCTTCTAAGATTACATAATTAAAACAAATGCAAACTCAAGTACTTTAAAAAAACAAAACAAAAAAACCAACCCCCAAACCCCACCATAAACCCCGCAGGAGATCACTTCTCACTGACGGCAACTCTGTCAAAGCAAGCATCCTAATTTAGTCAATGCTATGACTAGCCAAAGAACATGATCTTCTTCACTGAATGAGCACCCAAGTTGGATTCAGCCCCAAGAGACGGTGGAGATGCAAGTTGAACTTCTCATTGCTAGTCCACCATACCCCTGTCTCTCTTCTTCAGCAGGTGATATAGCCTGTGTCATCATAAGAGGCAATTTACTGCAGACTGTTCCCCATCATATACAAGAGTTACCAGATACAACAACTGATTTACACACGGGCACAGATAAATTTTCTACTTGCATCTGTAAGTCCCCAGGAGAAAGTACAATGAAGAACAGGCTGCTCTGCCAGAACAATTCAGGGATTCGACACCCTGCTATCCTCTTCCCTGAGTGCTTGTGAGGCTTGAGCAGAACCAAGGTGGACAAACCCTTTCCACTACAGCAATGTGTTCCTTAGGGCACTCTGCAGTTTGTCCTGGTAGCAGCCATGAACATGTACATGGGCGGCATCACATAGCAATGTTGGCAACTACAATGCCGTAAGACCTTTAGCAGCGGAAAGTGTTAGCAGACTTGGCCTTAGCATCAGCTAAGGCATGCACTCACAATGCACGATACGCATGTCTGCCACTCAGATGCTATCTATTTCTTCCAGCACTGTTCAGACACAGCAACTTACATGATAGTTAAGTCCAGGTGCTGCGCAGCTCAAGGCTGTTTTTCAGCACAGTTACTCTCTCTACAGCTAGACCAGATCAGGTCAAGTTACTAAGATGCACTAATTCAAGCTAAATGTCGTAAAGAAGATTCTGAAAGCTGGAAGCATTAGGAGCAACTACTCACCATGAATTAGAGGGTCTTTGAGCACTAACCATATCAAACAGCTTAAGAGCTCTAGGCAAAAGCTTCCACCACACTGATTCAGTTTCATGACATACAAGATGTATAAACCCAAAGAATGAAAAAAAACCACACAAACCTTAGAGATATATTCACGCTGAAAAACTCTGGGGCAAACATGCATAATTTTTTGCTGTCTGATCAAAACCAGTCATCCCCTTCCATCGCTCTGTGGTGTTCATGAACAAAACTGTTCTGTATAAGAAACAGCTCCTGCAATTGCCTAATTTAAGGGACTAAGAAAACCTCCTCCTGCACAGCTTGCCTTACTTTTTGAAAGTGACCAACACCTTCGTAACTAGCATTGCTTGGTAAAATCTAACCAGAGGAACAGAACAAGTTCAAACTGGAATTAGTTAGAAAGAAGGTAAGAAATATGGGTACCTTTTCATTTAATACTGAGGCACAAAAAAAAGCTATGCTATGTCTATGTTTTTGAATTGGCCTCATTCCTGTATTTGGCAAAATCTGGCTGGAAACAGCTGCTGCCAAATAGTTACAGCTCTTCCAGAAGTAAAACTAGAAATCCTCGCTCACTGAAGCAAGACTCTTGCTGAAAAATCCATTATTCAACATCAGTTCTGTTGGCCACTACTTGCCTACTTTAATCCTCCCTGGGGAGAATTACCATAAATTTGGCTGTGTCAACTAAGATCAGCTAATGTCTGTCCATTACTCCAGAACCCCTATGTTCAGGTTCCACCTCTGAATTTCGCATGAAACCGACTGTACCTCACAAAAGATCCAGAATGCACAGGATGTATTTGGTTTTTAATGATCACCTCAAACAACTAGGTAAATCAATTCAAAATCCAAGATATGGCATGAAAAGGGCTAAAGTAGCCCACTCTATAGGTTGTTCTGGACTTACACAGACGCTTCAACTAGCTCTACCTCGCAACACAGCCCAAGACAGATGGTGAGACTACCGACATTTTCTACCCATGCATTATGTCCAGAGTACTCTTCACCCTTAGCTCTGAGGTATGTAAAATGTTGTCTCACAGCATTGAGCCATTGTGAAATAGCTAAATGTGGCTAGTAAGATAAGAAAGGTTGTTCTTCAGCATTACAAGGTTTGCTAACTCGATTGTGCGGTATTACAGAAGCAAACAGAAATCTTTGTAACAAATCTCACTGACCTCAGTTTTAAGGATGGTAATGAATAAATGTTCATTTTTCCTAAATCCCCTATCAGCAAAATAAGAGAAGATGTAACTCCTTATCACCTCTCTTGTTGCACTGACACAGTGTTGCTGTGGCAATAGATTTAAACTTGAGATGCCCAGGAAGCGCAATCAGCAAAAAAATTATTAAGAAAACCTTTGAAAACAGGAATAAATACAACCTGATCAAATTCTAACCAACATAAAGGTTAGTACCACATAAACTGGATTATGTCTGTTGCCCCAAATAAGGTTAGTTTCAGACCACTGCAAAAACCACTTTGGGTTTAGCCATAACAACATAAGACCAGTTATGATCTCACAACCGTGAAGAAATTAGGATGTATTTCTAATTTTAATAAGCCTTTATTCTCATAACTGGAACAGGTAAGAAACAAAATTACACTGCTCCTCAGAAATTTATAGCAGGGTATCCTGTTTCTACAATTTCTGACAGACTCAATGACAACAAATGGCCTAATTTGGTGAACAGGCTTTAGTAACAGGAGCATTGCTCAAGTGATTCCTTAATAGCAACCTAGAGTCTCAAACAGTAATTAACAGTAATGTCTTTAGCAAGTTTGATAAATACTTCTGAAAAACAAGAACAGTGATTCCGCTTAAAGCAGCATGTCTGTTCTTTTCTTCCATTCCAGTATTTCAATCAAGACATAATTTTTCCTACAACTTTTGGCAAAGCCAAGTGGGATATTCCTTTCAGCAACGGAAAACCAAGTGACTGACATCTCAACAGGCAAGATATTGGAAAAGCCTTGTTAGCAATTCCATGTTTCAGAGGAGACAGTATGCGGTGAAACTCCAGGGGTGAGCGTACTTGATTACTGCAGCGTCACGCAAACGCAACAATGATTGCATACAAAATGTGCTAAGTTATTTGGTTACTGATAAAAGTGAAATCCTGGAAATCAGTTTTCTGTCTTGAATCATGACCACTTAAGAGGGTATTTCCAAGTCTGTCACCTCAGCAACCTTAAAGACCTGAACTTGTAGGAGACAGAACATTATTTTTAAAAGACTGGTGCTGGTGCAAGTATTAGTGAAGGAGAAGCACAGGTCTGTCGAGTTAGAAAGTGGAGGGACAGGGAGCAGATTTTGAATTAAGAAACAGGAAGATGGCCCAGCAGGAGGGACTTGGCATATTTACAGCAGAGCCATTGAAGAGATGCTGTTCAACAGGCTTTTCTTATCATTAGGTAGTGCCTATATTTTTTAGTGGAACACTTGTGAAAGCCAGCACGGAAAGGAAGACTATCAGCTCAAAGACAAATACCCTCAAGCACAGCAGCATCACTGTAGAAATGAGCAACTAAAGGTGAAATTGAAACACCACACCACACCCCCCCCCTTGCAGCAGACACCTTGGTTATTGTAATGCCCCACTGGAGGGACACAGGTTCTGGCCATGCCTCATCAAGCCTGCCTAGCACATACGGTAACTGATCCAGAGATGAAAGACGTATGGCTCTCCGGACATCATGAAGGCCACAGATAATCACCAGGCCCAAACAAACCGAGAAACTCTGATCTGCATACAATGTAACATACACAAGCCAGCACATCTTGCTTCTTCAGTATGCTGCTTCCACAGTATGTATTAGAATTATAAATCAGCAAAACTATTTAATCAAGGCCTGAACACACTTAGTTCCTCACTTAAATTGTTTGTTCGCATCATAAAATACAACGATGTTTCACTTCATAACTACTTGGACTTTTTTCTCCCTGCTTGAACAATTCAACTAGAAGCTAAGCCCATTAGCTCTGGTGAGCAGCATTCGCACCATCTTACTCTGCCAAAACATCACGACTCCAAGAACTTTATCCTCTGATGCTTAAAGGAACTGCAAAACTCTTCCACATACTATATGGCACCTCTAATAGCTTTGTATTTAGTATTTCTTCAATATATTTTCAACACATTTAACTTCTACACCCAAATAAAAGTTAATTGAATATTGCCTTTGGGATTTGTGAAATAAAACCAAACATATTTGATGAACTGTTCTTGACCAGATACAGTGGCTGAATAATTTGGCAAAATACCATGAACATTCATTAGTTATATTTAATTAAAAAAACAAAACCAGTAAGAGTCAGTGCTACTTCCTAAAAATACTAGTTTTATACTTGTTAGTATGGGGGAGGAGGGAGAAAATTAAGTAAATTGCTTTTTCCATTACTTCATAGTGCACCCAGCCTTCCGGACACCAAAAAGTCAACTTCTCCACTTAGCTCCTGTGTTTGCTATTCTACCCTTTCCTCTGCCTCCACCTGAACTCTTCTCGAGTAATCTCTGGACTGCCTAGAGATTATGTGTGTCCAAAAGAATGACACAGACTCAATTAATTTTAAATGTTCAAATGGATCAAAAGCAAGCAAGGAAAAATGCAGAAATCCACTTTTCTAAATTCCACAGAACCTTTGAATAGAAGAACAGGAATATCTACCTGCAGACTTAACCGCAAATAGTTAAGAATATGAGAGCAATATAAACTAGAAACTTTCTTTTAATGGAAGTGCAAGTTTAAGCAGAATGGTGATCAGTAATTCTGCAGGTGTTTTTTTCATTCAAACTAATCATGCAGATCCCTTTCCCTTTGTACTACAGCAACACTGAACAGTAAAATGCCTTTCAAATGGAAAATTGTTTCTATTAGAACCTCCACATACCTGTAAAGTGACTAGAAGATGTTAGTCTGGTTAGTGTGTTGCAACACGCAAAGGCCAAGTGCACATGCTTCTGAACTCAGAATTCATCAGCTAAGTGGAAATGCTGGCTTGCAAGCAAATCCATATGCAAAAGAAATTTACTGATCTTGTAAGATGTTTACTACAAAACAAACAAACTCTGTAAACCAATTATTGCCTTTCACTATGGAAAGCTGGACAGACTGATGTAGACCTTATCATTTAAGATTTCTGTTACAGGCATATGTCCTAAAAATGGCAAAGAAATGAGGGCTCAAGAAACCAAAGCACACAAAATCAGTTCGCTTTTTTTCACTTTATGCTTCACTTCCAAAAATACAGGGCTGTTACCTACTTAACTCCTGTGTTAACTACCTCCACGAAAATGTGAGTGTTTATATTTCTGTAAACAGCCTGTGTACCAGTAATTATCTATTTGAAGGGTAATGCATCCTTTCAATACCACTTGGGCTGGTTCCCAAATCTGCTGAAAAAAATCTCATCCAGGCATGCTCAACAGAAGAACTCCATGGTCTGCCCGGGCCAGATGACAGCCTGTGCCCACCCAGGGCCAGACAATCAGGCCACCTTGTTAGCTGGCTGGGGGCTCAGATGTCCCATCAGTGAGCCAGCTGCCCAGGAAGACTCCAGCTCTTCTCGCTGCTGTTCAGCCACCTGTGGGCCAAAGGAAGAGGCGGCAGAGGATGCAGCATAATGAAGGGTTACAGTCTCCTGAAAACAAGGCGTAGACAAGAGGAGAGGCTGCAGGAAGAGAGGTGAAGGCATAGGAGTAGGGAAGTAATGCTTCTTTGGACTTGCACTGATAAATGGAACTTCCCAAAGGATGTTTCACTAATTCAAGTCAAACATGTAATCAAAACTTCACAAAGTAGGGTCAGTAGCCGTAACAAGGCAGATAAGCAGTTCATTAGCCAAATTTTCAGTGACGAAAACCAGCTTCAAGCCTCTTCTATTCACCGCACGTTACGAAGGCATGTAATCACAGGGCAGTCTTAATACTAGACTACACGTCACAGGCTCATCCCTGCAAGATACAGGAAAACATCAAAATGCCAGAATAACTTTTAGCCTACCCAGTACCTGAAACTCTTTATTTTCATTAAAGATTTTCAGTTTTTAAAAAAGAGGACAAAATTAAAATCACTTCAGACTACAGAAATTTGCTTGGACTGGAGGACACCTTTCTCTTTTCTGACCCGAATCAAATTTCGAAGTTTTATCCAACTCACATGCACTGAGCCAGCATTTTCTCCAAAGAAACTGTTGTTCTTCCCTTGTTCCTGCCCTCCACACAAATACTCAGTCACGCACCAAGCCCGGAAAAAAAAAAGACAAACCCAAACCGAACCAGTCAGTTTTAAACACAGACAGGCTCCTTGATTCTGTTTGTCTCGTAACCACACAAGCCATCTGCTGCGCAAAGGAAGATGGGCAAGTGAACAACAAGGCTACTACTTTCCCAGCTGGTAACACATCAAAAATGACGTGCTGAGAACAAGGCCACGCCGAGTCCCAAGCAGGACCTAATATTTCAAAGCAGAACTAAGCTTTATAGTTAATTGTATCTACTTTTCAAGCCTATCCAAAGCTGCGTGTCTAACGATGGGATGCCTGTACAGAGAGATTTCCAGTTCTACAGATTTATTTCATTTTCACAAAATATTTTGAAAAAAAAAAGTGACAGAAGATTACACACATCCCCTCTCCATCTTAAGTGGAAGAAGTTTACAGAGCCGTAAACGTGCTGTTACTCCAAGAGGACTACAGTACTCATCTCTACTTCTGATCTCTGGAAGGATCCAAAATAGTAGTCTGAGCCTCTCAGAAATAAACAATAGGGTTTTTGGAGAAAACTAACTTTTTTAAGAGAAAACAATATAGTGCTTGACCGAGATAACAGAAGCTTTTAAAGAAATCCACTGAAGTTGCTCACTAACATAATTCTGTCATTTTCAATTCACTCCATGCCCTTAGAAACAGAGGATTTCTGCAACACCGCATCAAAGCCGAAACACGTTCCGCAAGATGTAACTGCACCGCGCACACTTTGGTGGTATTCGGACCGCATGCTGTCTTGACCTCACTCTAAAATCCGGGCTGATCGCCTGAACTCCACTGCAGCTTCTTTCACCCGCGTGCCGGCTGCTGCCCAGAAAAATCGATCGCCCAACTTCAGCAAGAGACAGCCATGAAGTTAAACTCCGTAAAGACTTCAAAACCTTCGCCCTTCTCCACTTCCTCCTTTGAAAGCCGTCTTCCCCACCGACCAACAAATCCGCTTACCGGCTACGGCACAAAATCTGAGTTACAAACGAAAACGAAAAAAAAAAAGAAAGGAGAGGAGCCAGGGGGGCCGGCCAGCGAGCCGGCGAAGGAAGCGGCCACGGGGGCACTTCCACGCAGCCGCCGGAGCGCCTCGGCCGCGGCCGGCGCCAGGGCACGGCGCGGCCCCCCGGCGG
>Ga0065711_1033426_pt1 | contig 25524 bp, 17 predicted proteins | sample Hoacrofraction12_FD_59098 | JGI IMG/M metagenome (GOLD analysis project Ga0065711, IMG submission 59098) | Hoatzin crop microbial communities from Cojedes, Venezuela - Epithelial fraction 12 v2 (version 2) | ecosystem: Host-associated > Birds > Digestive system > Esophagus > Crop | place...
GTAATGGTTTTAAACTAACACAGGGTAGGTTTAGGCTGGATATAAGGAAGAAATTCTTTACAATGAGGGTGGTGAAACACTGGAACGGGTTGCCCAGAGAGGTAGTGGAGGTCCCATCCCTGGAATCATTCAAGACCAGGTTGGACAGGGCTCTGAGCAACCTGATCTAGTTAGTGGTGTCCCTGCTCGCTGTGGGGGGGTTGGACTAGATGACCTCTAGGGTCCCTTCCAACCCAAACTTTCCATGATGATTCTATGATTCTTGCGTATGGGCTAACTTCAAAACTTCAGTACAATTCCTGTAAGCGATCTTTTCCAGCACTTTTCCTTTTGCTGCCCAGATGCCCCCCTGAGTAACTAGCCTCAGACAGGACCTCTGTGACAGGTGGGGCTTTGACAGTTCTTTGTGTCGGGAGACCTCAAAGGTGAGCTGTGGGGTCTGCAGGCTTTGCATAGCTTGCAGAAGAGGTCAGGGAGGATCCTGCAGATTTTTTTGGGTGAATAGGCCTGAAAGGAGAGGAAAGATGGAGAAGAGCAAAAGACCTCAGTAAGCTATTTCTCTGCTTGTATTTCCAAGGATTGATCAGGCATAAATAACTTAAAATAGGGTATGCACTGCAAGGAAGTGAATTATTCACTGCAAAGCATGACTGTGACTATCTGATGAAAAGCGAAAGAAAAAAAAGGACAGGCAGAAATCCCTACCAGTGGCTCAAACTGTTCTTCTGTATATAAAAATGCGTCTGCAGAAAAATTGATCCATTGCGAGTTACGAAAATATGTTTCAGTAGTTAAAAAGTTACTGTATCAAATTATCTTTTAACTCATATATGAATGAGTGTTTTTTCACTGGTAGTCCTACCAGTGCATCCTGATTTGAGAGACTCAGTTTAGGTTATTTGCTTCTGCTAGGTCACTGTGAGTTGTATAAATTATGCAGGTTATATGAGGCCCTCAGCCATATCCGTAAGAACAAACTGATGGAGTGAAATGACGTGGAATAAGAAGATGCACTACTTACAATGTCACTTAACACTAGAGAAACACACCTCAGTAATCACATATGTGCTTTCAGGTATATTCTAAATAAAAAGAGTTGCTGACCTATAAGGTAAGGCAAGGAGGTATATCCATGCAGTAAATATACAGTACCTCTTGACAGTGTCTGAGGCGCTCGTTTTTCCTTTTTGATTGCCATCGCAAGGTTGGAAGAGACTGCAATTAGTAGGAGAGACAAGGCCAATGTTGAATGGAGCATTATTTCTTGAAGAAGTCCCCTTTCAATGCAGCAAGGAAACTGGAAAACAAAGCAGCAGCTTTAGTCTAGTGGATTCATCACCTGGCACAGTGTAAGTCATTGTGTTAGTGGTATACTAACAATCTATACTACAGAGACTGTTACGGTTAGTTCTAGAAATGCCTTTCTTTGTGAGAAAAGTGCAAAATGCAGATGCTGGATTTTATCATGCAGCACTGCTTGGAGCTAACAAAATTAGGCTGCAGGAGACAGTTCTCACGATCGTGATCAGGGGACAAAGTTCATTTTAGTTCATTTCTGGTCACCTAGAATTTTTTTCTGATGAATTAGTACAACATTGTAATACTGGATCATGAAAATTTCACCACTGCTAATGAACTGGTGGTTGTTCGTTCTGTTAGTTTTTTAATATCAGTGAAGCATAACAGCCTGGGATCTTTTTCATGGCAGTAGGATTTTTGGTCAAAACATTTCTTATGATATCCTCGTTAAAAAAATAGGAGAATTGACAAGTATTTGCCTCCAGGTATAATATATTTTAAACTGGCAAATCCCTCTAGAATGTTGAAATTTCCATCATTGTTTTAGCCTGCATTCTGTGAACCAGGATGTTAAAGACAGGCAGACAAACATCAAAGAAATTTCCATCTGTTTCTCACAATAAAAACTCAAAAAAATTTCCCCATTCTTCATGGCATTTTTAAACTGATTTTCAGCTCTATTCTTGCTTAATAAGACAATCCATCTGTGCTCCTGGCTATTTCAGTATTCTGAACATGTTTGCATCTCTTCCTGACAAAGATCATCACAAGAAATTCAGTAACTTCTGGTCTTGATAAAAGTCAGAGAAAAAAAGTGATGCTTGCGGAAAGGCATTAAAAAGCCACATGTTTAAAATTCATAATAAGTCTTCTTTATGCCCGGTACAATCATCTTTAGGCATTAAAGCTTGGATATTCAGATGGATATCTGAAGATGTGAACTAAGTTAAAAAATAACATGCATGTTGCCCACGGTACCACCCAATCTGCTTATCAGTTCTGGCTGGAGATTCCAGTTATCAGAGGCCGAGCTTTAGGAGTTACCAGGCTGACCTGTTGAGAAAGTCCTTTGACTTAAATACAAAAAAAAAAAAAATATCCCCCAAAGGACTTGTGCGATAAAGACAATTTCAAACTCGAATTTAAAAGTGATATTCAATATGGAATTACAGCCCTGAGCACTGACAAAAGAAGATGCTTCATGCTTAGGACAGAGCGGCATGAAAAGTGCAGCAGTTTTTATCCTAACTGTAACGAATTCCTCAACATTACTAACATTACTGTTAACAGTTCAATTTCTGGTGAAGAAAATCAAATACCTCTTCCAGGAGCTGGCAATCTCAATACAAGAAAACTATTCTATTCAAGTCACTGGAGAGAAATTTGCACATTAGAATGTGCAAAATTTTAGAAAAATCAAAGTATCATATTGTAGTAAGAATTCTATATTTCTGAAGGTTGTTAAAAGAATTAATATATCCATTACAATATTTTTCTCCTCGGTCTTGTCCACAACAGTTCACTTTTCCCCCACATGGCATCACAACTCTAGAGCTGTTCTTTGTTTCACGTACTTTCTTCCTTAGGTTGGATCATGTTAGCTATTGCTGACTGAGTTTTAGAAGGGAGTCTTCTTTGGAGCTTATTAATTGTACACGTTTATTTGATGATTGGAGATTATGGATGCTTAATAAGAAAAGGTGAAGTTTCACAGTGTTTGATAAGGAGAGACTATAATTTTTAATCAAGTCTGGAGGATGTGGATTTTTTGGTAATAAAAATTCCACTTAAATTTTCCCCATGTTTGTGGAGACCACTAGCTTCAGTCAGCAAAAGCAGATCATTACACCCTACTGCTGTACTCTTGAGTAATGAGTATTTGTAGCAACTCTATGTGAAAGTTAATACTATCTTTAGTATCAGTTTATCTATCAGATGTTAACAATAAAATCTAGCATTTATATTAACCTGTTAAAGTGCTATTTAAACATAAATAGTTACGGCTTTGAAATCACATCAGATAATGTCTCCATAAAGCAGGTATGGAATGCATGAATCAGTTCTTACTTTCATGATGTATTCATGAAAAAATCAAAGTGTAGATGTCTTCAAGTCAGAGGATTAATTATCCAAATCTTAAATAATTGATTACCACTCTATTGAAAACCAATAGAGTTTTGGAAGCATAATTTATGGAGCTGTAACTGGAAACAGTTTAAATTCAATATTTTGAATTTTTGATGTTATATCGTCTAATGTTAGTTAGTTGATGAAAAGAAAAAATGATGGCCAACACTATATAAATTACCTTCATCTCTCTGTCAGAACAAATGTTTTGCTAGCTAATCTCTAAGCATCCATCATTTGTCTTTTTCATATAACTAGGCTTGCGATGCATTTGTCAACCAAACCTCATTGCAGTATTAAAGGAAAGTTAAAAATGAGAAATATTTGCTCACCAGCAGTGATCCGTTCTCCTGATGGAAGGTCCTGGAACTGGTTACTTAAAAATCGGTGTGGTTTACGCACAGAACACCTATGCTTCCCAGGACTCTGTGTAGCAACAACAGCACATTCACCTGCGAAAAGCTGAGAGGAACCTTTTAGCTGAAAACCAAATTCGTGTGTTTCCACCCTCCCCCTTCCTGTTCTGCCACCCCTCCAACGTTTGCTCTTGTGAGTTCCCATGCTTGTACACTAAATCCTTGGATTTCTCTTCATCTTGGCTTATATCAAGTGTCTTGTATGAGGACTGGAAATAAATAGGGGTTTATGTGTGTCTGCTACTTCCCCCCTCAAACAGTCTGAGCCTGGCTGATGTCCAGTGAAAAACAAAACCACCAATGAAGGCTGGAACTGTAGGTGCTTTTGTTCCCAGTCAATGGCTGGGTTCACCAGTGCTTGAAGATAGGTATGAACCTAATAGGAAGACACAAGGCTTACTTTGTGTGGAAGAATGGTATTAGCAAATAAAAGGAATTTGGTTTTTTTTATTTTTTTGAGAGAAATAAAATTCTTTATTTAAAGAATATGGTTTAAAGTATCTGATTATTGCTTCTCGGAATTGTAGTTTAAGAATGGTCTGATTCTTTGGACATGATGCTTGACATAATTTTGACCTAACTTGACTAATATAGGAAAAGTCCTTTATTCATCGCCTTTGCACAAAGAAGGAGTAAGCTGGATCACCTTTTCCCTCCTCCTTGGATGGCTTTTGCAAGGGAGTCAGAAGCAATCCTCTTTTGGTTCTTCCTCTCCCATGTATTTGTTTATATGAACTGTATGGTTACACTTTTTTCCTCCTCCTTTTCATGTAAAGTCTGAATTCTTATTTGTCTTTGATTCTTTGATCTACTGGTGTTTGTTCTCATAGACATGTATATGATCAATGACATATGGTTCTTGTATTGTTATCAGATATTTTTGTACCAAAAAGTGCAAAAATATGACTTTCTATAATTTTAGTGCTGAGTTATCTTCAACATTTGTGATGGGAATTCAAACTTGCATTTCCAGTTAAAAAAGTATAGTAACTGTATTTAAATCCACAATACGCTTATCTCCTGGAATGGCTGAAAAAGCATGGAATGTAATTTGGTTACAAAAGAATTGCAAGCAGATATTTAAATCAAAGTGTTGTATTGCATGTCTTCATTTAAATTTTAAGCAAATAAAAAAGACTATCAGGCATCAGACCAAGGATGATTTAAAGGACCTCCCTCCATCGAAGCTTTAGATTTTTGTATAGAAATTCCAGGCACTGAAGCTTCAATTCTTTTTACCCTTCAACTAATTATAGATCATTAAGTAATTAGAAATACGGAATTTTTCAAAGTGTATTGAAGGGTATTGCTGTTCAACCCTGAGATATTGTGTTCTTCAACCCTGAGATACTGTGTTCTTCACTGCACTGGTTTCTTCTTGTAAGGAGTAAAAGAGTAGACATTCAGTCAAACAGAATGAAGTTAGTGCTGAGCTACCTCTGAGTGCCCTTATTTAACAGGACGACATTCAGCGATTTGTCTTCTGTGCTCTGTATTCAAAGATCAAAATTTCAGCCTTTGTCTATCTTGCCGTGGAGAGCTTGGCAGTCCTGGTCAAATAACCTTGTCAAGGTTTAGTACTGGAAGAAAATGACTGTAATACTTCATAAATGCAAGCTGGATGCCTTCACTATACCTATTCAGTCACTGCTTGTTAGGTGGGACCTTTTCAGCTCGCTGTCCCTGCTTTCTTCTGCATATGTTCAGCATCCAGTCCTGAACCGAGTGTGAAGTAGAGCTCATACTAGCGGAGATGCCTTCCGCCCCAGCTGCACTGCCAGACGTTCAAATCAACGACCTGCGCAGCACTAGTTACCAGCCAAGTATTGAATCTCTGCGCTGAGAACACATTTCTGCACCCATTCTTTGAACTAACGTGCTCTTGCTCATTGAACTCGGCTCGCTTTGTCTCCAAGGTAACATGGGCGGAAGGTGTTTCCATTTTCCTCTTCCACTCTAAACGGTTCATTTTGGAGGTACGAGTATCTAGGGGTTAACTGTGCATACACAGTTGTATCCAGGTCAAAATTAGGAAACATAAGAATCAGCCGAATATAGGACAGAGCAGGCCAGCAACAAATATGTGAAGAGGACAGACTTCTAGAAAGACATTGGAGAATTACCGACACTTGGAATCGCATGCAGTTGCTTTGGTGCAAGTCATGCAGCAGCAGATTTAGCTACATATCAGCCCATTTATGAAATGTGAAACTGACTTTTAAATTTTGCTTTACATAGTGCTACACAAATACCAATTCAGAAAAAAACCCAGGCCCACTGTATTGATCAGTTCCCTAATTTCACCCTTTCTGTGGCCTCCTGAGTGTTTGTTCTGGCATGAGGCAGGGGACATGCTGATGTAAGGAATGGCAGGTAGATCAGGGTGTAACAGGACAACCCCATGTGACATTTGCCCTCACTTATGCATAAGTTTAAATTAAAGTGATCACGGACCAACTACAGAAGAGAAATACAGTCTATTAATATAAAATTTTATGGAGTCAAATCCTAGACAAAATATTTACCTAGGTAAGGTGCACAAAAACTTTAGTGGCAAAACTAATACCCTGGTGACATCTCTGCGGACAGAAAAGTCAGTCTTCAAACTGCAGTAGCTTGCCTCAGTGCGCAGCATGAGTCAGTGACAGAGGATGAGCCTCACCAGCGGTCTAAACAGTCTTTCCCCACGCCCGGGCTGCAGAGATCCCTAGGACTAGGTAGGTAGTTTAACTTACCACATCTCTTCCAGTAGTTTTTGAACAGCTATGGCTTGACTACATGATACAGTTAAAATGGTGTAATGAGCTAGCCTGCTTCTGCTGAGCTCTAAGCACTGTCCGCTTTGTCGGCCATGAGCATGAGTGCAGGCAACACTGGGCTCAGTTAACATGGCCACCATGTCAGATTTGTTAATCCGTGGGAAATTATTTATTTGACCCCTTAAGGTGAGTAAAAATCTGAATTTGCTAAGTGCACAGTATGGAAATTCATGCTATGAGAACAGAAAACAAAAAAGTCAGCATCTGAGAGAATTTCTAGGGAAAAAGATCCCACAGTGACACATCTTTGTGTGGTTTCTCATGGGTTACGTCTTCTCCTCATGAGGGTAAGTGTGAAATCCCCTGAATTACAGCAGGCTCAGTAGAAGAAACCCCTGTTATAAGTAAAAACAAGTATATTAATTCAAATGAAAATGAAAATTTTAGCTTTTGCTTTTGAGTATTAAAAATCTCCCACTTCAGTACTTGCAGAACTGAAACACTCCTGTCTGTCACCTCCTCTCTGCTGCTCCTGCCTCTTTGGGTACCACTGAGACCGGCCTCTTTCTGTGCTCAGGGGAAGGTATGAAGAGCATGATGATGAGAAGCATGTCTCCACCACAGTAATAAAAAGGAATATTAAGATCCTTCCAAAAGCTGTTTTCTATTTTAGTATCTATGATGTAGACACTTTTCTGGGTCTATCAGTCAAACTATCCTAATTTCGTAAGCATTATAGCTTAAAAAATGGAGCATGCTTGGTGAAATGGGTTGGAAGGAGCCTGCTGGCTATGCTGTCTGCTCCTGCAGGCAAGCTAGTCTTGCTGCAGGAAGCCAGGGAAGGTTTCCAGCTCAATCACGTTAAACCCTGACCACATTTCTTCGTCAGATGGCTTGACCCTTTGTTTTGTAAGCCTGGCAGTATCAGGTCCCTTCTTTATGACAGTAAGACAGAAGGCTCTGGGTTTAAAAAGAGGAGAAAAATGCACTAGCGTCACTGATGGAGGAAAGAAATGGGAAGGAAAGATTCAGATTTCGCTAATAGGTTACTCCTGTAGAAAATACCTCCTTCTTTTTCCTTGTCAGTTGTTTCATGAAGGTCCTATCATCAGGATGGATGTGAATTTTCTGATAGTGCTGTTGCTTGTTTTTGCTTGGACCACGCTGTTCTGAAAGCAGTGAGTGAACCGCCTGCCCCATGGAAGTCAGCTGGCTTTTGCTTAGGTGATGCCAATATTTTCCTCTGGATTTTTAAAGATTACTGTTTGTGCTAGGCATTGACTTTCAGAAGGTGTTTGAGCAACCTGGGAACCTGCTAGTAAACTGAGACATTCCACTCTCACCTTAGGGAGTTAATCCCATCTCTATGGAAGTCTATAGTCAGTGTATCATATGTGTCCAGTCACTCTTTGGTTCATTGGTACCCTGGAGCGGTTCGCTGCTGAAACAGTATGTCCTGAGCAAGTCTTAAAGCTCCTTGAAGCCTGGCCACCCTTTTCACACCCACCTTTGGGCGGGCAGAAGCTGAGGCACGTTAGCTGAACTTCCCACAGCAGCAGCTCGCTCACCCAGCTGGAGCTCAGCTGCGGTCCAGCGTGGTGGAGCATGTCTGCCTTGGGAAAGCAGCAATTAGAAAAAGCTGTCCCTGGTCTTCACCCTACCCAGTGAGCTATGCAGTAGCTAACACCTCTCCTGCCTTGCAGAGGCAAGATACCAGCCAACATCAGGCAAGATATCAGGCTGATAAGATGAATTCTCAAGCTCAGCTACCTTCACAAAAAGCAAACAAGAAACCACCAGGGCAAATACTTGCAGAGGGTAATACTGTTGCTTATTTCTCTGCATCAGTAACTAAGATGGAATGAAAGTTAATTAGTAGTACACACCTACTACATTATCCTTACAATTTTAATTTCACAGGCATACGTGTGGAGAGACTTATCATGAGTTAAGTGATAATGGACAATACTGTAATTTTTGACTCTTTTTTTTTTTAACTTTGGAAATTTGATATCACACAGAGCTCCTAGTTCTGCTTTTAAAAACTGCTGTGATGCATTGATAAGGCTATTAACTGGGGCACTGTGGTAAGTAGATTTTTCTTCTTTGTTTTTGAAACCGCCAGAGAAAACTGTCTTAAGAAAGAATGCGTGTAACTCAAGTACACGGTGGAGTAAGCAGAGATTGTCAGTAGCGTCATTTTTCAAAGCCTTAAGAAAAGAAAATCTGAACAACACCGGAAGGCCTTTGTTTGTAGACATTACAAAAGAAAAGTCCCTTGACAGTCAGAATGTTTAGTTTTCTCTGGTACAACATAGATGTAAATATAAGTAGATTTATTTCACCCTGGCATCCTGAAAGCTTTGCTTGCCCTGTAATAATACTTCTGTTAAAAGTCTGATTACTTCTGACTCATTATGTCATAACACTGAGGTGAATTGTTTTAGTTCAGATAAAAGCTAGTGATTACAATGAGTTTTAAAGGCTTTACCTCAGTAGCCTGCTTTAGTACAGGTAGACACACCAGCAGCTGTCGGTGACAGTGGGAACGTGCCTGTGGCTCCCAAAGAGCTGCTGTGAGAGACAGCCAGCAGGGATTTTTGGACAGTGCCAGAAGTGTCTGCTGGTGAAGCTTAGTCTGCTGGTGCCACTTGCTCAACAGGAGTGCTGCCATGTATTTTAGCTGTTGAAATAAAACTTAAAAAAAAAAAAAAAAAGAGAAAAAGGAAGGGAAGGGAAGGGATACCAATCCACAGAGCAGCAGACCTGAGGACAGGGAAACCCAGATTCACAAGAGAATGTAGGCAATGGACTTAACTGTCTTTGCTTCAGTATTGGAGCTCCTCAGGCAGCCAAGGCTTTGCCCCCCGCAGTGGTACTGGCAGGGATGAGAAGCTTTGTGCAGATTTTTAAGTGAGCTCAGAAAGGGTCCCACAGCACTTGTGCCTGTGCCCAGGTCTAGCAAAGGGTTTCATCAGGCAGACAGGCGCTCATAACAGTTGTGCTTCTCAGCCTGATCCCCAGGTACGTGCATGCTGGTATGACACTGGAGGATATACTTTCTGCCTGCATGTGTGGGTTTCCTTGAGCAGACTACTTTTAAATGCCAATTCCTTCTGTTCATTTAATCCTATGTTACTGATACTATCTTTAGGAAGCTTTCTGTACCTGTATAATCATAAATTAATTCTCAGATATACAGACAGTTTTTTCAGTTCAGCATAGAAAAATAGGAGCTGGCAGTTATCAATGACATATAAGGCTGCATGAATCCTGGTGCACTTGTTCAGTTATTATACTGACTTTCTGGGATGTGAGATAATATTTTGTGTCCACATATTTCCTTTCAACCTGCTTGACCCCTTCAAAGAATTATACGAACTTGACCACTGTCTAGCAAATGATGTACAAGGCTTGGCAGTGAAATCCATCTGTATCTGCAGGACAGAGGACTAGATCCTGAGCAGAAAGTTGTCTTCTATCTCCACAATGTGGAACAGCATCCATTCAGGAGAATATAAATAGGCAGCTTATAATAATCCTTGAAACAGGCCATTAGGATGAAGAAGTGTGGACCGCAAGAAGCTGGGGAGTCCTTAGGTCTGCCTTACCTAAAGATGGTACCTCCAACTTGTGCTCATTAGCAGCAAGACTAATTATTATGGGCTGATTTGGGAGGTTAAACACTCGCTGTTGAACTGCTTCCCCAGAAAGGGAGGTTGCTAATGAAGTTTTTTCTTTGTCAAATTCTGCCTTAGCTCCTGTGTGAGCAAGGGATGAGATCATAGCTCCTGTGACAGCTGTAACTCTACGTCGTTCCTGCATCATCTATTGATAACTCTGCAAAAGGCTTTTACGCGTGCCCAATGTGCCTTTGCAAATCAATACAAGATTAATTCGAAGATTACACAGATACAATGCCCAAACAAATCTTACACTAAAAGATATAAGAAAGTGTCACTTCGTGGGTGACCAGGTACTTCTGGCTCCTAACGAAGGTGGTTGTTGTGCAGTGGGCCTGGACCTTAGGGCACAATTAAGCAGCACATAGTACCAGAGCTGAGAACTATGCTTCAGGCTCAGAGTGCTTAGCATTAACTTTCACTGCCAAACAGAAAAATGAGTAAATGGAAAAAACCCTGCAAGAGTCCGTTGGGCTTGGGTTTTGACTGACAGCCAAAAAATATTATTAGAAAATTTCTAGTTCATTTCTATAAAGCCATTTAAAGAAATCAAGATATGGCATTCTGCTTTATTTCTCTACATGTCTTTCATAATAATCATAGTGGAAATATCACTTCTGGTATTACAAGCTGATTCACAACAGATGCACTGTTTTTTTTCTTTCCTAGAAGCAGAGCTCTAGGTAATGCTCAAGCAAACAAACTACTCCAGTGTTGCCTGAGCCCCAGTGGTTTGCTACCACTGGACCCCTGTACTTTTTTAGCTTTGTATTCCTGTAAAGACATTGTTATGGAACATAATAATGAGCATAATAATATAACTAGAAAACATTTGTTGAATTAGTTTTTACAGTGGTTTATACTGGCTGCAAACCATTTTCTCTGCTTCCCAAGCCAATGTCTTTGCTTTCACTTCTAAGCCTTTCTCTTATTCCAGTACTGTCACCTCCAATGCCCTCCAGTGTTTTCTTTGTATTTTTTAAACACTCTTGCTCCTCCACCCTTAAAATGCCCTGTGGTACAGGCCCTGGAAAACCTGGTTCCAAGCTTAATGAGCACCTCGCTGTCAGCTGCTCTGCAGCTCTGTGCCTTTGTGAGTCATTACAGTCTAATGGCTTCTACTTCCCAGTGAGATTATTTTCCTGCCCTCTAGGGTTCTCAAATTTCCTAGACATTTTTATAGATATACAGCTTTGAATACTGTTAGGAGAACAATACATTTTATTATTTTTCCTTAATTTTGCTGAGATTTACAGAATAAATGTGTTTTGGTGAATAAAAGGAAACCAATGCTGGATGTTCTTGGCTCCTCCCTTCAGTCCAAAAGTACAAACTGTTCTGGACAGCATGTTTAATGCCACATGAGCTCTGACAGGCAGAGCTTGCCCTCCTACCAGCAGATCTTCCTGTTACACTGTGATTCTAGCTGTGCAGTTTTCAAACAATCCTCTAGGCTTCTGCTAAAGAAAAGCCATGTTTATTCGGATCCAGGCATCTCTGCATGTGAATACCAGTGCAGAACAACAAGGGGAAGCCCTGGAAAGTGTTCTGGCCTCCCAAGCTCCTGGTGCACCCCATGGCATGTGCTGCCAGCCAGGAGGAGGGGTACAGAGCACTCCCTGATGTGGCTGGCCAGATTGTTGACTGCTGCGAAGGAGCACGAAGGGTTGCTACATGCCTGCTTTTATTTCTCCATCTCAGAAGAGTCCCTTGGAAACAACTTTCCAAAGGGACCTGGTACAACTCCCCAAGCTGTTTTCTGTTTGCAGCCCTAAATCAGAAAAGAGGAGAGTGGTATGTCCTGCACCCTATAAGTCTGGAGCACAGCAGAGAAACCTGGAAGTATGGTGCATCCTCATGCCTCTCGGTTCTCTCGCTACCAGCAGACTCTGCCTATGCACAGGGTTGCGTTAGATTTGGTGATATGGGAGAGGTGGGATGGAGGGACAGCTAGAACGAGCCTTTTCCCAAGGCTTCGTTTAGTCTTGGTTGGCATGAGGACCTGCAGAAGGTCCCCATCCTCTTCTGCTCCAGCCCTCTCACGCCGGACGTGCGGCAGTGGCACGCTGCTGTGCCCTACCGCCATGGGCATGGCAGGGAAGAGGCAGGGGCTGCGAAGTGGGGCCCAGGTGGCTCCGGTCTGTGCATGGTGCATCGACAGCTTCGTGTTGAGTCTGTTCTCATACAGTGACCTAGCAAGCACGTACACGTCAGGGAATCGTACGGGGCAGGCAGTAACTAAGCCATTCCGGTCAACTGCATGTTTTTCCTATTTTCAATCTTACTGCTTCAGGTCTGAAAAAACATCTTCCTCCTCAAAGTGTACGCCGTCTTACAGACCTGAAAATTTACAGCAATCAGGTTTTAGCCCACCTGAATAGAGAGTCTGATTTCTTTATTTCAATACATTATGAAGTCTTATTTAAACTGTGGGTTGAGAAAATGATATCTAGGATTTGTTTTCCTTCAAAGTTACACATTTAAAAATTTTGTAATACTTGCAGTGTCTGGTGAAGGCATATTTGTAAAAGCTGTCAGAATGGCTTGACAAGTCTTCAAAGAACCTGAAGTAATTTGAGATCTAACTTGATTATATTTCTGCATGATGCAATTTTTAATAGCATAATGCTTGTAGTGTTTGGGTTCAATAAAAGTCTTACTGAAGTACCAAAATCTAAAGGAAATTAAATGCAAACACCACTGTAGTTGGTGCTTTGGGTGGGATTTCTCTGAGCAAATATGATATTTCAGTATTTATAGTTATACAACCCTTTAAGTTTGTTGATGTGGTCCATAAGACAAGAATTTGATTGTTCTTAATGCCTCTAGTTGGCAGTGTTGTATTACTAATAGCAAAAGCACAAATGTTTTTATTTTAGCTTTAGGAGATTCCAGTGATAAGTTCAGAATATAAATCTTTTCAACATAAAAGTGACTGCATATAAAAATTCATAAAGCTTGGAAAAACAGTTAAAAATAAATTTTGAAAAATCAGAATGTTTTTTTGATTTTTTTTTTTAATTTACATGCACATAAAGTAATTTGAGAGGGGACAGGGGTAGAAACCCAGACCAGATTTTAAGGAAGAGAGCCAGGAAATTCAGCATGTGTTTTGGAAGAGATTGAGAGCTCAGAAATATTCAATGAAACTTTCTGACTGCCACAAGAAATGAAAAGCGGCTGCATTCTCTTACAGTCAGAGTGTCCCAATAAAGACTTCACAAGCAAGAACGCTCTCCAGAAACACATTGGACTACTTTGCTGCAGCTGTGAGAGTGAGTCAACCAGGCATCTGTTAAAAGAGATGCCTGTTGCTGCGATGTTTCTGTGATATTTTGCTGCAGTGACATCACTGTATCTGCTTTAAGATGTAACACCATCTAAAAGTTAAAAGACATTTTGTGCTGTAAAATGAGAGCGTTCACAGTATCTTGTAGTGTTTAAGATTTCTATACAGGTATTTCTTTATCTTTTGCTGTAATAAGGGATTTATCCCAGGGCTTGCTTCCATGAAAGACTGACGCAAGAGGGCATGAGAGCCACTCAGTCACCCTCAGCTTTTGTCTCCCTTTTTACTCTCTGTTCTTCAGCCAAACCTTGATCCTGTAAGTTTTTGAGTCCTTGGCCCCATTCCAGCACAGCACTTGGTACATATTTAACTTTAAGCACATTAGCAACCCTATTGATGTCCATAGGACCGCTCATATGCTTAAAGTTAAGCGTGTTCTCGATTGTCTATACCGGATCAGAGAGTATGGGATTGAGGTCTCTGGCAAGTGTCCAGGAAGGCTTCTCCTAAAGAAGCCAAACAAGCTTCTCTTCTGGTGTGGACCTGTGCTGGTGCAGACGTATTTATCCCCAAGAGCCAGTTGCTGGAAAGGAGCTCTAGCTGATCGTGCCTCACCTACTGAGCAGACCCTGCTGCTTTACCAACAGAAGGGTTTCAGCTTTGGCCATTGCAACCTAGAACTGCTCACCTGAGCACCTTGTAGATCTGCAACCTGACGTCCCTGCACTAACACCTTTGATAGTACTCACCCATTACGCCGTGTCTGAGCTCATTCACCGTGGTCGATTCATGGAGCTGTCATCCTTTCAACTGCAACCTGTTGTTGTCACGATGGGCACTTTTCTTTCAATCTGAAAAAGTGGCAACAGATTTCCATAGGCATAAAAGAGAAAGCTGCTTTCACATATATTATTATCCATAATATATGTGAATATTTAATATATTCAGGAAATTTGAATCAAAAGTTAAAAAAAAAATGACCACAGACAGAACTTCTGTGGATTGCTATGGTCTCCTGTAGTTACAATTCACATCTGAGAAACAGGACAAAGTTAGCATTACCTAATTGAAAACAATTTCACTTTGAGTAGAGTAGCAGAGATGGAGACAGGGGATGTAAAAGATGGGAGTATCTTGAAACGTTGGCAGGTATCCCAGGTGTTGCTTTCCTTTATCTCCATGGCCATTAAAAAGTTGAATATTACAGTCTGGCTTCCACTGAGTAACAGTTCTCTTTTGGTGTTGCAATATATTTTTAGCCTGGCCAAACAGAACATTTTGCTATTTTGCTGTTACATTTATAGCCTACATAGTTGATGCGGAAACATCATTATCTTCAGATTAGTTTCTAGCTACAGTATTTTCTTGTTGTTGCTTTTTTAAAGCCAAGGATTAATAGGACACAGACAGAAACATAGGACTGAGTCATCAAGTGCTCTCCTCTGCTCCTGGAGTCAGCCACACCATAATATCCTGCTTATATATGCATTAAAGTTACTTAGGAATTTTGCCCATTCTTCTTTCTCAATTCTGCCTTTGAAACTCACCCCTTTGAAAGAAATTCTGATTTAACTAGCCTAAACTTACACTTGGCAACTTCTAATCAAGTGTTCTTTTGCCAGAATTGCCCTAAATGATTCACTCTCTTGTAAGTATTTCTGCAGGGAAAGCATATCTCAGTTTGGTCTTCTTTCTTCTGGACTGAACAAAGAAGGGATTTTGAGTTTCTTTTTGCAAAAAAACCCTTATTCACTCGCCACACCTAGCAGTCCTTTTCTGCATCTGTTCTAGCAGGAGTTCAGCCTTCTTAAACAGAAACGTACCACTATATTACAGATATTGTCCTATGAAGGCCTGTACAATGACTCCGTCTCCCAGGAAATATGTTGTCTGATATCTCCTAGTGTCATATTTGCCTCTCTTACAGCTTTTTTTAATATTACTCACTAATGATCAAGCATAGTGTGATCCATCCTATGGCTGACCATGATTGCACCCACATATTTCTTCCAGGATCTTTTCCAGTTGACAGGCCTCAAACTTTGAGCAGAAATGTCTGCCAGTAGTCTCTGTGAAAATAATTTTTTAGAGGAGTGCCTTTTCCATCTTTAACAATCTTTATATGATGTGAATGAGCTGACCTCTACAGTGAGGAAAACTGGAACAACTTATATTTTTCCCTGTAGGAATACTCACTTTGGCTACACCTAGACTAAAGCAGTTAGCCTCCCCAAAGCCACTACTTCATGCAAAGGAGATGAATAGAGATGACTGCAAACATATAGGTTAAGTCTACTCTAAATCACCATCTGGAGAAGTCAGATGGGACCCAGGCGGGAGGCACCAGATAAAGGGACCTTAAGAGATTGGGTCCCACCTGCTGATGTTAGTCCCTTTAGATAACTTTCCAGTCACATCTTTGGAAGATCTCATTGTATCTGCATTCTTTCTTAGCATGTACATCAAAATAGACAATGTTAGATCTAAAAAAAAATCTTAACAGATTTCAGGCCCAAAGATGTAGATATTTGAAACACTAAAATCTGTGTGATGGATACTGAAGCTAACCTTAACAAGTCTATTATGCGCCCTAGCCATCACCATACACCTGTTTAACTGAAATTCTGGTGACAATCATTTCCAAGGCCTGCATAATATCTTCCAGCTGCGGCACATTTGTTTTCAGAATAAAGGATGATCTTTTGTTTGAATTAGTGAGGTGTCTCAGTAGACAGGTATAACCTGGCAGTTCTTTGCTATCGATGACGGTGATGTTGTACCAAAGATGTTGTCAGAGATTACAGTGAATTTATCTTTTCTCCTTTCTTGAATAAGAAACATGTTATTGTTGCAGGTACACGTAAAACGTTGCAACTGATGTTTGGCTGGCAGATTTTGGTGCAGTGTTTCAGGAACTGTGGTTGTTGGTGAGGTGCAAGTTGCAGCTACCCAGGGGTTCTGCTCTGCTCCTGCCATGTTACATTTCCATGACAAAGCAGAAATTAATGAACTTACTTTCTCATCTTACACCAGTGCACGTTGGAGATAGCCCACAGAGAGACCAACATGTTCAGAATAAAGGTTGTGAAGTGGTATTCACATTTTTTAACTTTGTGTGGCTAGTGAGGAAGATATTTTGTCTAGGCTAAGCTAGATTAAGCTAGACCCCTGTTCTCAGTTAGACTCTTGAGAGGTCCCTTCTTTCTCAGTCGACTCTCATCAGATGATGGGAATATTGGCCTCTCTGCAAAGTGTGGTGCCTCTGGCAGTCTAACTATAGATTTCTCCATACTCTGCAAGGATAGTTGCCTGAACCGAAACAAATATGTTCAGGAAAAACCCATGATCCACAAATATGTGGGGTCGGCTGTCCCAGCTGTGTCCGCTCCCAACTTTTTGTGCACCTCCAACCTACCTGCTGGCAGGGCAGTGTGAGAAGCAGAAAAGGCCTTGACGCTGTGTAAGCACTGTTCAGCAGCATCTAAAACATGCCTGTGTTATCAATAGAATTTTCAGCACAAATCCAAAACATAGCCCCATTTAAGCCACTGTGAAGAAATTACACTCTATCCCAGCCAAAACCAGTACACAACTTTTACCCAAGATTTCGGGACTATTTGCCACACTTTTCTTTTATTTCAACAAAAAAAGAGCAAAATCTGGATCCCACAGCAATAAAAGTCAGCTTTCTGCTTTATGTCAATGGAGCCATTCTATCACCTCCAGTTGTCTTTTTCTTTTGGAAACGTGATGGTATGTCTTCTGAAACTGAAGCCCCTCTTTTGATAGCATATGATTTTATCCAGAAAGTTTTCTAATAGTTATGATAGTAAGAAAAAAACATTTAAATTTTCTTTTCTGTCATGCTTTTCCTAAGGGATGAAAAAATCTTATTTTAATCAGTTATTCAGGTTAATATGTAAGCACAATTCTAATGCTGGCTGAAAAGCATTATTGCCACTCTGTAAAAAAGCAGAACTGATTTTTTAGGGTGTTTTGTGTTGTGTTGTTTTCCTTTAAGGAATGAATATAAGTGAGGGAGAAGAGAGAATAATTTTTAGAAAAAGTTGAGTTGACAAGGTGGACCTACTGGAGGAATGTGAGGGGACATTTTTTACTTACAAACTAAGAAAATTTTTCATAGTTTGTCATTTGAGGGGTGCATAGAAATTACACAGGGCTTCATGACTTTTCTTGAGGGCTGAAAACAGAAGGAAAATCATCTAGTCTTTTTGTAAGTACTTACAAGATTTCAGTGGTGAGACTGGAATGAAAAAGAAGGTCTGCCAATGGCTGAGTTAATTTGCCCATACTGCAGGAAATACAAACTCAAATAAATTACTATAAAAGAAAGAAATATTTAATTATGATATTTAATTATGGCAGGAAAATCCAACACAAATGACATAGCAAAGATCGGTGGAAATTTGCTGGAAAGAGTGTCTGTTGTTTGTCATAAGAGCATGAACTAGACTGAATGCTGAACTAGGTGCATGACGTGGTGTTACTGCAGAGGTAAAGGAAACAGAATCATAGAATCATAGAACCATAGAATGCTTTGGGTTGGAAGGAACATTCAGAGGTCATCAAGCCCAGCCTTCCTGGTAAGCAGGGACACCTTTAACTAGATCAGGTTGCTCAGAGCCCCATGCAACTTGACCTTGAACGTTTCCAGGGATGGGGCCTCCACTACCTCTCCAGGCAACCTGTTCCAGTGTTTCACCACCCTCATGGTAAAAAATTTCTTCCTTATATCCAGTCTAAAGCTACCCGCCTTTAGTTTAAAACCATTACTCCTTGTTCTGTCACAACAGACCTTGCAAAAAGATTGTCGCCATCTTTCCTATAGGCCCCCTTCAGGTACTGAAAGGCAGCAATAAGGTCTCCCTGCAGCCTTCTCTTCTCCAGGTTGAATAACTCCAACTCTATAACACAGCATCTCATCGGTGGGAACTGGACTGCTTGGGAGAATGTTGGTGGCTTACAGAGAATTTCCCCTTGTCTTGCACATTGATTTAATTCTAGCTTAGCTTGCCAGTAGCTTTAAGTTGCATATGAGTGCTATATGGATGCCATAGCACAGTTTACCAAGCTGAGATGAAAGACCCAGTTCCAATATGAGTGTAATGCAAATGCAATGGGGATTTTTCCTCTGGCAAATGCTGACACCTGCACTATGATTAATCTTATTCTAACATAAAAGTCTAAAATAGGTTGGTGGAGATCTCTAAATTTTGTGGTTTCACTGATCATTAGGCACTTTTATGGAAGATATGTTGACCAGCTCAAATATGGAAGTCTGCACTGTAGACCTCTATAGTAAATTTATGTATGGGGAAATCTACCCCATCTGTTTCAGTTGGGGACAGCAAAGGGATGACACAATAGAGGAACCTCTGGAGGAACCAACAGGCAAAACTAACCTATCCTCATGGACAGAAAGTTGACTTTGGCCTCTTGCTGAAGGGAGGTTTCTTACATTGATAATGTCTGCCAAATTAAAAAGCAAGCATAGACAAAACATGGATCATGACAGGAACAGGAAAAATCAGCTCTTGCTTGTACTACACAGCACATTTCAGAGGAACACTTCAGAGCGGTATTGTGAAGTCGAAGTTAGCTACAGTGCTGAGATGGCATTTGAGTAACAGGATGATGCTCTAAAATCTAGTAATTTCTTGCCTGTTGAGTTATCTTCCACTCACCTTCACAAAACTCTCTTGGCCAGCAGGTCATGCTATTTTGACTTCTTCCAAAGCATGCTTTTAAAAATAGAGATATCATAGAATCATAGAATCATAGAATGCCTTGAGTTGGAAGGGGCCTTAAAGATCGTCTAGCTGCAATCTCGCTGCCATGGGCAGGGACACTTTCCACTAGAGCAGGTTGCTCAATGCCCTGTCCAACCTGGCCTTGAAAACTTCAAGGGGTGGGAAATCTACCACCTCTCTGGGAAACCTGCTCCAGATCAATATTTTCTTCAATTGTATTAAAAGAAACCTATTTCCTCTTTCCTAACTGACTCCAAATTAATTGGTGGTGTTTAAATATAGAAATATTTAAGTTGTAAGGACCTTGGGAGGTGTCTAGTCCAATCTCCTGCTCAGGGCAGGTTTGACACTGAATTCAGACTACATTGTTCAGGGCTTTGTCCAGTTGGGTCTTGAAAATCTTCCAGGAAAGGGATTCCATGGCTTCTCTGTGTAAGCTAGTTTAATGCTTAATTATCTTGTGAGATTTTTTTTTTTTTGTCCTTGAGTCCAGTTGGAACCTTCCCTGTTCCACTTTGCAACCATTATCTTCCCAGGCAAAAGCTTGGCTTCTGCTTCTAACCTCCTGGTAAGCACCGACAGGCTTCTGTTAAGTCCCCCCTGAAACATTTCTTCCCCAGGATGAACAAGCCCAAATCCTCCAGCTTACAGAATAGTTGCTCCAGCTCCCGATCATCTTGGTGGCATCTTGCTAAATACACCTGTTAAAGTCTATCTTCATCTTTCATGCATTTAGCAGTGACTAATGCATGAAAGATGAAGACTGGATGCAGGTTTACATACGTGGTCTAATAAGTGCCAAGTAGCAGAGAATAAACAACTAGCAGGGCTCTCATTGGTTCAGTCCAGGATTTTGTTGGCCTTTTTTGCTGCCAGGGCACACTGCTGGCTCATGTTTAACATATTGTCAACCAAAAGCCCAGTCCTTTTCAACAGAGCTGCTACTAAAGCTGGTCAGTCTCCAGACTACATGACTGCAGTAGATTAGCTCATCCCAGGTTCAGGACTTTGCATATTTTCTTTTTGAATTTCATGACACTCCAGAAATATAATCCTATTAAATCAGGCTTAGAACAAAGCACATCTAGTTCCTTACCACACTCAAACAACCAGCAGAAATTGTTAGAATGGAAAAGCAGAAAGGGTTAGAACAGGACAACCACAGAATAAAACTATGTGATTAAAACCAGACAGGGACCTAAAGGCAATATCTCAGTTTCATTTAGCAGTTCACAACTAATGATTTAAAGCTCAAGCCTGCAACTTTACATCCTTAAACCTTCAGTTTTCACAACCATGCCCTAAAGGAAGGAAAAGTTCTTGGGTACGAGAAGAACCAGAATGGTTCAGTCATGGCACAATCTGTAAGCAACTCTCAAAACTACCTTAGATATGCTCTGATATTCATAGAAGCATCTGGAAAATGAGATTTGGAAATATATATATATGTACATATCTGTATCAGAATTTATCCCAGAGATGAATCTCAAAAGCATTTTTAACCTGCTAAAGAACAGAAAAAAATGGAAAAAATCATCCCAGCAGGCATAATTGAAACTAGGAAATTAACCGTGCTGAGAGTAATGCCATTGCAAATGTATAAATGTAGACATTAGATGGGGAAAAAAAAGAAGAATTTTATTTAGAACTAGTAATCTCAGACTATCTTAAGTACATGGTCTGAATGTTTATACAGCTATATTAATCTTTCTTGGCATCTTTTCATCCATTCCACTCTTCTTTGTTTCTGACTTTTGCTTTTTATCAAAATACTGTAAACAATGTCTTTGGTGAGTGGTGTGCCTGAAATTTATTCATTTGTGCAAGAGTGAAAATAGTGTAACTTGTTCTCTGAATTCTTAATCGTTACACATAACAAATAGTGAAGATTTGCAAAACCACTGAGAAATTGTATCGATTAAAAATAAATAGGGGAACATTTGGACAAAGCTATTGTGGGATGAAAACAGCAGGAGCAATAGGAGGAGGTCTTGAAAGTAGAGAAAGTGAACAAAAATGTCAAATACCCCAGCCAAATTTCAGATTGCATGGTGCTTCACTACCAGGGTGCTAGTACTCTGCTAGTAAGCTCTCATTGTCACAGACACTCCTAAATAATGCAGAAAACAAAGTCACAGTATCTAAAGGTAGAGATGAAATAACAGAACTGTTCTATTTCTTCCCAAAGTGCAGTAATTAATTCTAAAAATGATGGTCTAGGTTAACCTGACTCAGGTTATCCAAGCCAGCTTGCTGGGTCAATCCAAAATGCACAAAAAAGAAGTCTGGAATGCAAAAAATTCCAAAGCTTTTTTTTTGCTCTCCTAGCTGCCACATTATTTTATGCACAACACTGCTAACTCACGGGTGCCTGTAATACCACAAGATCAAAACACAGCACAAGGTTAGAGTTCCCCAGCCTCTAGCCATGTCCTGTTTCTTTCACTATGAGTTTCATCCTACACCAGTAAAGTCAACTGTGATGTGGAGGATGCCTTAAGTCGGTGATTGATGAAGTACGTATAGTACTTGCATGTCTGTTCTGCGTCACATGACCACTGTAGGTATAACCCACTGCAGAACGAGCTTTTTTGAGGAAAGCACAGGCGATGCAGTCAATTGCACAAGAGGCAAAGATCAGGCTCTGTGTTTCCTTTGTCTCTTGGCAAGACTAGGAGGAAGAGTATTTTCTTTTATTCTCAATTCTAAAGGATTGCTACATAACCCTGTATGAGATGAAAAAATTTAAAAATATCTTTTGTAGCTGTGAACATAGACATGTGGACTTCCGCAATAATTGCCACCACTGAATAAATATATCTATCTCTGATTATTGTTATTACTTAAAGATAACTTACATCAGTGAAGAAATGATTGAGAATATAACTTTCAAAATTAGTTTATTACTACATCTTCTCCTTGAACATCTTAATAATGCCTGAACTTCTTGATTATGCTTCATGTTTTCTACCTTAAAAGTGAAGATCTAAGGTAGGTTACTTGTGACAAACTTCTGTGAATAAAACGAAAGAAGCAAAACATAAATTAGGTAGATTTCTTGTAACCCTTTATTTTATTTATTTGCATAATTTATTTAAAGATATTTTCTCTGATTTACCATTTGCTTCACAAGTTTCTGATGCCTGACATCTGGAAAATACCTCTTGGTCTCTGTCTTTGTGACTTTGATATTATGCTTTCCAAAGTATTAATTAAATCTGTCAATTTTTATTTCACATTTTAATCAATATTTTATAGTAGTTCCTATTGATTTCCCTGCGTATATTTTCTTTTGTGTAATATTGGCTTGAATAATTTTCCCCATGCTTGCCTGAGTTTCTGTGACTCTGTGGCAATGCTTGTTGGTCATACTCATGATGAGTCTCAGGAACTGCATTTCCCACTGCTTTTGCACTATCATTTTCATAAATTATTTTGGAAATACTCATTTCTATGTTATGGTGTCACAGTATTTTTGATATGCTTGTGCCAGTGGGAAATGCATTATAATACATTCATAATATGTGTGTTACGATGATACTGTCTACCAGTTATAGTTATAATTATTTCATGCTCATGGTGTTACATCCATCAGAGATTTCACTGAACAGTTCTGACACAGAGATGTAAAGTCCATGTGACTTTTTATAACAATTTTATTATAGTTTGGTTTCATGTTGGGCAAAGAGAAGACTCCTGGAGAGTTGAAAAAATCGGCAGTAATATTTTAATTATTACTGGTTTTACTGTTATTATTACGACAGATGAACAGTAATAGTAGTCCTTTAATTACTTTAATTTGTTCCTCATCCTGAATTATTGCTTTGTATTTTAATGGCAAATGGCTGTGATAAAAACAACTACCTAAATATGAACTGGATAAATAGATGAGCTTCTAGAAGACAATGCAGGTGACGAACAGTGTTATAAGACAAAAAGAAATGCAATCTCCTGCATTAGTGAGATGGAGATTAACTAGCAAAGTATTTTTAAGAAATCTCTGAAAGATGGTGTTACCTGAAAGTTCCATATGCAGTTAGTTGTGCCTCTCCCCAGCTAGACATACACTTCCTACCACAAAAGATTAACTTCTTTGAAGCTTTTTATAACAAGCTTTTCTTCATTCTTCTTCGGTTCAGAGAACAGGATGCGCAAAAGCAGTCTTACAAACCACTACCTGTATCAGCCAAACTGCATTTACCACAACGGGACCTAAATCTTTTTTCAGAGATGAATAAAGTACAGATAGGTCTAAAAATGTCTAGACAGAACTTCCTTTTCAGAACTTTGGCAGTATTGTGATGCAAAAGTAACATTTTTGAAAGTGTTTTAAAATTTCGGATTACAAAAAAAGGAAGGACCATTTTGACTATTAATAAAAGAGTTTAAATATTGATTTGGCTTGTTAAAGCCATTGGTTACTGGCAGTTCTCTCACATCCTTTCACAGGTGGAAGAGATCCCCGGTACTGTTGTTGGTTTAGGTCATTGTGTGCAAGAAAGGGCAAGTTTAAGGTACCTACATAAGGAGGTCTGTACTTGCTCCTGTGGGACAGATTTCAGCTTTATAGAAACACCTGACATCAACACAAAATGGAAAAGACATTTTGGAAATAGACAATGAGGAGTTTTGCATATGGGATTATTCAGCTAATGTGAAGTCCATGGTGGGACTACAGAGATTATTCTTTTGAGTAAGCAGGAAAGTCTTTATTCGTGGATTCCCTCAGTCGTGTTAGAGGGTATAGATAGGGAAAGGAGTCTTCCTTCCTTTGTGATCACCTCATCAGAAAGCTTTGCAGGAGGTATTTAAATTAGTGAACTAACACAGGTGAAGCAATACAATTCGATGCCTGCCTGGCAGATTTGTTTATATGGTGTACCACAGCAAGATTTTCTAGCCATACAACACTGCCGTTTCAGGTTTCTAATGGGATGCATGTCTTCCAGACCCTACTGACTCCAAGCATGAGTGTTTTAGATTGAAACCTAAGGAAGAAATTTACAAAGTACAAAAAAAGTGTTATCATTTTGTAGATGGCCATCTGCAAGTCCTCCTGCTGACATTTTCTTAAAGTTCTTGGCCACATCACTGAAAACAACCACCTCATTCAAATTCTTCATTGTCCTTGAGAGCCTTTCCATACTTTAGAAGCTGCTGCCTTTGGCTGTGATGGAACCACATCTATTAATGCTTACCTGTCTTTGCTGGGAATGTTGGCATGATGTAACTGTAGATCTTGTGCAGCTCTGGCCACAGTAATGCACATCAAATGAAACTAAACTATTTGGTACAGGCATATTCCTCTCAAGATTTCAGTGTTAGCCTATGTGCCTGAAGTAATTCTCACTATGAAATGCTCTTATGTGTAGGCAGTTGTGGTGGTGCAGTCCCCCCCCTCCCCACCTGATGATCCCAGAAGCAACCAGCATTGTACTCTTGCTTGCACGGCAGGAATCGTTAGCTGGTGTGCAGTTAATTGGGACAACTTGGTACTTTCCTCGTCTTTGTTTAAGAGCAGTGAGTTGGGCCGATCAGGCGCTCCCTGGATGCACCTGGAGTCACACTTGCCTGGTAAATGTCGGAACTGTACAGTCTGGGTAGTACTAGAATTGTATACTTGCTGTCTAAATATCAGGACTGCATCATGTGGATTGTGACCAGGATGGAAAATTACTGATGCCTAAAGTTTGCTGATGACACAAAACTAGGAGGAGTGGCGGATACACCGGAAGGCTGTGCTGCCATTCAGTGAGACCTGGACAGGCTGGAGAGCTGGGTGGTTCAACAATGGTAAGTGCAGGGTCCTGCACCTGCGTAGGAACAACCCAATGCACCAGTACAGGCTTGGGGCGGACCTGCTGGAGAGCAGCTCTGTGGAGAGAGATCTTGGAGCGCTGGTGGATGACAGGTTAACCATGAGCCAGCAGTGTGCCCTGGTTACCAAGAAGGCCAATGGCATCCTGGGGTGCATTAGGAGGAGTGTGGCCAACAGGTCAAGGGAGGTTCTCCTGCCCCTCTACTCTGCCCTGGTGAGGCCGCATGTGGAGTACTGCATCTAGTTCTGAGCTCCCCAACTCCGGAAAGATGAGGAGCTACTGGAGAGAGTCCAGCGGAGGGCTACGAGGATGATGAGGGGACTGGAGCATCTCTCCTACAAGGAGAGGCTGAGGGAGCTGG
>Ga0065711_1033427_pt1 | contig 25520 bp, 17 predicted proteins | sample Hoacrofraction12_FD_59098 | JGI IMG/M metagenome (GOLD analysis project Ga0065711, IMG submission 59098) | Hoatzin crop microbial communities from Cojedes, Venezuela - Epithelial fraction 12 v2 (version 2) | ecosystem: Host-associated > Birds > Digestive system > Esophagus > Crop | place...
ATTTCCCCCCCCCCCCCAAAACCCGCTCTCCCGTGAAGGGGTGAATAGGCGAGAGAACCCCTTGTGGGACTGGAAGCGGTGACCGAAACGGCTGCGAAGGGGTAGGAGATGCGGAGGTTGTGCCCTGCCGCTGGCTGGTGTCGCGGCACTCAGGCTGCAGTCCTTGCTCGTTGCTGCAGCAGCCACGGCCGTTCAGCGTGTGACCTGAAAGCAAGGTTGTTGGGGAATAGCCAGCACCAAACGCAGAGGAGACTGCCGAGGTAGGAGATAGCGCGTTTTGCTGTGGAGAGGAAGAACCCAACGGAACAATGCGTGGGCCTGTTTGAAGAGGGGCTCGGGTTGATAAGGCGATTCCATTGTAGCTTCTGTTAAAGTAGTACAAGCCCTGTAGAGCCATTCTAGAGACCTTCTGTTATAAATTAAATTAATCCCCTTAATTATGTAGTAGTATACCAGGAGAATTATTTGCATGCGTATGTGGGGGAGGTTTTTTCGCTTTCTGTAGGGAGGTGAAAATGAGCGTTGTGCAAGAGCTTAGGCATTTTTCAGGGTATTATGCTCTCTACAACGTAAGTATATTAAAAAGGTTTTGATTTTGTGCAAGTTAGTACATTCTTTTAGAGCACAAGGTTACTCACCCAGCAGGTAAAGTCTTCAGTCACTTAAATCCCAGACGACATACTTGCATTTATCCATAATATTTTTGTGTATTTACTATGGAGTCTGGTGCTGTAGCACACAGCACAGGTACAAATACTGGACTATTTGGTGTGCAGTATCAATAATACCCTAGGTAACCTTGTTTGTTCTGAGATCTTGTTACTGCTTCTGTAGAAATACTAAAAGTGAAGTCCCAAAAGGCACAACGCCATTGTGTTTCTTGCCATGTTTTAATCTTTGCAGGAGGCCCACCTGCACCTCGTTTTCTGGCTGTGCTTGTACACAGAGCAAAGGCAATAATTCCTCTCTTTAATGTTTTCCAGGTTATTCAGAATTCATTCTCATGTCAGCGGAAAGCTCAACCATCACAGTCCGTCTTGTTCGCTCTTTTGAACACCGGAACTTCAGGCCTGTGGTGTATCATGGAGTTAACTTGGACCAGACAGTAAAGCAGTTCATTAATTTTGTGCAGAAGGGTAAGGGGCCGTTGTCTCATTCATTCGTTTCAGTCCCATGTGTTGCTGTCTCTGCACAAGAAACCGGACGGGAGCAAATGAGCGGGAATTCTGTGGCTTTGGTGGAGACACCAGATTTGTGTTTACATCCCCTGTGTGCTCTCCTCCCTTGGATGAGCTGTCTGGAGTTAATAAGAGCTTCCATGGTCAGTGTGCCGTGCCTAAATTTGGGAAGACTGCTCCCCCTGCCCCAATTCCCAGGTTTAGTCAAAAAGAGACGAGAGCATTGCTGCGTTTAGCTCGGCGCCTCAGGCTGCTTGAGTGGTGCTGTCAGGTAGCTATTCATAAATTAACAGGAGTAAATTAATAGAATATAGAGAGCCTTTGATCTTTAGGAACTGCACCGATACGTGGAATGTGGGAACGCAGGTCTGTTTGCTATTTGTGAGAACAGAGCATCTTGAAAAACTGTTTTTGACACTGTGAGGTCTCACTGTGCATGTTTGCTTCTGTGTCCATCTTGAGCTTTGTCGTGCAGATTTGCTCATCTGTCGGCTTTATGTTTTACAAACCTGGCTGAAAGTGACAGTGTATCTAAAAGGTAATTAACGTAGGCCAGCCCACGCTGCAACTCGGGAGTTAGGGTGTTACCCTAATCTTGCAGGTGTATTTCTACATGCCTAAATGGAGACATTCAAAGGGTGCAGAATAACATCATCTGATTTTTGACATGATGTCAGCTTAAACAAGTTTTGAACTGTTAGAGCTGAGAACATTCGAGCAACTCCTAGGACATTGCCCTGAGCCTCACAGCTGTGTTGTGTTCCATGCTTCTAGACAGTGACAGGCATGGCAAGATCTTAGGATGCTTTTGGAAAGCTACAAGCAGTTTCAGAACATGTGGTACAGCTGCTGTTGTGAAGAATAAAGTAAAAGACAATGCTAAGTAACTTGCTTTTGATGTGTGCAATATTGCAACTCGCTGTTATTTGAGACAAAGCTGGTGTCTTGAACAAGACTTTTTGGAACCTCATTCCACAGATAGATGGAGAGTGCTGTTCCTGGTCCAAAAGGAGCCGTGTTCCTTCCTTTGCTGGAAGCTGCTTTGAAGGGGGAGTTTGAGATAAATTGTTAAACTACTGATGAAATTATGGTTTCAGCCGTCTTGCTGCTGAGCACCCCACAAATGGCTGGGCCTTCCAGGGCCCTGGTTAAATCCCTGGGTGTCACTGGGAACACTGGTACCAGGGAAGGTGTTGGTGTTCTTGCAGTTGCTTACGGGCAGTGCCCTGTGTGTGGCTAAAGAGTTAATTTTCTACATGTTGGCTTCCTTTTTGTGGATGTTTCCTGTGGCTGTTTCCTGAACAATTCTGTTATGAATGACAGTTGTTAGCTTTTTGTATGAGGTAGAGAGAGATGGTGTGCAAACCATAAACAGGGTGTTCCTGGCAGATTTCTGAAGGATCGACTCCGGGGATCATACCCTAACTGCATTGACTCACTGTCCTCATGGGTTGTTGTGTTCAGAGGGACTTCAAGCTCAAGTTAACAGAGTAACTGTAGAATCTGAGCCACAGGTTGTTTTAATATTTGATGCTCAAACAAGCCTCCTGTGTTGTGGATTTATTTTGGTGTAAAGGATGTCCAGGATGTATGCATAACAGAATGGAAAATAAAATACTGGAAATGGAAAAAAAAGACTGTTTTGTTTTAACTTGGTGCTTTTATTTTAATAGATGTGCCTTCAAGAACAGGACTTCCTCCTCCTTTCAAAAATTACAAGTATGGTACGTGGGTATTTTTCTTGTTTTAATTCATGTAAAATGCAGACATAGTATTATGTACCAGTTCCTATGCGTTTTAGAAGAGAACTGCTGTAAAATACGCGTGCTGGTGGCAGTGCCTGCCTACGTTTACAACTCTGTCCAGTTCTGGTAGCTGGGGTTATGCCACTGGGATTGTGTCTACGGAACTTGACCATTATTTTGAGTTTCCGTATTAATCTTTGGATTAGGCTGCATGTTATATATTATTTGCTAATTGGTACTGATGGTTTTAGATATTAATTTTTTATTACTTTTAGAAGTGCCTTTTAACTCTGCTTTTACTCTAGTGAGCAGCTTGTGATCTCAAACTCTTTGAAATTGTAGTTCTCTATGTGCTTATGTATTTTGGTATGTATTTACTAATTGTGAAGTCAGAAAGGATGGTGAAGTGGGAGCTGAAGGCAGTAAATGGAAAATGCTGAAGGCTTACATACTTAAATAATTGACACGATATATGAGAAGCAGGGGAACTTTGCTCAAAGTAGCTATGAAAGTTCTTAAATACAAGATTTTGGAATGAAATAGCCTGGTGTGAAATTTAGGCTGACTTTATCCTCTAATGTAAAGCTATGTGCATATTTCCTTTTTGTGAGGACTGGCATGAACACATGCAATTCATCTGTTTGGGACAGAATATATTTTCAAAATAGACTAAATTACTTCCTTTCTGGGAGTTTAACTCGCATGTCAGTAACATGTGTTTTCCTACGCTTGGCAATTCTGAAAGTTCCCTTGGAGTTCTGCTGCAAGTGATCCTGTGTCTCCCATGTTCTTGGAGCTGACAAACTCCTTCCATTACAGTGATTCAAATAATTGAATGAGGAACCTACTTACTACATGTGAATGGTAATAGACTTTATTTGCCTATTCAAAAACAAACAAACAAGAAAGCTAAGCATTTCATTCTGTGATCTTGCTGATGGTGAAACAGATACTGCAGAATGAAAGCAGAAAAAGAGTTAAGGATTAAGATTTATGATAGGTCAGTGGCAAGGACTTGATTGTTACTAGTATTTTTAATATATTACCTAAGGTCTTAAAATCTAGGTAACTGTAAGTTTGAATGTGGAGGTGCCCTTCCCCCCTCTAGTATCTGGCTTTGGCCAGATGAGGAGGTCTTATCTAGAACTGCTGCGATCAGTTGTATTCCTGGTGCTGCCTGCCCCTGCTGCTAGTTCTTTCATCACTTAAGAGCATCAGTGTAGATTTTCCCAAGGCATATGTTGTGGCTGAGCACCTGACTGTGCTGTTTAGGACTGAGCATAATGTGGGTGAAAAACACTGCAGAACTTTAAAACCTGTTACACCAGTTAGTGGGGGCCTACTTACAGTGGGATGGTGCTGGCTGCCTGGAAATTTTCACACAGAAAAATCAAAGCCAAGTTCCTCACCTTCCCTTCAGGCTGTGAATCATCCAGGTTCATGTTTTTGGCATCTCGTGTGTGCTCTACTGTCTTTCTTGTATTTTGGTGGTGAAAGAGCAGTGAGACTTCTGCATGAACAGTGCTGGGAAGAGTCAGATTTTTCCTTCTGCTTTGTTTGGCAGTGCCAGAAATCTCAGTTGGACCTGGCTGTCTCCTACCTTGTCTGTTTTGGCTTCTGTCCCTGCAGAATTCAGCACCACTTTGTTCTCCCAACATCATATGTAATGCCGTCACATTTTTCCTCTTGGCTTAGTGCTCTAACTCAAATCTCAAAGCTTATGGCTTTCAGTTTCTCTTTGTTTCTTTGTAGATAGCATTCTTGTCCTTGTTTTAGAACTCTTCTCAGTCAGCCTTCTCATCTTACTACCCCATCATTGCCATCTTTTCATTGATGATGGCAGCCTGGGTGCCAGTTTGTCTCATGAGCTGCTTCTCAATTTTTTTTTTTTTTTCCCCATGAATGTGGAGCAGTATGGTAGATACTTCACAGAATCAGACCTAGAAAGTGATTTCTTGTCTGTTGTCGTGGAAGATCTGTTACCAGAAAAGGAAAGAGAAAAATTTGGGAATACGATTGAGTGGGACTAAATGGGTGTGAAACAGCAAAGGCAATTGAGAGCACGTAAGGCTTTAGCTAGGATGAGAAGAGACTGTGGTTTCACGTCTGTAGCAGGGTTAGAGAAGCCATTTAATAGCTCGGGTGAAGACACGGTGAACTGCTGGATGCCACTGGTGGAGTTGTGAACAAGTAGAATTGAGACAATAGTTCAGAGCATGACTGGGCAAAGGCTAGAGAAAAGGGAATCTGACAAAGTAGATGGAGAAATTTAAAATAAACAGGCAGAGGCCGGACAGTATTTGCTGTGGTAGAAAGGTTTCATGACTGCTGTATATTTTTGCTGTGATTGCTTGGTCTTTTTGCAATGCTTCTTTGCAAGATGATCCTGGTGATTGCAATTTAATATGTGTCTTGCTGCGAATACTGCAATTATTACAGCATAAGGCTGCCTTCTCAGTGACTTCTGCAGTGGGAATACGGAGTAGTTTTGACCTCCTGTAATGTTTTAAATAAAACGTTCAAAATGGGCCAGAGTGGTATGGAAGCAAATTTCTGAATGGGAATGTGTTCTCTGTTATTCTGAACATCTGAATACTTGCTCTCGGTAGTTTGAAAGTTGTTTTAGCCTATATTCAACTTTCTCGCATCCTTCTCTTAGCAGACTATTTCAACATGTAGTGTTCAGCTAATGCACAAAACCAAAGAAGAGGAGCAGGCAAACAGAACTCTCTTTGCTTCTTTGCTGTGAAGGGATTAATGTGTTATTCTGAATTTGTTCAAACACAGAGGCTTTGGAGTTTGGTTTTGGTTTGAAGTGCTGCATGGGCATCTTCTGACTTCCGTTCCCTCTGGGTCTTTGCACTCATCTGGTGATTTTAGTGACCACATTATTTTCCCTTTTTTTCCTCTTTGGTTAACAAAGCCCTGCCCACATTGCTAGAGGAAAGCGGTATTTCTTTTTTTGTCTAGCATAATTTCTTAAAGTGCTACACTGCACAAGCATATCAGAGGTAAATATTATTGAAGAGGGCATAACATTAAAAAGAGGAGAGGCAGTACGTGTTCATGGCAAATGGATGTGCTGAACAAAATTTCTACCATCGGTGCTTTCTTCATGAGAAGGAAAATTTCAAGGAATGGTCCAAAGTGGTCAGGTTACTGTGTCTTAATCACTTGCTGCCTGTCAACTTAACAGCATGAATACTATTTGTGCTACCCCAGTTGCATGTGTAAATCCTGTTAGATTAAAACACCCTAAATGGCGTTTAAATTGATGTGTTTTGACTGGCAAGTGGGATGGTCATTAGTTAGTTATTGTAATTCAGCCAGCAGACAAAAGCCCAGTAGGATGTGGTACCTTACTGTTGGATTGACTGGTTTAAGACTGTGGCTGCAGGACTGGGGAATTAAGATGTTTTATCCTCTTTTCAGTTAAATACACAAAATTGTTAATAGTGAAAGATTTTGAACCTTACCCCTCTGTCTCTTTTTCCCCACGTACAACTTTCAGTGTTACCTGCCTATTAAGCCTTATTTTAGGAAAACATTGTATTTTCTTTCAGATACAATGAAGATTATTCACCAAGCACACAAATCTAAGGTATGATTATTAGCGGTGTTCTTCCCCCTTTACATGCCTTAATGCAGGCAGATCTCTGCACAGGCGAACAAGACTGGGGCAGAGACAGTCAGTAAATTCTTATCTTTGTATTCTGGTTCTCTGATTTGTAGACTGGTGAACTTGTAGTGAGTTTGGAAGATGATGACAAACTGATTTTGAAAGAAGACAGTACACTGAAAGCAGCTGGAGTAGGTAGGAGTACATTTGTGTTGACTGAAGGTGCGGTTCATTGTGGTTGTCATTAAACTGATAACTGGCTGATTATGTTTGGATAGCCTGCTGAAAAGTAAATGCTATTCCTGATGCTCTTTACACTACTTGATAATTATTCAGGGGAGAAGAGGGGATAATGTACATTCAAATCATCGGACTGAGGGCAGCAGGTATCTGCACTCCAAATGTTCAGAATGCAAATTGTGATTTTTAGAGGGTATGCTTATAATTCTGCTGAGAGTAATTTTAAATGATTGACAGATAGGTTATTAGTACCGTGTCTGCTTAGTCTTATCAGTAACATTTAAACTGATGTTTTGGTTAGAAATGTAAGTAGTGGAACCAGCATGGAATAATGAAACAAGATTAGATTTGTTTAATGTGCAGCATAGAGTGCCTGATAGCCAGATTGCTCAGGAAAGCTCAAGCAGCGTCGTTCAGAGAATGTGCTGAACATAGCAAAGAGCTGAAACTTGACCTGATTTCTCACGTTTTGACAGGGGACTACATATAGGGCATGTCTTTTGGCAATGTAAAGAAATGTCTGTCATGATAAAATTGATGGTCCCTGGATGTCCTTTGGGCTTCTCATAAATGCGGCTGAATGACTTTGTGGCAGCAGGGTACTTAAGGGATGTGGTTGCATTCCACCTTGATACGGTCACTTGCTTATTTGAATCTGATTTGCCTAGCTAGAACGCAGAACTGCCTGCGCTCGAAGTGCAGGGGTGTCGCAGAGAAAGCTCCCGCCCGTTCCCGATGCCCTCTGATTGCTCCCCAGCTAGTCAGTGGGATTTCTTTCTCGTAGGTTTCTTGGCTCTTTTGTTTCCTGCCGTTTACTTTCTGCTTTTAAGTGACTTGGGATATCTCTTTAACGTGTTTTTTTTTCTGGGATGCACTGCAACTGGCCTCGCTATGCATTTCCTAAGGGTCTTTGGGCATTCCTATAATGTGAATGATTGTTATTCTGTGGCTGTTTGTACTAAACCAGCCTTTTTTATGTGGGGAAAAAAGGTTCCTTGGGAAAGAGGATTACTGGCACTCAAGTCTTACAGATTTGTAATTTAATTTGCAGAAGATTCATTTAAGTATGCTGCTTATATACCTAAGACATAAGAGGCAGTTCAGGAAGGGGACTGATGACAGTGCCAAATGTTGAACTAGAAGTGGTGTTGTCCAGAGCTGCCTGCTTTATAAAAGGCATTGATAATATTTGTATATATTATCTGTCTTTGAAACTAGGTTTGTGGCTACAACAGTGAAACAGTAGGATGTGATCTCAAAAAAGGTGTCAAAACATCAGAGTAAATTTTATAGTGAAAGGAAATTGGAATAGACCGGTCTGTTCTGTGTCTCCGAAGAAAGAGAGGGGTGGCTTATTCAGGGAAGAACACAATTGAAAGCTGCTTTTAATTTTTTTTTCAGAATAACTAATGGCAGGTAGTCATTAGTACGTAGTGGGTATTTATGACAGAAAAGAAAAACTCTTGCTTTGTAAAATGCAGTGTGCCATTATACCATTTTGAATTTTGGTATGTCAATACAAAAATTAGCTAAGTTGGGAGTGGGGTCTTTCTGGTAAAATCTTGAAGAAGTCCTCCTCCAACAAGAAGCAGAAAAGAGTAAACCAAGGAAATGAAGTATGATAGCATATACCACCAGTCCTCGTTTTGTACGTTTGCATCTCAATCAGTAAGAACATTTGAAATCTGCTATTGACATACTATGTTTTTCCAGTGTCTAGTCTGGACAAGATTCACTAGAATAAAACTGAGAGTTGCCATTAGAAAATATGAGAAATTCTGAGACACGCAGAAAATTGTTTCTAAGGTGCAGTTGATTGCCCTTGGCACTTTACGGGGTTGGGCTAGAGAGTTATAAATTATGAGGACATTAGATAAGTATCCTCAGGAAAGCCTCTGTGGTAGTGATTATTATTACAGCTATTATTTAGTCAGCAAAGTTAATGCTTGCCTGTTTTTTTTAAAAGCAGGGTGTATGTTAATAAAGTGTTCAGCATTCATTGCAAACAGTCTTGTCTGTTTTCTAGTTGAGATTCTAAAACCCCTTCTGCTCTTTATTTTTTTCTTTTTTACAAGACAGGCAGACTTCATTAACTTCAGGTTTAATTTAAAAAACGAATGTGGAACTTATTGGCTCAGCACCTTAAAGAATTCCATGTTTAATAATTGTGAAGGCTTTCCATCAGATTTGTCTGTGTTCTGAATTAGTAATGTTGCTGACTTAATTGTTTTAGAAGAGGAAGTCCTTGACCTACTGGGTTGAAAGAATTGTGACTGCTCTGAACCTTTGTGGGTCCTTTAGCTCTGCCATATCCCCTGTGAATAATTAGAGGTATTTGAAGGTATTGCTGGAGAAGCCAATTTGTGTCTTTCACTTTGCATATTGTTGAAGCCTCATGAATTAATCATCAGCAGGGCAAAAAATTAACTTCTTGAGACACATATTTTGATGGGTCATGAGGGAGAATGTAAAGTGATCTGTAAAATATTCTACTGATCCTCTAAGTATGAAATTATTACACCTACAGGCTAATTTAATGGAAAAAATAGTATCTTTCCCCCTTTCCTAACAGAAAAATGCACAAAAAAAGAGAAAATCATGCTTCGTTATTTTTCTGGCATTTGAAGGCATTAGAAATGCAATCACTTAATTTGCTGAAAGCTTATACAAACAATTCTGAAGCCTGTGTTAAACAAATCTTGAGGGGTCTTGTGTACATATTTACTTCTATATATTCAGCATCTTGTTTTTGTTTTTAAACGAGGTTAAACAACATCTTTTATACTGGAATAATTTTTTTAGTAAAAATATGGGGGGGTGGAGGGGGGAGTATGTGGAGATTTATGATTGTCTTTGGCCAAAAAGTTGCTAGTTGTCTTCTAAGATTCAGAATAGCTGGCTGTTGGGTGGTTCATTTACTAGAGTGCTAAATATTTAATTTTTTATTTGTTCTAGCAAATGAGACCGAATTAGCATTCTTCTGTGAGCAAGATTACAGAAACTACAAAGCTAATCCTGTTTCGGCCTGGTGAAGATCCCAAGAGATTGTTTTGTTTTCCCATACCTGTTGTAAATTTTCCTTATTCTGCTTAATGAGATTTTTCTTAAAGATCAATAAATCCTAGAGGATTGCTTTGCAAACAGTGCAGTTCCCTTCCTATAGAAATTAATTTCTGTCAGTATGCTGAGACTGAGAGAAGGAAAACTGGGGGACATAAATGACTCTCTTTCTTGCTCACATTTCTTTTTCCTTTGCTTGCCTCTTGCAATGCAGGCAGTGCAAACGATCTCTGACCTGTGACGTGTTCTCGGTGCGATCCTACTGCAGACATTAGCTGCGTATGGAGATTATACAGTGCACAGCAAGATCCCACCACACTACTAACTTCTAACAAAAATGGAAATGTTTTATGGCCAGATCACTGGGTATTCCTGAGCTTGAGAAGAAAATCTCTCTGTTTCAAGTCATAGCTTTAGTTCTCTCATTTTATGTTTGGTCTCTTTTGCTGAAGTGGTGCAGACTGGCGAGTGTTCCATGCTCTTCACTGGTAAATGCTGTCCTTTATGCTCTCTTGCAGCTTGCTGAAAGGGACAAATGACTGTTGGGAGGCTTTTGTGTTCAAGGACCAGCTTGCCTGTTTCTAGCTTTACTTAATGGAGACACCTTGGTGTAAGAGGTAGCAACCTGAGCTCTGCCAGGACATCAGTGTGCATAGCTAGGAACTGGGCATTTTTCCAAATGGAGTGAAAGCTCATGGTTTCAGTTGTGAGAATAAAACCTGAATGACTGCATTTTTGCAAGGAGAGGCCCAGTCTGTGAGCCAAGTGTTCAGGACTGGAATTGATTCTTTACTGCTTTCCAAGAGCCAAATACTCTTGTTGCTATGTGTTAGTTCTTGGTAATTCCTGGCTTTCCTACTACATTAACCAAATCAACAATAAGAAATATTAATCGTGCATCAAATAAAGTACCTTTAGATAGACTCTGCTTATGAAACTTCTTTTTAGGGGTTACCAAGATGAGACACTGTGCCTTTAAGCCTCTCCACTGAAATACAAGTGGTGCTGGCTCCGTGTCTTAGCAGGCTGGTTGAGCCTAGGCTCTGCTAAATTAAATGAGACCTCATACAATTGCTTTGGACCCAGACATCTACTCGAAGCTCTGAGGGAGAGCTGACACCTCCATTTCCACTAGAGACTTTCCAGAGAAGTAAGCTTACCGTTTCCTAGAGGTTTGATGATTTTTTTTTTTTAATTGACAAGTGATAGTGAAAGCAGATGCCTGATTTCCAAGGTATCTAAATAAAAGTTCTCCTTACTTTAGATGTAGAGCCAAAGAAACCTGTATGTATTGTTCCCACCTCATTTTCTTCATCCTTCCTAACAACTCGCTGGTTTAGGCTGGTTTCGGTAGCTGGTGTTACTCACTGACAGCTTTGCTCCAAGCCAAGTTTTATTCTCTTGTGAAAGCAGTCTGCCACTTTGTCGTCTGCGATTACAAGGGTGATTCTGTCTTTAACTTGTAAGGAGGAATCCTGTGTCACTGAAGTCACCTGTGTACGCTTGGGATTTAGGTGCTGCTATCTATGCTCTGATGAATCTGTGGGGAGAACTTGGCACTTCTCTTTCTGTTGCTGGTAGCTGCTCCCCAAACACGGGCCCATGTCTCAGCGACCTCCTTTCAAGTCTGTCACGTTTGCCAGATTCATCTGGCTGATGCGGGTTTGTACCAGTCTTCACAGACAGTTTAAGCTCATGCATTGCACTCCAGAGTACACCAGCTTTGTTCAGCCAAGTTTGCAATAATGGAGGTAACTGTGTAAGAAGTAGATGGCATACTGGAGAGACAAGTGTCTCAGACTGTCCTACCAAGGCATCTAGGTGACGTCCGTCAGCATGCTCAGGCTCTCAGACTGAGCAAACACTGTCATTCTCTTCCTCCTCTTCTGAGAATTTGAATTTGGTCTTCAGCCCTTTCAGACAGATTTGAATCGGTTTTGTGATCTCTTTCTCTAAGGCATTTGTGTTTGAAAGAGTCACCAAATTTTAACAGCTGTCATTTCTGGGCTGATACAGTTACAAATGTTCAGTGCCACATCGAGTGTGGCACAGTGAAGGGAGCAATTCTACAGCATTAACTAGAAAAAAGTAAATGTTTTAATGCAAATAATCACGAATGATGTGTCTGGCAGTCCAGACCAGCTTCTCTCTCCAAGGGAAGAGTTAAACTACTGCTTTGTGAGCTCTGGTCTGGCCGGCAGTGGCACTTCGTTGGCTCCTTTCTGCAGCAGCACAGTAGAGCCTTTTGTAATGCTCTCAGTGACCACACTTGTAAACTGGATTCTTCCCCAAGTGTTTTTCTACTGTGTTATTTTCATCAGACCTTTAGTAATGCTTCTTTCAAATAAACCCCATAAAACCATAGATAATAACTGAGAGCTTGTTTAGATAGGTGCTGTTCCAGCATTTTTCAGTAGGTTTGATTCCACTGTTGTTGAGTAATGAATGATATCTATGAACTGGCTAATAAATTACTAAAGACTGAGATGTCTTTGCCCATGTTGTTATGAAATCCTCTTTCTATTGAAGGAAACCACCTTTGGAGTTGGTACCGTGGTTTGCCATCCTGGCAGAGGTCATCAACTGCATTGGTTTACAATTACTGTTGGTGAAAGGTGGCATCTCCGTAGTGTGTAGTGGGGTAAATCATACAGCTTTGCTAGTGCTCTTAGACATCATGGGGTTAATAAGGATTCATCTTTCTGTATGATGTCCTTGGAGCCTTTCACCAGCCTTTTTCTTGAACAGAAAGAAAAGCATCCAGAGTGGACACTGAAATAAGATGCAGCTTCTCCGGTGTGTAGCACTGTAGCAGGGAAAGGCACTGAGACTGGAAGCTGGGGTGTGTGTGTGGCTTGGATGTTTCTTGGAGAAAGAAAATCACTTCAGAGAGGCTGGAGTTTTAGTTTGGAGGTGTGGAAGAATAGCTACCAAAGGAGAAGAGAGGATATTAGGAAAGGAATTACCGTGAAGAGGAAAAGGGGCTAATAGTGTAACTGAATAAGCACACAAAATCTTGACTGTACAACACTCTTGGCACAGAAGTACTGGAGTAGTGCTGCTTTTTGTACCATTAAAGGTATGAAAATAGTGCATTTCAATAATTTTTGGAATTGAACTCAAACTGCTGGAATAGGCATCTTGGTTTTTCTGTTGTTATATTTTCTGCATGCAGAAGTTTCTGTGTGTTTTTCTGTCCAGAGGTAGTTATGTTGCCTCTTCAGAAGCAAGAGTTAAGAAAGCTGCTGACACAGATAGCTGAGTGAAATGTTTACAGTTACCAGTGGCACAAAGGAGTCCTCAAAGATCTGGTATGCACCACTGTTAAAGTTGGGGAGCTGCTTTCTGTGGTGCCAATGTTCTGTCTTAGAGGTGATCCAGAGATAAGCTGTAAGCTGTGGTGTTTCTCTTTCCCTCTCTGGGAGTATTCAGCACATCCCTGACAGATTATTTACTTAAAAACAAGCTTGCAAGTAGCATTCCAAGAGTTACTACATCCATGACAGGACATCCATGACAGGACATCCATGGGTCCTGTCCTTGCAAGCTAATGGCCACAGGAATGCTGAGTGTCCGGGGATCAGGAGTGAGAAAACAGACCGTGCGATGCGATATTCATTCTTTGTCTGGGATGACCGATAGGATCCTGGCTTCAGGGGCACTTCAGCCGGCCGGAGGCGTTACAGATGCGGAAGGCAAGTGCAGGCTTTTGCTTTATTGAACAGTTTGAACTGAGCTCAGCCTTGCTGGTTGGCACCCCATCCTCCCTCCGTGACTTCCTTGTCGTACTTGGCACAGATCTGCAGATGATCAGTGAACCAAGCGATGATTCCTGGTAGACAGCTTTGCTACTTTTCATATTATGAGGACATTGACTTTTTCGTGCTACCTTTCCCGTTCAGTTAGAGAAACCAACACGCCTTTGCATGCTTTCCCAGCCGCTTCCCTCTGCTTCTTGCTGCCACCTCTGCTGATTTGCAGTGCTTCATCTGATCTGCAATCGCGGCATTTCCTGTGACAGTGAATGTACGTTATTTTTGTTTTGTATTCGTGAAGAAATATGCTTGGAAATAAAGAGGAGACCTTTTCTACGCTGTTGTTAATAGTGCACTACAAAGGATCCTTTGTTGCTTTACAGGAGGACTTGCATAGGGCAGCAGTGTCCACTGGTCAGGGGAAACAAAAATGTTTTTATCATAATGCTTTGTGTCTTGGAGAACTTACATCTGGAATGCAAAAAAAGAAAAAGGCAACGAAAAGCCCAGAGCTGTTGCCATTAACTGCCTTTGTCTGCAGAGAAAGCCACCAGATGTCAGCACAGCCTGTGCTTTCGTTCTCCAGAACCTGTGTAAGCCAAGAAATCTGTAACGTTTCTGAAAAGTGCTTATCTGTGAATTCGCTTAGCCTGCAAAGTCTGTACTAGGGTTCTGGTGATGAAAGCTGAATCCTTCCTTGCAGGAAGTATCTCCTTTTATATTAAAATCAAAAAGCGGCAAATTGAACTGGTATCAGTGCTTAAATTCCTCTTGTTAAAGAGCATCCTTTGTGGAGCCAGTTCCAGCGCATCTAAATCTTTGCATGCTGTGAGGAGGCATTTGCAGAACATTCATTTGAAGAATTGTCTGGATAAGATCAGTGTTGATTTGCTGAGCTTTTGTAAAGTAGACTTTAAATATGTCTATTTTTTTTTTAAACACAAGGAAAACCACCCGGAACAGACACACATGCAAAGCAGAGCAAAACATCTTCAGCAACACAGCTTAAACACACAACCAGTGTGTCCTGCATGTGTCTGAACCTAAGCTCCGGCTATTTCTTCCGTGCAGTGCGAGGGCTGAGGAGAACCTGGCACTGCGTTCTCTGGGCCACGCTTCCGGAGCTGTGACGAGCGGAGATGGCATGTGAGCTTTGGAGCCCAAACCCAAGCACTGTGCACAGCTTATGCTGTCGGTGATTGAAGTGTGCATAGATGCTGCCTGTTAAAAGGGTCAACTTGAACGGTTGCACAGGGACAAGGTGCGATGGAGCTGAGATTCCTGTCACTTTTCTTGCAGCAGCTTGCGAATGCCAGGGAGACTATCGAAGAGAGGGAAGTTAAGTGACAGGTAGAGCCTGGGTGACCTAAATTCTTCCTTCCTTTTCTTTTGGGCTGCTGCTTTAGTTCCTTTCTTCTAGCCTTGTAGCGCTGGTGTCATGCTAGGCGTTTGCCCGAGCTTGCTGTGTATGACAAATGCTTATTGATTCCAGACTATCACTGTAACCCTCAGACAGCATCCACAGTCCAGAGGTGATGCATGGGAGATTGCAGCTGTGCAGTCGCGTGCTGTCTGCGGGGGAAGGCTGCTGTGCACACGGTGCGGCCAGCACGGTGGTGCTGGTTGTTCGGGAGGTTGTTGCTTCTCTTACTTCTGACAGCACCCAGTTCTGCTTTGCTGAGGACCAGGACCTTGTCTTGAAGCATGGCATGCATGGCAGGTAGCTGAGAGGAGAGGTGGGTGTTTGGGCTGGTGATGCAGTGGGGGAGAGGATGGGGCACAGAGATTTCATCTTCCTGTAGGTACGATATTTCTGATCAGATATGGATTGTACCTTGTGTTTGCTAACATCCTCCCTCTCTGTTAGCAGTGGATTCTTTCCTGGGTGGCAGGTCAAAAGCAGCTGGCCAGAAGAGTGGGCGTTTCAAGTGGTAGTGAATACATTCAAGAGCTCAGTGTGACAGATTGATGTAAGAGTGTGCCTTTGTGTGTCCATTTCTGCTCTCTGGCAGGTGACTTACAGTGCCGTGTGCCAGGAATGTCAGCAAGTACTGTAAGAACTGCTGCTCTCTGCTCTCATTCCGCATCTTGGGCAGGTTTAATTCTGCTCGCTAACCTGAAACGCAGGGAACATATTCTTTAAGGTCAGTTTGGGAAGCCTCTTTTCTTCTGTGAACTGAGATTTTTAAAATGGAAGGTGTGGTATCAGTCTGGTTTTTTATACTACTTAGAGGCCACAACTTTGGTGCTCTGCATATATTTGTGTCCATCCATCAGCTGATTGAAGAGTCAAAGAAGCAGTCTAGAAATGAAAGCTTCATATTCTGTCAGTTAGTATCATGGCCTTTCTCCACACTTCCCCCTGCCCCAATCTGAGGCACCTGCTTTTGCAGAGAGCAGACTGGAATCTTGCACAACATCTTTGTTTTCTGGAGTGCTGGATGAGACAGCTATGTAGAGGCGGGCATCTGACTGCAGCTAGCTCTTCAAGCCAGCAGGCTGGCACGCCGCAGCAGCAGCTGAAGCTAGCTAATTGCAGATATCAGACACGGGAAACGGATAACAAGAGTAACTGACCAGCTGAACAGCAGCTGTGGTGGATACTCCAGTGCTGAGGTTTGTAATCTAAAGCAGATTATCTTTCCAGGAGGACTGCAGTAGTGGCCCTTTAAGTCGTTGAAAGGTTCCTGTAATACTACGGTTTGTAATACGTGATCCGACCGACTGGCCACACACAACGGTTATTTTTAGTCTCTTTGATTATGAAAGCCCCGTGCACACTCTGCTAACAAGAACTGTTCCTAATCATAGATGGTATTTTCCTGCTGTGTGTTGCATGCTCAACTTTAAAATAAGCATGGTTCTGACTTGCTGTCCTGGATTTGTCCTGGCCAAACCCAGGACACTTGCGCGAAAAACCCTCGTGCAGAAATTCTGCAAAACTGATGCTGCTTATTAAGGCACAATAAACAGATAAAAGCAAACTGTCCTAGTGTAACAAAGCTCGTTCCTCAAACCCGAGGCACAGCCTGCAGATCCCACTAGCTCAGCGTGTGAAGTTTTGAGCTCAAGGGTAACACTGGACTTGTTGCTGGTTGTAGCAAGTCGTGCAGCTGTGCTGGCCACTTGGAGAGCCTGGAGGAACTGCGTTGTGTAGAGGGGGTGCAGCAAGTGCGTCCCCCTAAAGATTTAACTGTAGTTTGATATATCACTTTGTAAGTAAGTCCCTGAAGAGCAAGAAACCAATTGCACTGTTAAAAGCCTTGTATTATAAAACAGAAGGAGTGAGAGAACTGTACCTGCAGAGGTTAATCTTCAGCAGAGGAATTTAAATGAACTCATTAAAATCAACTTACAAATTAGCTCATTAAAATGCAGTGCTGCAGATCCAGACGTTGGTTGATCTGGCATGCCACTTCTATGAAGAAGTGACTTAAGAAACGGAGAAAAAATTGATAGTATTAAAACTCCTTTTCAGTCCCATAAACCCTCATCTGGAACTCCCTCTTCTTGAACTCTGTATCAACGGCACTTTTCTTTCGTGAATTAAGCTTGTTTGATCCTGTGCTACAAGTGCTGTGTAATATCACTAGCCTCTTGTGATGAAATGTATGTCTGCACCCACTTGTGCCCTCCCACATGCATAGAAACTCTGTAATTGAGGCCCTGCCACCATGGGTCACAGCAATTACCATTTTCATTTATTACCTTGATGACAAAACTCTACCAGCTGCTGGCTGTAGTGGGTTTTATTTCCTAGTGGTTAAATTCTAGATAATCATACCACTCTACTGCGGCCATTAAAGTAATGGTATCGTGTAGGGGGAGGAGGGAAAAAAAGACTCAGACGAGTTCTGATACAATTATATAGACCTGTTCAGAATATCTTTTGTATAACTACAGATGCCAGTGATTAAAACTGGCCTTACTCTTACAGCTTTTCAGTTGGTTCTTACATATCCCAGAGGCACATAGTAGGCAATACAGAAAATAAAAATATAATTTACATTCCAGCTCTATATTCTGCAGTAATATATATATATATATTTGTGTGTGTGCATATATACACAGAGAGAAACTCCCAAGTACAAAAGCAGTTAATTGGTAAATTTTAAGCTAACCTTCCTGAACCCACTATCCACATCAAAAAATGCGTAGGGAAAAGATAACAGAAAAATTCCTCAAACTACTTTTCAGCATTCCATAATCACAAGAAGTTACTCAAACTGTTGTGTCAAATGTTTCAAGGCCCAGATGCCTACAGAGGGCACCATCTGAAAATGCTCTTCTGCACTTGCAGGAATTGGTTTCAGTCGTTGAAAGGGACGGTGACCAGCTGGACAGGGTGTTGGCACAGGCGTTATCTGGAGATGCTCGACCAGCCTTTCTGTAGATGCCGTGGAGCTGTGGTAGCTGCGGGGGTTTTGAGCTGGCTCGTCAGTCCATCTGGGCTTGTGTCCCGCTGCAAAGCTCCGTGCTGGCTGGCTGGCTGACGGAGCCAGCTCCTCGGGTGGGTCTGGGTGCCCAGCTCTGCTTCTGCTCAGGAAAGCTGGCCCTTTGCCATCACTGGGCGAGAGAGTCACGTAAACAAAGCAAAGGTGCAAACCTTACTTCTGCTGAGCAGAAAGGTGAATCTGTAACTTTGCACTGACTCACAATAAAACCACACCTTTCCCCTTGAAGACAAAGCCTGCAAGTCTGTATAATGTTCTTTCCCTGCCTCCTCATCCTTTTTTTTTTTGCCACTAGGCAGTAGTCTTGCCTGACCTAAAGCTGTGAAAAGAAGCCTAGGTGGGAAAATGAGGCATTGGAATACCCCACTGTAACCAGAAAATGTGTAAACTGGCGCTTTTATGTTGAGTTTACCTGATGATGAAATGGAAGAGAAGACTAAAAGAAGCAGCTTGGTGAATCCAGTTTTCCCTCAAGGATGAGTTAAACTGGAGTGGGTGGAATTATACTCTGGTGAAACTGTCTCAAATCCACGTGAAAACTTAACCTGCCATTCAACCACAAATAAATCAAGCTGGGCAACCAACCTTCTTGGTGAGTGATTTGATCGGGTGCTGATCTGGGCTAGGGTGTGGAGGCGGATGGGAAACCTGAACAACCACAGCTTTCTGAAGGGGCCAGTGGGAAAGAATGGTACCTTCCCCGTGTTGCCAAAAAACCCACAAAACAAAAAGTCAGCTGATGATGAAATCTCGGCATTTCCCTCATGCCGATTTCTTTCTATTCAGTGAAAAGTGGCGCCTGGAGACTGTAAGCCTTAGGCAAGAATTGAAATCCCTCAGCATCATCACTGGCACCGTGAGCAGTATTTGGAGACTGTTACTGTAGTTATCTGAGGCTGAACAGGGAATTCTTAAGATTCTGTGTCTGTGTAGAAACCCTCCAGGTTACAGAAGCAGCGTTGGCTTGTAGAAGGGCTTATGCGCCCCAAAGCTGGTAATTTTCCCCGCGTTTATGTTAACTGGTCTAGTAACAAGTACTTTGTTGCCCCACAAACCGTACCTCGTTGGATGCTGACAGCTGTTGTTTTTCAGAGCAATACTGAACACTGAGTATTCTAGCCGTCTCCTTGTATCTGACCTTACTGAGGTAGTCTCGTGCCATCCCGATTGCTTCTTTTAAATGAGCTTTTGTGAATGGCTGTCCATTCTGTTTGGTGATTTGGTTGTCCAAAACCTAAAGAATTATTCTGATAAAGAGCAAGGGCTTAGAGGGGTAGAGAGTGACAGGTAGAAAATGAAATTAGGACAGAAATCTTTGTTGCCCTGTACCTTGTCTAAAGTGGTGTGAAGTCAGCAGAGCATTTGATACCCGCTTTGTGATCTAGCAAGTGACTTTGTAAGGTGTCAGGCAATGAAGGACTGTGCCCAAAACGTACAACTGCTGTACTTTCATGTTGTGGTCAAGGCTTGCTGATCCCTTTGCAAGACCGTTCAAAGACCTTAATGTCGCTAGTGAAACCAGTGGGTTTAGAGCTGTTGTTTTGTCTGCGGAAGTGGGCATGTTCAGGTGACAAGGATTTCTAAAAGCTTCACCCTATTATGTGATGTAAGGCCAGCTGGAAGGCCTTGGGTTTCTCCATGTAATTTTGTGAAGCAGCAGGTCTTTCTGATGATTATCTTCGCTCTATTTCCATCAAATACTACTTCAAACTTTGGCTTAGCAAAACAGAGAACGTGCAGCAGCAGCAGCTGTCATCTCAGAGCCAGCAGTGCAGACCAGACGTGTGATGTTAGGGACATCTCTCTCTTCAAATGCTTTGATACTGCTGGAAAAGGTGCTTTATTTCTGTGGCTGATAAACGTGCACCAGGCGCAGCTTACAGGACCAGAAGTGCTGTCTGAGACAACAGGAATGCCTGGACTTGCTGTCGGGTTTGGATGCTTTTAGCAAAATCTGCAGCTGCTACATAACATGGATATTGCTGTTCTTACTTGTCCTTAAAGTTCATTGAGGAGACCAAAACCAGAGACAATTCATCTTGCTAAACCTCACTGCCTTGATTGATCCAGATGCTCAAGAGGCAGGATATCTTTGCTGTCATAAAACCTAGAAAATCTGTGCTACTTCATGTTAAAAAAAAGAAGAAGAAAAAAAGGTATTGAAATTTATGAGAGCAGCTAGGGAAGCAACCGAGAAGTACTGGTCCAGGGAGCTGCCAGCCAGCACCTCAAGTGACTGATCCGACAAATAGAGTCCATCAGTTTCCCGTGTATATTAGTGCTGCCAGCTCGGCTTTCACGGTCATTTTTAAGGCAGTAATTGTCCTAGCAAATCAGCAATACGATTTAACTATTACTGTCTAAACTAGTTTCATGGTCATCCGTTTTTCTAAAGTCATAAAATTTTATTATTTAGCCACAATACAATTATACCAAAACGTACATATATTTAAGAAATACCTTGATAGAAATGTTGATAGTGCTTTGAAATCCTCTGTCAGAGCCGGGGCTCTGTCAGACGTTGCTAGAGGTCTCCCCGCTTGAATATTCCCCCGCTGCGCTGGGCAGAACAAACTTCACGTACCTGCCCTTCTCCCAGCCCCTCCTGATTCGCAGAAGTCTTTGCTGGATGCAGGGCAAACTGAAGATGACTTTTGCCAGGATCACAGTACATGGGACGAGCAGCGTGAGGGTGTAGGTCGGAGGCAGGTAGAATTTGTACTGGTTCTCATCGAAGGCCCTCGACCATCCGTACGTGAGTGTGTGCAGAGTGCTGATTACCAAGGCGATAAATCCAAGGGTGGACTAAAAGGAAGAGAAACACACGCCGGTTAGCAGAGGGCTTTGTGCCTGGCTGTTTGCCTGTGGTTTTTTACACTATTTTGTAAGTGTACATAACACAGAGAAAGCAATGAGTATTCCTGCGTTTCTTGGACAGAATAAAATGCGACTGGAAACCTTTCCTGGGTAGCATGCCAGACTGCATTTTTTTTTTGTCTAATCAGAGGTTAAGTGTGATATTAGAAACTCAGCAGGAGTTTCCCAGAAGACGCTGCCAACTCGGCTGAGAGGGGGGCTCCTGCCTCCGTGCGCAGCAGCGGCCCCCAGCCCTGTGGAGCAGGCAGCCGCGGGCAGCTCACAAATGCTGCTCCCGAGCTCAGCCGCCAGCTCTGCTGCCGGCCGCAGCGTGCTGGTGAGAGGCTGCTGGCCGGCGGGGTGAGTGTCGGCATCGTGAGCGTCCGCATCGTGGCTCTGGACCAGCAGCCGGCACCGTTGGAAGTCGGTGGAGCTGTGGCTTCACATGGAGCACAGACACCTTCAGGTAATGGCTGTCATCTGCAGGAAAATTAGATCATGGAGACAGAAGCGCTCTGTTGTGAGGTGAGCAACAGCCTTGAAGGGTTTCATTCTCTGTTCTAGAGATCCGTGTTGGTTCGTGAGCCGGAGCGTCAGGCTGTATGATGGACCGAGTTCTCTAAGTGCGGAGTCAAGAGCCCTTTATCCACTCAAGAACCCAGCCCCTATTCTGCAAACAAGAACTTCTCCCGTTTCCAGCTGAGATCATGGCTCCCCAGCACCCACAGAGACAACATTTTCCCCGAGTATTTCCAGCTCCCCCTGCGGGCTGCTCTCAAGAGGAGTTTTAAACTGTGGTTCCCTCACCGATGGCTTGCTGCCTGCATCAGAGGTGGAGGCTGCTCCCGCTGCCCGCTGGCACTCGGCAGGAGCCGGGCGCTCGCTCCCAGAGCCAGCTCGAGTACGAGCCTTTGCCGCTGCGTTTTCCAAGAGAAGCACGAGGGTCGCATATTGCTCTGCTGCCCTACTTCGAGGGCTTGGTCTAGGCCTGCCGTAACAACCAAATTTTGAGATGCCTCGACAGGGAGAGTTTTGCTGCTGATGCCCCTGACCTAGGGAAGGAAGCCTTTACAAGTCAAAGTGCCTGGCTTGGTGCAGCTCATCGGAGACCAGCAAGAAACACGGTCTCCCTAAGGGTATGCCCAGGAAAGAGGACACAGCAGGGAAGTAAGGGACCAGGGCAAGGCAGGAGGAGGGACTCATCATTTTCTCTTGAGAAAACAATCGCAGCTGGAAAACTACTCAATTCAAAGCGTCCCTTCCAATTTTTGATTGCTGGGAAACTATTTAAAAACCCAGACAACTTTTAAAAATGTACCATGTTCTTACCAACAAACTAGACCAAGGCTCCTCTAACCTTCAGAGCTAATCACTGAGCCAGCTGAGAAGACTGGGGAGGGGGGAGAGCTCCAAAACGTGCTGCCAGATCTGGGTACTTCACTGTCACAGCTCCGGTCAGGCAGTCATGTGGGTGTCACTGAGTCCTGCCAAGACCTCACCCGCGCAACACCCTGCCAAGTTACAGAACTCTCTGTGTTACAGGCGAGTGTTCCTCCAGGTCGTGCCGGGAGCTGGGAGCAGACCTGTGAGCTGAACCTCAGTCCTGTGTGCACACCGCACCCGTGCTTTCTGCCAGGGACAGGCGTCCTTACCAAAGCCACGACCGATTCCTGAGCCAAAGTGGTAACAAGCAGCAAACCCAAACAGGGTCAAGATTGGTTTCACTTGGAAAATTAAGGAGGCATTTGCTGCAATATGCAATGATCGCAGTTGAGCCTAACAGCAAGACCCGACCCACAGCTCGTCCATCATTTATCAACTCTGAGATTCTCTCCAACAGGCAAAAAAAAATCCCTGGGTGGCAAAAGGTTGTGAGTACCAGCTTGAGACTCATCTGGCAGAGCGCACATGTGAAGCAGGCCAGGGGAAAGGGGACAGAGCGAAGCCCAAGAGCAGCAGGGTCTTTCTGCCCAGGGAGGAGGGTGATTTTGGAGACAGCCCGAGCGGGGCTCTAGGCACGGCAGAGATGTCGGAGCTGGAGACTGTTCGTTTGATTGTCTGCAGTTTCAGCTGCTGCTGGTACTGAGGGAGAGCAGGAGTGGAAATCGGTAGGACAGAAGTGACAAACCACCACGGGGGCTCAGTGACCCACCGTTGCCTGCGGATGCGGATCATGTGAAACAAAAAAGCTAACTGCCAGAAAAAGCGTGGATAAGCTGCCAGCGGCTGGAAACGGCGCGGGGGCTCCTCGGAGCGCAGCAATGGGCGGCTCGGCTGCTCACACCAACACGGGGCTGCCTGGTGAGAGCCCGGGTGCTGGGGCAGAGCCGGGGCCGCCCGGGGGTCCCAGTGCCAGCTCAGCAGGGTCCCACGGCTGCGCCCGTCAGGCAGGCTGTCAGCAGGCTGATCTCTAAGCGCACGGGAGCCGTAAGCTTTGCTGCTGGCAGCTTAGCTCAGTGCATACAGCCCAGTGTATCGTCAGCGCAGACCAATGCAGAGCCTGCTGAGCCCCCACAGGAGCCTGCGTGCCAGCGTGCTCACCCCTGAGACCACAGCACGGAGTTTTGAAGCTCTGCTCTCATTTATCCTCTCAATGCAGTTTCTGGCTGTGCAACTTTATTGGGTTTTTTTTTCTTTTGTTTTAAACAGTGGCAGGGGTTTCTTTTGCACCGTCACAGCATGGGGAATATGGGACCACTGCCCACGTAAGGCGTTCAAGCCCTCTGACAGACGGCTGTATGACAATGGGATCTTCCTAATGCAGGCTTTGCATACATTTTCTGCTCTGTATTAACTCTTGTATCTCCCCCATCGCCTTGGTGTCTGCGAGGCTCCCTGTCATGCATCAGCGAAGGTGATTCGGTCGCATGTGGCTCATTTAGAAATGTCTGGGCAGCGCCCAAAGCAAACAGCCCCTTCCTGACCCAAAGATGTTTCTGACTGCTGCTGTCAGTCCCGTGAAGTGATTAGCTCTGTGAAAGCGGCTCTGGCTCGCACTTCGTCAGCTGGAGGGTTAGAAAAGGTCTGATGACAGATTCTTTGTATTTTGCGATACGAGGTAAAAAAGAAACCAGGTCAACCCAACCTTCAAATTCCAGGAGGACTTCTCAGGGTGGGGAGGTGAAGGCAATCATACACATTTTTGCTTCTCAGCCCATTAGAGTTGATTTGTAAATCACTGGGGAACATTAAAATATGTCTCATATAAGTTGAATTAAATACGAATCATTCCTGTTACTCAGTGTCTAGATCCTGTACATTTTCTGTTAATCAAAACTGGACGTATAGGGGAACCGTGTATCCAATTTAATACTGGATTTTTTAATACTGAATTTTATATTTAATTTAAATTGGTGTATGTGCAGGAACTACTACAAAAATTAACATTTTTTTTTTTTCCTAAAACTTTAGCAACAATCGAAACAGGATTTTCAGCCTGTTGGGCAACAGATGTGTATCTCAGGAGGGTGTCAGTATCCCATGACACTAATACAGGTGCACAAAGTGCTCCTGGAAAATGTCAGACTTGGGAAGCTCTGGGTAAGGTGGGGACTCAAGTGGCTCCTGGATTTGTGAGAAGCCTCAGCCCTCTCTCAAATGTGGCTTTTGCTACAGCGTCTCTCAAACACACCAGCCACTTCAGCTGAGATGGCACCGCATTGCTGCGTTTTCTGGGAGACGCCTGGCTGGGGCGGCTGCGCTCCCCATTCTCCCTCTTTCACTTTTCCCAGGCACAAGGAGCCACGATGCCTCTGATGCGCTGTAAAAGGGGCAAATGCTCGACACCCCAAATGTTTGAGGAACAGTCTCGCCCTTCACCTCTTGTATTTAGATTGTGCCACTGCGCATTAATTCAGGGAGGGTCATGCTGCGCTGCGTGAATGTTAACCTCTGGAGCCCGGGAGCAGTAGCTGTATCTGCTCTTAATTTCCTCAAGAAAGGCATCGCCAACTTATTGAAGAGTAAATAATTTAAGAGTCCTCATTAACAAAAAACCCAAAACCTGGAAGCTAACATGCTGAGAGATCTGTAATCTGCTCTTTTTACATGGTATTTCCACAGCAGGGCACCATAGCAGCCGTGCCTCTCCTGCATGTGATCAGCCGTGTCACACTGCCACGCTTCACGCCACGCAGACAGAAATAGGTGTGAGTATCTTTCCATGACCCAAGCCAGCCCGTTCCCATGTAGGGCAGCCAAGAGCTATTTCAGAGCTGAGCATCACATACTGTGTTGGAGCGGGTCCAGAGGAGGCCACAAAGATGATCAGAGGGCTGGAGCACCTCTCCTACGAGGACAGGCTGAGGGAGTTGGGGCTGTTCAGCCTGGAGAAGAGAAGGCTCCGGGGTGACCTTATAGCAGCCTTCCAGTACCTGAAGGGGCCTACAGGCAGGGTGGAGAGGGACTTTTCACAAGGCTGTGTAGGGATAGGACAAGGGGGGAACGGCTGTAAACTAAAACGGGGCAGATTTCGATTTGATATTAGGAAGAAATTCTTCACCATGAGGGTGGTGAAACACTGGCCCAGGTTGCCCAGAGAAGCTGTGGCTGCCCCCTCCCTGGCAGTGTTCAAGGCCAGGTTGGATGGAGCTCTGAGCAGCCTGGTCTGGTGG
>Ga0065711_1033428_pt1 | contig 25519 bp, 12 predicted proteins | sample Hoacrofraction12_FD_59098 | JGI IMG/M metagenome (GOLD analysis project Ga0065711, IMG submission 59098) | Hoatzin crop microbial communities from Cojedes, Venezuela - Epithelial fraction 12 v2 (version 2) | ecosystem: Host-associated > Birds > Digestive system > Esophagus > Crop | place...
CCCCCCCCCCCCAGATCTCTGAATTAAAAGCAAGAAACAAATGCCTTTTTTAATGATCTATTTACAGTGATAAACTTTTAAACTAGAAACCTGAGTATCCACAAGTACTGTAAGAACCCTAATGCAATAATTAACTCTTTGCGTAGTGTAGTGCGCATTACAAATATAAGGAAATTTGTCCAATAAAATTAGGAAAATCAATGGCAGTTTAATAAAGCAGGCTTGCAGGACTGTAATCTCAAAATATTAGTGAATTGAACAGTCATTTACTGTGATTTCTCTGCCCACATGAGAAGCAAAACTGAGCATCTGAATGCTCCAGAACAGAAAGCAAAATCAAACATAGATCGTATCATGGTCTGATCACTACCTCATTAAGAACAGTAATTAACTATAATCTGCATTTATCATTGCCAGGTGTCCTATAAATCTAAACCCAGTAGAAACTCCATGACCCTCTCCATCAGTTTTCATTTTGCTACAGGTACAGCAGTAGATAAGAGTCTACACTGTTTTATCCTAGGGTATGGATCTCTATTGTTCCAGCTGCACAGATATTCAGCTGTGCATTTCCCTCCCTCCTCTCTTTTGCAAGCCTTAAAGTAGATTAATTGTTCTAACTATATTTTCCATGATACCCTGCTTTTTAGGCACCCACATTAAAGTCAACTCCGAAAAAATCCATGTCCTCAGTAAAGAAATATGCAGGAAAACAATATTAACATCATACTCCACCATGCCAAACATTAGGGACACCAGTTGCTCTATGAACAGAGAATGCTAGAGGAGATTGCAGCCCAGTATCAACGTAGAGCAACACTGAGGAATTGTCAGTGCTGGCTGATGGAAAATTCATAAAATCTTTGTCTTTTCACTTAGTTCAGGCCTCCTGAGAACAAGTATCCCCATTGACCTCAATAGTCATACAAGTAAACTGATTCAACAAATGCCCCTTGAATGAGAAAAGATTTTGTAGTCAACTCATTTCTCCAAAGAAAATACCTGCTGTATAAAGAACAGTAGTATAAAGAACTGTTTCCATTTGGCTCTTCACGGCATTTCCACAGAGTAGCCAAAGACTGCTCTCTCAACATTTTAATTCAGATATGCTCAAATAGTTCGCCGAATTGTTGTGCTGTCACTAAAGTGAAACCTTCATTTTCAAGTGATGTAAATACTAATAAGAGAAGGATGCAGGGTGTGCTTAAGTTCAGTATGACACCTCCTGTTTGAGAAACCGCACACCATAGTTTTCTGCACACCATAGTGAAAAACTCAGGAGCTGGTTCTTCAGTTAATGCAGAATGGTGTAAAAATGCTTCCATACCATTAGAAGACAAACACACATTAATAAAACCTGATTCTATTGCGCCCGAAACTAGGTGTGATATAGTCACCTTGTGATATAGTTACCTTGCAGATGTTTGCAAAAATTAAATAATGTCATAGGAAAACACTCCCACTTTGTCACAGGAAGACTTGTCCAAAATTCTCAGCTGGATTTTCTTTAGGGTTTTGAATGACAGAATATGTTATCTTTTCATTACATCATGAACAAGTAGACGCTTTCTTGCCCAAAAAAGGAACTGTCACATTACCTCAGCTGCAGTGGTATTTCAGTCTCTCCACTGACTCATTCTGTGTGAACCTTTCCCATATCTCTTGAGAACTTCTTTGTGAAACACAAAAATGATAATATGTTTATGTAGAAAACTTGACTAACCAGCAAATATATTTGAAGATCAGAATATTTAAAAGAGCACACTCGGGTTATTTGTTAATTGTAGGCTTGCTCCAACACAGCCTGTGAGATTATGCAATTGAGTTCAACAGGACTCAACAGGACTCCAGAATAATTTAACTTCTTTTTTTTAAAACAGATTTCTGTAATAATAATAATAGCAGTAATAATCATAAATAATAATAAGAATTCCATCAATTATTGAAAACTTAAACTGACCCTGTGTTTAAGTCAGACAGGTTAATAGCAAATGTGCCCTGTAACATTGGTGGATACAACTTTTAAATAAATAAAATAAATAAAGGTACATTCCCATTTCATTCCTCCTTTGTCTAAAAGGCATTTTGAATTCTGCAGTCAAAAGAGACATGCAGTGCTGGGAACAAATTCAGAATTTGTAGAATAAGGGAGGGGGAAAAAAAAAAAAAGAGTCTTGATAGGACCTCAAGACATATACTAATCCTCTTCTGTCCCCCCAAATAAACAACAATTATGTCATTCCCAGTAGCTACTTGTCAACTCTGCTCTGAACTGTTCCTAAATTTGGAGACTCTATAAACTCCTCAGGCATTCTGTTCCAGTGATAGCCTACCCAGCCATTACAGTATTTTTTCTCATTATGTCTAACCTAAGCCATGCTTGTTGATACCATTATTCTTATCCTCTCCACAATGGACATAATGGAGCAACATATACCTTCTCTTTCACAACAACAGTTTTTGAATAATAAAACTAAAACTGTCCTGATTTTAGTGTTCTTTCCCTTAGGCTAAACAACCTTAATTCATTTATTTTTTTTATTCTAAAGATGTGCTCTAATATCTTTTGAAGCTGTCTTAGTGGCTTTCTTCAAATGGGCCACAAGTACATGTCCTTCTTGAAGTGCTATGCCCCAAACAGGACACGTTGCTTCACTTTGGTCTCACTAAAGCTAAACAGATTTGAAATATTCCTTCCCATCTTACTCTGAGTCCACATAACTATGTGAATTTATATCTCAGGGATGCTGAGACAGGAAATAAACAGATGAAACAACAGTTCTACAGTTACAGACTTACCTGCTATTTTGCTGAGATGTATCTCTTTGATTCCAAAAATCAAAAGGTATTTTCTTTTTCTCAGATCTAGAACTGTTTGGAATTTGTTTGAAAATGGCTTTTTCTTCCATTGATAGAAAACATGAATGACACTTTTTTCTTTTTATTAATACTTCTGAAAAGGATATGAAAATGCTTGGATGAATAAATATCATATAAGACTTACTAGATCCTTATGAAATGCCCTCTTAATAAAAATATAATGATACATTTGTCTTTTTTCTACCTTATTTATTCTTTTTGCATAAAAAATTTATTTTGCTCACAGATATAAAATTAGTACTTTTATATTCCTAACCATTTATAACAATGATGACTGGAATTGTTACAAATATTTTAAAAGTAATTTTGTATGGCCTGTTGTCCACAGAAAGAATACAAAACATGTTGCATTTTAAACCTATGCTATGAATTTCAAAAGCTATTAAAACAGCTTAAATAGATGTTCAAATTAAAAAAAGCACATTAATAAAAATAGTTGTTTTCATCCATTTCATAGCCAATTTTTGCTCATGGGTCTTTTCGGGTTTCAGTATTATTTGAAAGTGTACAGAAAATAAAAAAAGTGTCCCAGAAATCATTGCAGTGACTTGAATATACTTTATGCCACGTTAATTGACTTCACACATCATCTGGATATAAACTCAGAGTAGACTAGACAGGAAATATAAAGATAGTTGAAGTAACACTAACTATTCTGCAGTTATATACTTAATATTTTCCTGTAAAATATCTATTTCATTCCAGAAGTCCAAGTTCTTCTCTAAAAGAACACTACTGTGAGGTCTAGGGCTCATCCAAAATGCTTATCCCTGCTGCAAATAAATACAACCAGTAACCCTCTTTTTTTTTTAATCTCTCTTACTGCTCAAAAAAGAAAAAAAATTAAAAAAAGATATAACACACTTGTGAAAAATCAGAATATGAATCTTATATGGAGTGTTGTAAGAGCAGTTCAGATGTCTCTTTCCAGGCTAATGATAGACATTACTTACAACACTTTCGGATATTCCCACTGGTGAGCAGGGACAGCAACATAGTGGAAACATGCTTTCTATCAGCTCAGAGCATAGGAGTGGACGGGCATCTCCTGTGAGTCACAAGTTATGGTCAAGCCAATAGAGAGTTTTGTTTCTCCACTGAGTTACTTGTAGAGGAGTATAGAATAATAATACAGTACCAGTAATAAGTAACAGTACACATAGTACAATATGAACTACTACACAATATGTTAATACATAGTAATTTAGCTTATTAACAATGCTGCTAATGCTACAGACTTCTAGTAAGTGGTGTGTTACTGGTAAGTAGGAAGCACACCACAGCTTCAGGTCCTCATTTTGCTTGTCTCGGTCAAGGATGAAAATTTTGGTCTGAAACCACATTGAAGATTCTTACTACTTTTTTTTTTTTTGAGGTCACAATAACTACAACCCTTCTCATGTGACATCTGACAGAAAAAATAAACAATAGTGTATGCATGGTGTGGGTATTCTTATTTCTAATTTTTCTGAGAACAACGCTATAACAACATTGAAAGATTCTGGGTACATTTTGAAGCCTAGAAACAGTAAATGGGCATCATGCCGTTTGTCTCAGAATGTCTCATTTTGAACCAAAACCCAGCTCTGCGTGCAAAACACATCTAACAGTTTTTGGGGATAGACTTGTGAGCTGCCTAATTTGTGCCTAAGCTGTCTTCAGTGAACAGAGCACCGGAGCAGGAACTGTTCCACAGCATGCAGCTGTAGTGAGGCCCACCCATTCCCAACCACAGACCCTTCACCAAACCCCTCATTCCATTTGCGTCTGGCCTTCTTTAGCTTAGAGGAGGAGCTGCAGAGCTCATACATTTTGTTAATAAATGCATTTAGTCCACCATGTGGAGAGACATTTTCTCCCTTTTCAAACGTATGTGTGGGAAAAATTGCACACAATGAAATTTGTGCATTTTGGTATCTATCTAGAGCAGTGTCATACTTTTTATACACAACATCCTGGGATAAATCAGAAGTAACTTGATTCTGCCCATTCTCTCTACACTCATAAACTGAGCCGTGTGAACTCAAACTCCCCCAACATGAAACTATAAAACAGCTGAGTCCATCACAATGTACTGGAGATGCTGACGACTGAGAAAACTAACTAGAAATGTTGCCTCAAAAGTACACGGGAAGTGGTCATAGGCAATGGACTTCTCCAACTTTTCCAACAGATATTACATTGCTCTTGAGGCTTGACCTGTGGCGCTAGACGATGATAGATGTTCAATTTTAGTGTTACTGCTTTTGGTGAAATGTTGTCAAACACAAAATATTATTTCAACCAAAATTAAACAGAGGTTCGCCCATGTCAGCAGGTGGCCTCTGTTAACAGAAAAGTGTTTCATATGTTGCTTTATTTGCATTTAAGTCCATATTTTCATAAAAAACACCCTGGGGTTTTACTATTTTTACTAACATTCTGTTATCACTTCCAAAGTGCATTGTATCCTAATTGAAGAAGTTGTAAAGTTAATATACTGTTAAACCAAAAGATTTTCTTTGGTTCTGAAAGTTCAGAGTGAAAAAGAAATATTAACAAAACCTCAGATAGAAATGAGCTTTATGAAAATTCATAGAAGGTGAAAACAATGCAAAAAAAATTTTTTTTAAAGGAAAAAAACATTTAAATTTAAATTATTTTGGGATGCCATAGTCTACCTGAGGTTCATGCCCGTGTGTACATGAAATTCACTATGTCACTCAATTGGCTCAAAAAGCGTTTATTCTAGATGCTGCCCACTAGCCACAAATAGCGAGTTCCCAGACAAGCGCTTTTCCAAGCCAAGAGCACGCCAAGGCTGTATGCTCCTGAGCGAAGTCCATGTGGGTCAGTCACTGGAGGATTCCTGACAAAGTCCAGTTGACTTTCTACTTTCCTGGCAGAGTCTTACTGAAATACTAATTTAGTTTACGTCTATGTCTGTGATAATTAGTAAATGTACATCTCAAAAAATACAGATCTTTTAATGAAAAGGGCAAAGGTAATAAGGTAAACACCACTACATTAAAGTAAAAAACATTATCTTAAACTGAAGCTTATTTCACTTGTTTCTTCTATTCAGTGTTAGACAGTTTATACACAAACTGAGTAATACAAACCTTCCAATGGTCTCATTAATTTTTGATTACTTATACTATGATAAAATGATTTGTATGTTAAATAATGGACAACAAAGTCTATCCTTTGTTTTAAAACTGGTTCAGCTCTTCAGGTATCTGAAATTTTCCAGCTCAAATGTACTAATTAAAATGTTTTTCCTCTTACATTAGCATCTGTTTCCAATTAAGCGATTACCATTTAAAAAGTCAACAACAAAAATCATGTTTTCACTGTTGCAAGAATAAAATAGCCCACTGTACGACTATAAAAAATAAAAGTGCTCACACTGCAATAATTTGAAAGGCTGAATTAGGCTGTAGACTGTAGTTATTAAAGGAAGTCATGCAGAAACATGCCCTTTAGCATGATACTTATTCTAAATTATATTACTCTTTTAAGTGCTTATTTTACCATGTGAATCTTTAAATTAAAAATGAGGCAGTTTTAGGTATATCCTGGAATCGCTTGTTTTCATCTTGGTAACTTGTAACCTTCTATCAAGCAAGACCAGCCAAGTTCACTGACTGCCTATGCAAAACTTGTTCTGCTTGATATCCATCCCCTCTGCTTTTCTTTATTTTTCCTTCTTTCCTTCAAGCCTCAGGTTGTTCCCTGCACATTTAGGAAGCTGTACAATATAACCCCAAGAGATCAAGATGAATGGAAGGACAGTGTGATCTGTTCTGGGCTGGTATGGTGTGCTGTAGCTAAGCCTGACCAAGGGCTATCTCTAGTTCTTCTGCTTCAGCTGCTTCATGGTTATAGCAATGCAGGACTTTTTTAGTTTAGTTTTAAAGGTTCAGTTTTTGCCGAACAATTGCAGGCTGCATCAAGCTCAGAGCAATTATTACTACTATATTAAGTAACAATTTGGAAATTGATATAGTTATTAATATGGACAGAACACAACACGACTGTGGAACAAATATACCCAGGGAGGTATCTGTGCAAATTTCACTTAATATATTTAAACATTGGCCTAGATTTACCCCATGAAATGGGAGATTGAAACACTTTTACTACCACCAGGTAAATGACTTCCTGGGAGTCTCTAACTTCTCTGAACACTGAATAAGCACAAAATAAGCAAACTGTTTAAGTGCAGGAGTAACCTAAAAGCCTCTGCATCAATTTGGGTGCTTAAATACAGGCATGCAGGCGTGATTTGGCCTAGGTACACATTTACTTCATCTTTGAAGAGCAAAGTAGGTGGGAAAAGTGTAAAATGAACTGAGACTTAGTTCAGTCGACTGTCTCAGTCAGAATAAGGGTCTGCAAGTATACAGGCTGGAAATATATCACCGCTATGCAGAAATGCAAGAATAAAATGCAAGGACAAATTGTGCTGGATATATTCTGTGGGTATTCGCAGGGTGGAGAATGCCTTTCTTCTTTGAGCGATGCCTTACGTCTGAATTCAGTTCTACCGCACCACCCCTGGCACAACACTGCTATGGGATCAATACTACTCCTTCCTATGTGCCTGGCCTCTCAGGCATGCTGTCTGGAGCAGGAACCATGCCATCTCGTATTTTATTTGCGAACCATTTATCACAGTAGGGCTGTCTCTGATTTGAGCCCCCGGTACTACTGCAATCCAAACATGAAATAAGAACAACAACATAACCACAGGAAGAAGCAAGGGAGTTAAATGAAGTAAAGACTTAATACGTGCCACATTTTAGCAATTGCCCTGAACCACACAGTTCAGAAGAGGTTATTCCATCTACTGTGGTTTGAATATTCGGTTGTAATAGACAAAGTTTTAGTTTACCCTCGGGGACAAAAAAAAAAAGGTCAGCTTTTCATTAGGAAAAAAAAAAAGCACTTATTTTAAAATTGTTATGATATCGTAGACCATTAATAGCAAGATCATAAGCACAGTTAAGTAGGTAAAAACTAAGTTACTATGAGGAAGTAGGCCAGTAAAACATCATGAAGTGATTTAACATTTCTAATTAATGGAAATTTTGGCTCTGTCACACTATACAATTTATGATTTCCTCTTGACTATTTGTTTTTCCTCATTCATTAAACTTTGAAGCTGCACATCTTTCGCAGCCTGGTACATTACCAACTAAGATAACTGTCATTTGATGATCAGCCCAAGTGATAAGCTCATTCCTACCCTTTTGGTAGCTTATGTTGAAATCTGTCATGTCCTTCCTACACCAGGATTTTATTATAAATCCAAACATAGCTTCCTCTTTATCTTTATGTTTTTTTAAACTTAGACTATTGGCCAGAAGCAAAGCTGCTGCTTCTTTTATTGCTACACAGCAGTAAATCTGCTGCTGCCTAAAGAACTAAATATAACCAGAAACTGTCTTACTACTTTATTGTATGAAATTCTTAGCGGCTGCTTTGTGCTTACATTCTCTTGCCACCAACTATCCTTTACTTGGACTTAGAAGAAATTTGGTTTCTTGCTTATGAAAAAATGTATAATAATTTAACTGGGACTAAAGAAACCTTCTGTAATTCTTGCAAGACAAATCTCCAATCCAGCTACTTCAACTTTCACGTTACTTGTATTTTTATATATGAGCCAAAGTGGGTGTTAATTATAAATGAGGAAGACAAAGTGCCACAACCAGATCTGTATTATCATGCAAAATGTGTAAAAACTGAAATACTTAAGCCTAGAAGCTATATGCCTATGATGCATCATCTCTGCAAGTTAAATGAAAGGAGGAAGGACATCCTTTTAGATCTATGCATGGGTAGCTTGTTTTTTTTCACTGAAAATATAAGTAACACTGGATTTTAAATGTTTACTCTGGATTTTTTGTTACCAAAAATTATTTGCTATCTATTTTTCTGTCTCGAATGCCTTAGTGACTTGCTGGATTGACAGAGAGACAGGGAAAATAAACTGCCTAAGGAACCTGAAGGTGCACAAGCCCATGGGGCCTGATAAGATGCATCCATGGGTCCTGAGGGAACTGGCAGACGAAGTTGCCAAACCACTCTCCATTATATTTGAGAGGTTGTGGCTGTCTGGGGAGGTTTCCACTGACTGGAGAAGGGACACCATCACCCCCATTTTTAAAAAGGGAAAAAAGGAAGACCCGGGGAACTACAGGCCAGTCAGCCTCACCTCTGTGCCTGGCAAGATGATGGAGCACATCCTCCTCGAAACCATCCTAAGGCACATGGATAACAAGGAGGTGATTGGGGACAGCCAACATGGCTTCACCAAGGGCAAATCGTGCCTGACCAACTTGGTATCCTCCTATGATGGGGTTACAGTGTTGGTGGACAAAGGGCGGGCAACTGACCGTCTACCTGGACTTGTGCAAGGCATTCGACTCTGTCCCGGATGATGTCCTTGTCTCTAAATTCGAAGGACATGGATTTGACAGATGGACCACTCATTGGATAAGGAACTGGCTCGATGGACGCACTCAAAGAGTTGCAGTCAATGGCTTGATGTCCAGGTGGAGACCAGCGACAAGTGGTGTGCCTCAGGGGTTGGTACTGGGGCCAGTGCTGGACAGTGGGACTGAGTGCACCCTCAGCAAGTTTGCCAACGACACCAACCTGTGTGGTGTGGTTGATATGCTGGAGGGAAGGGATGCCATTCAGAGGGACCTTGACAGGCTGGAGAGGGGGGCCTGCGTGAACCGCATGAAGTTCAACAAGGCCAAGTGCAAGGTCCTGCACATGGGTCACGCCGGGCAGAGAGTGGCTTGAGAGCAGCACTGAGGATAAGGACTTGGGGGTACTGGTGGTGAGAAATTCAACATGAGCCGGCAATGTGCGCTTGCAGCCCAGAAAGCCAACTGTATCCTGGGCTGCATCAAGAGAAGTGTGGCCAGCAGGTCGAGGGAGGGCATTCCGCCCCTTTACTCTGCTCTGGTGAGAACCCACCTGGAGTACTGCATCCAGCTCTGGAGCCCCCAACATAAGAAGGACATGGATGTGTTAGAGCGGGTCCAGAGGAGGGCAACGAAGATGATCAGAGGGCTGGAGTACCTCTCCTATGTGGACAGGCTGAGGGAGTCGGGGCTGTTCAGCCTGCAGAAGGAAAGGCTCTGAGGTGACCTTATAGCAAGCCTTCCAGTACCTGAAGGGGCCTACAGGAAGGCTGGAGAGGGACTTTTCACAAGGGTATGTAGTGATAGGACAAGGGGGAACGGCTCTAAACTAAAAGAGGTCAGATTTAGATTAGATATTAGGAAGAAATTCTTCACCATGAGGGTGGTGAAACACTGGAACAGGTTGCCCGGGGAAGTTGTGGATGCCCCCTCCCTGGCAGTGTTCAAGGCCAGGTTGGATAGACCTCTGAGCAACCTGGTCCAGTGGAAGATGTCCCTGCTCATGGCAGGGGGATTGGAACTAGATGACCTTTAAGGTCCCTTCCAACCCCTACCATTCTATGATTCTATGATTTTATGAATAAGAATAAATATCACTGAAAATATTAGGGAAATACTGAAATAGAATTTCTAAGCAGACTTTTTAATGTCATATTTGAAAGTGCACAATCCTATTGCTTTCTCAGACCAGGCAAAAGAATTAGAGCAATCGGAGCTATACTAAGTTTGGTAGACGAAAGAGCCTCAAATCTTGTTATTTGCTTCTTTGAGCACAAGGCAGCCAGACAGATATCTTAACTTTTCAATCAAATTTAAAAAGATGTCACCAGCAAACTTCAAACATTAAGATAATATACTTTGAAATAAGCTTCAGTACGAGAGCTTGAGCGTGACAGACATACAATTGTCCAAATGATACTTCTGTAATAATACAGGAAGCATTTGTCATTTCAATGCAACCCATGAATGATGAAAACAGTAATGGATAATAGAAATTAATTGCTGGTCAGAAGATTTAGGACCAAGATCATAATATGTTTGGAAAAATAATTATTAATCACACAATGATTGTTCCTTCTTTCCCATAAAGGCATTTAAAATACATAGCTATTGCATAACATAGAATTCAGAAGGACAATCAGATTTATCATTTACATGATTGGCTTCATAGATCTAACAATAATCATAGGGTTTTGGCATAGCATATACAAGAGTCTCTTGTTGCAGTCATTATCACTCCGGTAGTGTTTCAGCAAATTGCACTAATTTAGGTAATTTTAATCAGTGCAGGCTATCAAAGATGACAGAGTTGGGGTAGGGATCATGAGTTTCCAATTGCCTCATCAGACTTAGTCAAAGCTTATTTAAGGCAAGTATCTGAAAGAAATCATGTGTACAGATTTGTAAAAGGAACAGATCTTTGTTTAAACAACAGCAAAACCAGGTTAACTCTTCTAAGTGGACTGTTACTCTCGTCATCTGTCCTAAGCATGCAGTGTGCCTCCTCTACTGGTGTCAGCCCCTAGGCCCACCAGCCACCATTTGAAATATTTCAGTTCACAGTGTGGACTAATATCAGTGTTGCCTCTTGGACCTCTACGATACATTAGCTCCATTTATAGTAATTCCATGTCTCACTGGCAGATGCAGACTCTCATTAAATGAATAAGTGAATACATTTAAAATAAATTTTTACAACTCTTCTTCCTCCTTCATCTATACAAATGATACATCAAAGTGCTAACTTAATCAAGTGGTGTGGTTAACAAAAGATGTCACCATGAAAAAGTAGAAAATACAAAGCCTTTTTCCTTTTCTTCAGTCTACATTTCTGTCAGCTTCATCCAAAGCAAAGTCACACACCTATTGTTTCAGAAATTGCTTGACTTTGCAAAGGAGAATTTGCATCCTTTCCGGTTTTTCCCAACAGCTTTCATGTTACAGTTGCTACAGTATTGGCCCAGTAAGTGTAGGAAAGATAACTCCACAACCGAAAGAATTAAAAAAGAACCATCACATTCATCCAGTGGAAGGGATCTTTGCTGCACTCTTTACAGGAACCTCTGGGTAACATCACCTTCACAGTCTGACTCATTCTGTGCTGTTCTTTTACATTTATTATCTGCTGACCTAGCGGAGTCATGGACAATGAGGTACCAAGTGAGCTCTAATTCCTTTCCATATAGGACTGCCCACTGCAACTTCTCCACTTTGGTGAAAATGAAGATCCTTCTCTCCCAAACCAACAGAGCCCAGACACTTCCCTCTGATTGCTCAACACAGCAAAGCTTTTAAACAAATACATAATTTGGAACTCAGAAGCAAATATAGTAAGTCATGTATGTGGCCAGTTTCCCCTGTCTGGGAAACAGTTATAGCTGGTATGCCAGTACAGCAGTTAAACAAATGCTTAACATACATATAGGTATGAAATATTTTACGTATAGCAACAAATACAAATCTCATGTTTAAAACTGAATGTATAAGGTAAAACTTTTTTGAGTCAAAGTATTTCAGTAATCTCAGTAACTAGACCTTGCATTCAAAAACTTCGGACCCTGCTGCCGATGGCTGCAATTTTTAGGGACCTGAAAATTTTCTAAATGAGCAATACGACACCAAAAAACAAAGCCAATCCATCAAGAAACATGAGTAAATCTATTGTCTTGCATGACCTTGCCCCAGAAACTGAGAGTCAGAGAAAAAAATCTTAATTTAAACTAGCTTTAAGGTCAAGTAACAGTGAGTAACTCCCCTGGAAAAATATGATGAGTCACTTCAGTTCTTTAGACAGGCCCCAGTAGGTGGCATCAGCTGGCCAGTAAAGTCATACATGCATCTTTTCATGTAGTACAAAACTACGGCATGAGGAGGCACTTAGTAACAAACAAGATAATTTTTACTCCCATAAGGAAAAAGCTAGCCACTGAAGGACAACTGCAGGCATCTATTAGTTTGGTACTTTTGAGAAAAAGAAATAGATCATTGCTGCAGAAAAGCTATGTCCTACACACAAGATCTTATTTTTACCTATGAACATTTTAAAGTATGAGAACACTTGCTTGATTGGAAGTTCGGATATTTCTGTCAGATATGAGATGTATCCCAGATACTATATTCCTTAGCTAGCACAGATGGGATCCTGATTCATGACTTGGAATCTAAGTGCTACTATAATACAAATAATGTTACTTATTAGTAGAACCTTTGTAGCAGATGAAGAGTTCAGAGAAGTTATACAGAAAGTAAGTCCAGATCATTAAAAATTACCATGTTTGCCTCTCATAGTTAGAATACAAAAATGCTTACGGTTACTGTTTGATTTTAGATTAAAAAATTATACAAAATAAAATGAACCTGTACCTGATCTTCTTTAGGTAATAAGAGGTCTGGTTTTTATACCTATGCAACAAATGAAAGCAACAAAGGTAGATGCTCTACCATATGTTGTTTACTGAACAGAGTTTTCTCTCTCATGCTAGTTTTCAAAACTAGCTGTGCAGTACTCTTGCACTTTGGATTAGTTAAAATACTACTAGCACAGAATAATTTATCATCCTACTCACATTTGCTAATCTCTCTTGTAATTAACACCCTAGATCGTATTTGTAAACCCATTGTTATCATCTATGGAATGATATACCTAAAAACCTGCTTTTCTGTGATTTAACAATTTCTTGACTAAATTCTATTTACACCTGTGGTAAATAATGAAAAGGTACATAAAAGCAGTTTTCAATTTTCTCACTTCTTTATTCATTTCCTCAAAAGCCAGAGGCTTCATACTGAAAAGTCAGTCAGCTACAGTGAATGAGTAACAAAATGCTGTTGTTCATAGTACTTTATGCAACTTTTATTAGTGACTTGTGCTTTTCACTTTAAAGAGTGTGATTTAGTCATTCACTTAAGAATGAACTTAATGTTAACCACACAAGTGGTGCTGCTAATGTGTTTATAATTAGACAGATTTCATACACTTTATTGGACCTAAAGCGGCACTCAGATCTCTTAGCCAGAAACAGGCACAACTGAACTGCTAAGACTATGTCACAAATTTGGTGATGTGGTTGATAGGAGGATTTTAAGCCTTGGACGGGGAGTAAAGTCAGGTGGGGATTTGCTCTCCTGCAGTAAGAGCATTTTCCACTGTTACTGAGCTGCTTCCTTCAATTTCCTTTTTCTCCCACAACAGAGGAGCTTTTCCCAATGCCAAAAACATTGCGCACACCAGAGCCTGTGCAGTAATGCTGTTTGGTAGAACAATTAAATCAGCCCTTGTCCTTCAGTTGCCCTATTAGGGAGGAGGAGGAAACGTCCAACATGGCATCTCTGTACACTTACCACCTATGCAGCCATGGGACACTCTTTCTCAAAGTGGTGGTTGGATAGACACCCTTCTTGCCACAGGGACCAGATATTAGCCCTAAGAAAGTTGGAGGATTCCAGAAACACCCTCCTTTCTCCATGCCCACCGATGCCTGCTACTCCTCCCTGCTCCCTCATGTAATAGTAACTCTGGGGACCCAAAGCAGAAGGTGGTAAAGCAGAGGAGGGAAGCTGAATGAAACAAGCTCCCTGGTGTTATTTAATCCCATTTTCTGAAGAGATTTTTTAACTCACCAGTGCATTCAGCATTCCCTTCTAGGTACCTGTTAAGTGGGTCTAAGTTTCAAAGTTTTTTTTCCACAATATAAACAGTGAATAAAAATGTGCTAGATACAATGAACATTGGGATGTGTCTGCTTTTTGTCCACGCATCTGGCTCCAATTGACTTGTTATGTTAGTATGACACCACGCTATGCAAACTTTCCTTTATAGCTGAAGTCAATGACATCATAATGTTGAAGGAAATTACATATTCTGAATCAACAGTATTAACTTCTATTTTTGGAATTAGCTGAACATGTGGTTCACTTATCATTATTTGATAGTATTTTTTCATTTGTTGATTTATTTAATGTACGGTAAAGCAAAACTATCAGATATAGTATTCCCACTTACTGAGTACTGTGGCGCTTTTGAAGTCTCTTACGTTCAAAGATTTAATAGCACCTTACAGATAAACATATGAACATTTTTATTTCCTCTTGCAAAATGATCTACACTGCTTGCTGTTCCCTCAAATGTGATATAATAAATGCTTTCATAACTATTTTTATGTCATTTACTGTTATAATAAACCCCATCTTTTAACTTTAATCAAAACATTTTGAATGCATTCCAGTAGATGACTGACTATTTTGATTTACTTTGCTGGAGACATACTAACGTACTTTAGTTACAGGAAGGGAGGTGTTATATTCCACAGTCTGTTAAGGAAAGGATTAAGAAAATTATCTCATGAAATGGGAAAAGCACTGGAATAACTAGATGCTTAGATCTCCCATTCATGCCATGCCTCCCACAGGATGTTAGGAGTAAAAAGGGATATGGCTAGTCCAGCTAGTCCAGATGTTGGTGGTCAAAAGTTTTGCATTAAACACATCTTTCAAACAAATTTTTAAGACAGCATCTCATACACTTTAAGGGACGTGTTTGTGAAGTGTTTTCTGCATGGTATACGGTACATAGGTACCAAGTGATTTCAATGCTTTCTGACACCATGTTTTTGCATCTCTAATGCCGTGGGCACAATGCAGTAGTCTTAATCACCACCTTTGTGTGGGCAGCTGTTACAGGACATTTTGATAGATATTTCCCTAACTTGGTTATTAATTTGAAACAGAGATTGTGTTCTAGCATATGGTCTAGGTCTCATGGGTAGAGAGAAGGAGCAGAGATTGTGAAACAGGGAGTGTATCTGCCTTTATTCACAAGCGGCAACTGAAGTATTATGCCATTTCTCCAGGTGCTTCTTAATGATGTGGGCATGTCTACCCTCACTTCACTAGCTTTCACAAACAATGGAAAACCATTTATAAGTTCTAAATACTACAATTAACATTCTTTAGTTTGTTTGACTTCCTCAGACCACCGACTCCCTGAATACTGAAGGACAAAATAGCAGCCACATTATTCCATTTGAACCTATGTCTGAACTGTCAGATTATGTTCTGTTGTGTACAAGCACTATTCATGGTGAAGCTATTTTGCAGATATAAGTAATTCCTTCTTATAAATTACTGTCATTCTGTTCCAGAGAACTCATTGTAGTTGCTCTGATCGCTCTCCATTTTTCCATTTCTTCTCATTGGATTGTTCAGATAATACATCGTATGTCATTAAAGGATAAGAACAAGAGATTATAGTAAAAACAAGAAAACCCCATTAACTTCCAATTTGATTGAAAAAATTGGTAAAAATCTGGTTAAAGATAAGAGAACTACTGATCCACACGAGTTTTAGCATCAGGCATTCAACTTGAACTTTAAGAATGACAGATTCTTCGTTTTCCCTCCAATTTCAGATACACGTGAAATACACGTGAATGCAGAAGCAGAAACAGATTTTCTATTATGGGGTACTTCACTGAATCATTCTGAAGTATAGAGGAGAAGTTGCCCATAGCCTGCTAAAATTAAGCTTACATCATGTGCTCCTAGTCTTATGAAACAGCAAAAAATTACAAGTGGTCTTCTCATTCCAAAAGGTTGAAATAGAAAGGGTTGCTTCTGATCAAAACTAATCATTATGTATGAACATTTAATTAAAAAAAGTAATTATGATACAGGAAAAGAAATTACTCTGATCATTACCATGATGTATTTCAATAAAGAAATTAAGCATATATATTTATTGACCGGTTTATATTAAGCATTTTCCTGCAAGAGTTTTTATCACTATTGGAAAAAATAACTCACCTCCTGTTGCTTTATATTCAGCTGTACTTTAGACGTACACAGAATTTGTCACCTCCTCATAGCTTCGGCACGCTCTATACATCCACAGTATGTCTCAGGTATACTTGACTGTGTGAGGGCTCTGTTCCAGTGCAAAGTCAGAATGTTAATTTAAACCATCAATGTACCAAAACACTAGAAAACACATGCAAGCCGTGATTTACCTTGTGCAACTTGTTCAGAAGGATGAATTTCTCAGACATGAAAGTCTGAGCCTCAGCAATGCAGACGGAGTGACCTAGGGCAGAGTATTCAGGCCTCACAGTGGTTTACAGTGACTGTGCTAGGTTGGTTTCCACGCAGAGGAAATCCATCCTTTCTCAATCTACACATACATCTGTTCCTATGTTTAATCCTATGTAGAAATTGGACTTGAACTCTGGACAATTATCTAAGGCTAGACAGTATTTAGGCTGAAAATGGAAGTACATTTACAGACAAATTCAGATAGCTGCTACCCTTCTATCAAGAGTCTCTAACATTTATACCCAAAGCCTTGGATTTCATTTTTTTCACAAGTATTCAACTTTGAACATTTAGGAGGAAACTTCTTACACTGTCCTCAGTCTTTCACTGGAGTGTTTTATATAATTATATACCAAGAAGCACATGGTTTGTCAGCTGTATCATTCCTTTAAATAGTTACCTAGAATCAATTTGTGTTTAAATCTCTTTCTTTCCACATCTATACAAATTTCTGCTAAATTTCTTTCAGAAGGTGGCAAAACATTCTACACAATGGAAGCTAAAATCTGCATTTCTTTCTAATTTTAGATGGAGGCTTTATTGCTCCATATTTGAAACATTTATATGTAATGAATATTTTGGCTTTTTTTGTAGGCTGTGCTATGCTATTTGCTTTCAGGCAAACACAAAACTGTAAAGCATTTCTGCCTTGTAAGCCTTCATTTACATTTAAAGAGTAATTTTAAGATAATAGGATTTTGAAGACAGAATTTAGCCATGGACTAGCTGTTTGCCAAGAACTGCTCTGTCTCCTAAGCAGGCAAGGCTGCTGCTTCTTGGTAAGAATTTCATTTAATTCTGTATAGATGACTACAACAGAGTCACAATGTGAACAGTAAAGGTCACACTGAAATTTAGTAGAAAGATGAGAAATACAATAATAAATAGAAACATGCACTGCCTATGAAATTAAGGTGATAGAACCGAGTGTATTAACTGCTTGAGTCAATGCTGAAAGACTGTCTTTTCCTTTGAAAAAATCTTTTATTGGCAGTTTAGTATTTTCTCAGCATCTTTTGAATTTCTTTGTTTCAGTTAGAATTAAGATGATTTCCTAAAATGAACATGCAATTGAACAAATATTTTGCATAGTAACCAAACATGCTTTTAATCCTCTAATTTCTGTTTGTATGTGTTGAGAGTACTGATAGTTTCACCCACCTTGAATCTCAACCCAAAATATTTAGCATACTAGCAAACTAGACTTGCTTGGACTGCTTGGTATGGTACTGTACAAGTCATTCATGCGTAGACCAGCACTGGTAGAAGTAGATCACAATTTGCTGAAATACACTCTAGTACTTACCTGCTAGTTAACATTTCTCAAATGAAACTGTTACTTGACTATGTAATCATTTCTAGTCTGTCTCTGGATAAGATCCAGCCTGTGAGCTTAAACTACCATTCAAGATGGTTAAGTGAAACTCTGCAGCTATGTCTTGAGATTGCTGGAATACCCAACCCTGCATCTTGGCAGGGATACAGGAAAGCTGAGAAAAACTTTTAAAATCTCCTCTTGTATACAAGTATCTTTGTCAGCACTTCTAATCTCTTGCAAGTTAAAGTTGTAAGGTTAGCTTAGTCCACTTTTTACAATGGATAAATAATTGCATGCTTGGCTTTGCACAGAAGTGGAAGAGGAACTCTCATCATCAACACTGTCTCTCATTTGAGGGCCTGGTTTCTAAAAGCTGCTTTGCTGCTACTCCTCACGTCCAAATGTCATAGTTAATTTCATGGAAAAAACATCAAACCAGTTAAAGTACTACTGAAAATACTTTAAACTAGCAAATGTTAAGGAAGTCACATCTCATTTTCCATTTGTTCTTAGTTTTCACCCAGTCTAGAGAGAAGTAACTTAATATGTAAATGCCTCAAGCATAACAATGAGATACTATCAGGAAGAGTTAGAGTGCTGAGAGTCAGCTTAACGAGAGAGAGTCATTGAAGCAAATAGACCCTTAGATGTACAGATAGGCATAGATTTGCACACTTGTTTTTGTTTTTATACTTGTAACTTAATAGAGTTGCTTCAGAAATCTGTAGGTTTGGTAGAATTTTGTCATATCCTGTATATTTTGAAAGAACTAGGCTCAACAAATTGATATTTCTTTCATGAAGATTTGCTTTAGCAGAAATTTCCAATTCATTCCAAGTAGGTATTCCTACTCCATCCCAAGCTTCATCCTAACCACATCAAAATGAAGAACTGACTTTTCCACTGTCTATCAGTAATAGATCCATGGATATAAAATAAAGGTGAAATTGTGACAAAGATCTGAGATTTTAATTCCTTTGCAACTGCTAAATCAATATTTGTTTATCCATCCTACAACTCATAAGGGTTCAATATATATATATAAAAAATATTACTATATTTACACTCAGTCAGAGCTAAAGCAGCTTTACAGAGACATATCCCCATGTTTCTTCATGTATTTTTTCATTCTAAATACAATTTAGGATGTTAGATAGAGTTTAGATAGAGTGACAACTAATCAAAAGATATGCCTGGTTCTGGAATGAGTAAATTCTATCTTACTGAAATCCTTAGGGTATTTCCATTCCTTACAGTGAAAACAGGGTGATATCCAATAAATTTAAGAAAAAATTAGTGAACCTTACATTCAGTTGTAACCATCTAGAGCGGTTTTAATGGATTTCCCATGCTAAATGTTAATCCGAATTTTAGTGACAGGAACTGATTGCCTTGGTCATCATTTCATCAGGCAATTGCAACATTAGCTCTTCTACACTGAAAGGAGAATGTATGACCAACAACAGTCTAGTTATCCAAATAACATGCTCTCTGTGTTTCCATCTTGATCCTGTACAGAACTATCACAACTGCGTTAACAGAAACCTTTTTTATGTTCTCACCCATACTTATTAATTGATAGTTTTTTATAATATTTAGGCCATCAGGTCATTTACAGTTAACATATATAATATAGTTAAAATATATATAAAATATATACTATATATAATATAGTAAAATATTAATGTGCTGCTAATACTTAGAATATCAACCTAATAATTCAGGATAATAAGCTGAAAAGCTAGAGGATAGAAATATAATTATGCAAAATGTATTAAAATACTCCCATTTCAGTGCAGATTTAGCACATAACAACACCCTATGCATGCCTTTGCATAGGTGTCAGAAGGATTCTTCTTTGGGTTCTTTTTTCCGTGCTTGTTTTAATCCAGCTTGGTAAAGCGAATATTCTAGCAAACTGAAGAGATTAGGCTTGCATATGAAGAAGCAGCTAAACAAAAATGTTGTGTATGTTTGGAGTAAAGAGTAAGCCAAGGTGATGTTTAGCTTGGGAAACAAAAAAAGGAAATCAAACCAGCCTTCTCAGGAGAGAACAGTAATTCAAAACAGACACTTTCTTTCAATGGAAGCTCAATACCTTTAGACTAACTGATCCTAAGGAAAAAACCTTTTCATTAAGGATTTTCTGTCTCTTTTGCAGAGACATTATTGAAGATTAATGAATTTAATGAAAAGCCCCATGTAAACATCAAACTAAGAATTCTGTTGCTACGACAGGGCAGTTGACTTCCTGCAGTTCAGTCATGCTGTTACCACACACATGTAATCCTGAGCAGGTGAGCATGTTAATTCATAACTGTTCTATCTGAACAGTAAACTCATGAAAAATTTGGCCTGCCTTTCCAGGCAAGAAAGAAAATTAAATTTAAGATAACTAGTGAATTGCTGTCAATTTTTACAGAAGCTCTTGCTACAAAAATGTTTAAAACAAATTGTGGAGAAACTCTTGCTTTCCAATGATTTACATATTTCTGAGACACTGTGCTGTTTTTCCTAGGGAAAAAAAAGCTTTTTTTTTTTTCCTATTATATTTGATATTTTTCTTTTGATTCAGTTCCAAAAACATATGGTGGAACAGCTTTCTGTTTTCTTCCCAACTCATTTACTCTGGAAGAGCAATGAGTGCTAGTGTGAGGGGACGGCTGACGTGTGGGGGGCTGAAATCTTCCAGCTTTATCTGTTACAGGAGCATGCCACGACTGCAGCGCTCTGTGTGCTTCTGTAGGTAACCGGCACTCCTGCTTGACAGGCTGTGTTATCTCTGGAAAGGCATACATGCACTCAGTTTACTTGAAAGAGAGAAGTGGATGGAAGTGGTTTATCAGCAATGTCAATTGAAATTAAAGCCTTAAAGCAGGAACCTCTACACCTGTAGCCGACTCAACATGTGGATTGTCCCCTCACCAGAAGGGCATACTGCAAACAGGTGTAGCACGCTAATTAACCAAGCTTTCAGAGTCCCTGTGCATCTGGAGTAAAAACAAAATTCCCCAAAGTGCTGAAAGTTATGATTGTTATGTTTCTTGGACAAAAATAATTGCTCTCTGGGACAGAACTCCAAAATTTAGGTCTAGCTCTGTACTGTTCCCTCAGAATCTCAGCTCTTGATTGCATACTGCAACATGAGACACGCAAATGTTTTTTCAGCTCAGATGAATAAATAATATGAGCCTGGATAAGGCTCCAAATACTTTTTCTCAGTATTGAGATTACTGGAAGACGTGCAATTGATGTTTACTTAGGAAGTTAGGTAGATAGAAATCGAGAATGACTATGCAGAGTCAGCAGAACAGATGTCAGACAGCAATGATTTACTGCCATGGCCTAGCTGTTGTCAATACAAACCAGAAACAATTAAAAAAAACCCCACTGGTAAACAAAAATTTATTCTGATAATTTTGAATTATCCATTATTTGTGTTTTATAGAAAAAGGAAAATTTGACTTCATATCATATCATAAGAATTTCTCAAAACTCATAACACTAGAGTGACTCAAATAAATATACATAGCTTAGAAATACAATATACATTTAGTTAAAGACAATAATACTGGAACTATTATTTCTGCCTATTTCAGTTTTTAAAGAATGAAAGATTTCACCTGCCAGAAGTCAGAAGAAGGAGGGGAGTTAAAGAGAGACATTACACCCTCAGCTGAACTCTCTTATTTTTCTGGCACCAAGTCATCCCCTTAATTGCCTGTGAATTTCCTCAGGGGCTTAAAGTTATTTATTTTTAGTCCATAAAATTCTCAAAAATCCAGATATTAGAGGTAATGCTCTAGTGACACTAATCTTTAGTATCAACAGATATGCTGTATTGATTTCAATAAATCCATATGATCTCTTTTTTCCCCCTTACTCTGTTTCGTAGAAATAGAGCATCAGTTATGGCTAGCTTCTGTTGGTCAAATTCCAATGTGATTTTCTTTTTTTTTTAGTTTAGCAACTGTAAAAACATGTAACATTTAGCAGTATTTAAAACTGTACCATTGCATTAACAGAGATTAAATTAATCCAATTACTCTATTTTAGAAGCCAAAATAAGACAATGACCTCAAGTGTATTTCTTACCACAATCCTGTATCTTCTGCAGATACTGTTTGCCAGACTTGACCAATGTGCCTGTACAAAGCATAAAAATGTCATGTGCAACCTATCCTAAATAGTTTAGATAGGCTTTACGTTTAAATACCTGTTATTGTCCATTATAGAAAAAGGTACTGAATATGTATTAGTCAATCCTATCTCCTCAGCAGAGCATAAGAGAATAATTATATTGTATTTTTACTATTGATCTCTGGAAATTAATTTTAAGTTATCTGCATAGCTACATTTAGTGAGGCCATCACTTTCAGAAATGAAACAGATGACATTTCGAGAAAAGTGTGCCTGCTACTTTTGAACTGTGTTTTACTTATGTATGATGAAAAACTATGTGCAATAAAGCAGAGGGAGTACATGCAGTTGAAAACTCTGCAATGCAGTTAGGTAAACATCAGGAAGCAACATACAAAAAGCATGTCTCTCAGAGGACTTTTTTGATGCTTTAATTCTTAAATGCTTAATTCAGATGTTTACTGGGCAGACATTTGGCGCTTTTAAGATTCTATCTAAAAGCTGAAGTTCTGAGAATTTTGAAACACTCTAAAAAATCTTAGATCAAGCTTGCTGTTCAGCCTAGGCCAAAAATCTTCAAATCTATATGCAATTCTGATGAAAGCAATCTGACTTTATTCAAATATCTACAGAACAAGACTCACATAAAAAAAAAAATAGTCCCTCCCCAGTAAAGGGCCTGGTACTGCTACCCATTGTATCTGGGGAATCTCTCATTCTGAATTCTGACATAAATTTGTAGCTCCCAAATGGGTAAACTTTCAAAGGCTTTAATGTGATATAAATGGAAGTGTTCACATCTTGTTAACTCTGTAGTGAAAATAAAGTTTATTCATCCAAATAATTTTTTATTTGTTCTATCTTCTTCCCAGCATTTCACAGAAATATGTGTATTCTTACAGAAACCATTAAGTCTCTTTCTAAGGATTCAGACTAATGCCAGTTATTGTGTTTTAAAATGTACGTTACAACTAGACCATACAAAAGCACGAATGATATGTAAAGATAGATATAAAAGTAATGCATTCTAATTTTTGTTTGCTTGTTTTCCTCCATGATTAATGGCTTCGTCCTTTCTTGATATCAAGGATTCTGCTGGAAAAATTCCCTTCACTTCTAGTATAAATTAAATACTATCTAAAATAATAAATTATGCAAATATGTGCTTCTTTTTCCATCAGTTCAGTGGTAAGCTGGAAAAAAAAGAATCAACATACTAGATATTTAGGTGAACTAAGTGCTTAGGGCACCCTAATTTTTTAGGGTTTTTGATTTGGTTTTCATTCTGTTTTATTTGCTATCTTTCATTTAGATTTTTTTCAGAGCTTTTTACTGAGGCAATTTACTAAAACTGACTCAAATACATAGAAAATTTCTGACACATTGAAGCTATAGCTTTCAAGAAAGTTGCTATCATATGTCTTTCCTAGCTCTACCTGTAAACTTTAGAAAAAGGCCTTCAGAATCAGAAAATACTACAATAAGCTTAGTTTTTCTGCCCCAATCCCTAGCTTTTAGCAAAATTATCACATCAAGAGTATTCTGCAACACTGGGTTGGAAGAGTAGTGCGGTTTCTTTTGTACTGGTGAAGACTCACCACAGACTAAGATAAGAGAACAGAGCCCTTCTTGTACAGTGATGTCAAGGATATTCTCTGCATTAAATGTTAATTATGCCAATTATTATGCTTAATATGCATATTGACTACCTATACACATGAATGTATATGTCTACATATGAACATACCATATATATGGTGTCTTTAGAATTTTCTCATTGCCAATATAAATATTTCTCTATTACTCTTTCAAGGAGAAACATGAAGTAAAATGATATGTATCGTACAGTCTCCTTTATAGCATATCACATGTAAGAATAGGTTAGTAATTTCCAGTGTAAGTTCTTAATTTTAAAGAAATAAGATTATGTTTTACTTTTTGCAACCATTGTCACACAAGGACCAAATTCACCAATTATTTCCTAAGCAGCCTCTAGTGTCTGGCATTGGTGTTCCAAAAAGGTCTTTCCCATAACTTCAGTATTAACCTCATGTATGATAGGAGCAACTAGTAGTAGATGACAGTATGCTGGTCCATCTGGCTGTGGTCTAGAAAATGCCAGCAAAGGGTTAAGATAAGAGTAGAGGGATAGTGTGGCTCCTCTTTCTTGGGCTGCATGCAGTGTTTTTGGAATGTTTTTCAAAGGCTAACCCTGTCCCCAACTCTTTTTTTAAACAAAACATGCAGTGCTTGAACTTGTCTACTTCAAGCCTTGATTAATGTCGTTAACTGCTATTCTCGCTGTCTCCTCATAGCGGCCAGATGGAATGCTGAAGATTATTCCGCATCACTTAATTGGAGTTTATAATTAAAAAATGGTGAGTGTTATGGACTATGTTTTGCCCCTTTGATCCCTACACAGATGAACAAGCTTCTCTAATTAGTAATTCCCCAATGTCCTTTTTCAGAGACTGTCTGAGATTATATGCCTCTGATGTCTGCAGTATATAATATTTTTACAACATTTCCAAAAATTGTGGAGATGAAGTCTGGTTGTACATGTTTTTTCCCCCTTCAACAAAGTAATCCTACATATGGAAATCTAGCTCTTCATATGGTTTCCTGTGCATACCTCCCACAAACACGCAGCAATATACTCTCTATACAGAAAAACAGCAATACATGCGGAACTATACATATGGCTCCTGTACAGTCTGCTCCAGGACATCTCCTTGTAGTTCAGTTAAGGACAGTTTAGAGAAGTGACTTTTGGAAGACAGCCAAACTGAGCAAAGACAATTTTACCTTAGCCTCTCTTTGTAGCAGCAGCCAAAATGTAAGTGCGCACACAGAGGAATGTATATATGTGGACAGAAGCTTGTATTGTAATTTTAAGGCAACTGTTCCTACATTTTTCTATGTAAGCCATAATATTGCAGGCAGAGATAACATAGGAATAATGTAATATGCATCAATTGTAAGAAAGTGGGTGGTCCAGACCTCTTTTCACAGAATCACAGAATCACAGAATGTTCGGGGTTGAAAGCGACCTCTGTGGGTCGTCTAGTCCAACCCTCCTGCCAAAGCAGGGTCACCTACAGCAGACTGCACAGGAACTTGTCCAGGCGGGTCTTGAATATCTCCAGAGAAGGAGACTCCACCACCTCCCTGG
>Ga0065711_1033429_pt1 | contig 25519 bp, 12 predicted proteins | sample Hoacrofraction12_FD_59098 | JGI IMG/M metagenome (GOLD analysis project Ga0065711, IMG submission 59098) | Hoatzin crop microbial communities from Cojedes, Venezuela - Epithelial fraction 12 v2 (version 2) | ecosystem: Host-associated > Birds > Digestive system > Esophagus > Crop | place...
CCCCCCCCCCCCCAAGACAGTACTTAGTTCTCCATCTATTCCATATTTCTGCTAGTAAATGTTAAGAACAAAACCTGTTTTGCAATCATGAATCTGAATCCCAGTGATTCTAGCAAACGACCATTCTGACCTTCTATTAAGTTCCATTTCTTGACTTCTAAGCTTGATCTTGACAGCAACCCAGCTCCTGCATCTATCACTACTGAAATTTGTCTTGTGCTGGAGCACACTTTCCTGAACCAATTTTCCTCTGACTAATGGTCTTGCACATTCTAAGCATCTGCATATGTAAGCGCAAAGTTCATTCACTGTGACACAAACCTAAAGTTCTGTTCTTCCTTAGATCCAGTCACAAATCCTGCTAGCCTACTAGGAACCAACACATCGCTTCCAGTGCGGTGAGAGATACACCGGAGTTAAGGTGATTACGATGGTCTCTAAGCAGGTGCAAAATCTTCTGTCTTCTTTACTGAGCCAACTGGCTGGAACTTCAGCATTTCAGGGATGGAAAAAGGTTATTACTTCAGGGAAATATCAGTGGTTCTGGCAAGTGGTAGAGTATTGGACTGATTTATTTTGTCCACTGACTATAGTTCCATGCCCTATCACTGTAAAAAAAATAGTTAGACTGTACCTTTTGAGTGCTTTAAACAATTGATCTCAATTCTCCATTAAATTTTGGAATATTAGCCGTAGACACGGTTAAATAAGTGTTATTCAGAGAACTATTCTAATCAAATTGTTATGAAAATTTTGCAGTTATATAGTGCAGTGCAATATAGTACTTAATCAACAACACATATTTCAAAGCATGAAATGAAAAAAGTTTTAAATACAAGGAAAACTACAGAGGCAAAGCGACATGATGACATTATATAAAATCCAGTAAAATGCCAAAACATGTTCTAATATATTCAGATCCTTGATGAGCTTATTGCCTGAACCTTGGCTCTATTTCCTCCAAGAGAAGCGTCTCCCAGACTTCACCCAATATCGAAGGAAGAGAGGGACTTGTAAGAGTAAAATGAAATAAAGGACTGAAGCTGTTAACACTTCTCTATTCAAAATACATGCCAAGGAACACTCATAGTAGGGTAAAGGAAGCCTCATTCGTTACTTGAGATAAGGGCCACGTTAAAAAAAAAAAAAAAAAAAAAGAAGTCAAACACACACCATAAACATTTGAGACATCACTGGAAAAGCCCAGGGCTTCTTGAGGTAAGCTCCAGCTCTGTAATTACCAACCACACACATTAAGCACATTCTCTATAGGGCTGCTTAGGTCGACTATCTGCAAAGGCTCTTACCATATTGTGGTACTGTTCCTTCTCGTCTAAGAGAAAACTATCGGGGCATTCTTCCAGGAATTAGAAGAAAAAAGAAAAAAAGGAACACACATTTGCTAGCAGAATTTATCTTATCATTAGAGGTAACATTAGTTTTTCTCAGCAACAGCATCTACACCAACTCAGAAGAGTATCTTTCTCAGAAAGATCTCTTTAACCATTTAAGATGTTTTTGGCTTAATACTGATGAATCTCAAGCATCAAAGCAGCAATGTAGTTACCCATTATTGCAAGCATGATCCTTGAGACTCGTTCTGATCACTAGCTAAGGAGTCTGTCTCACACTGAGGAAAAAAACCAACAAAAGCTTAAGATATTTCCAAAAAATAGTCTCATTCACTCTTCTCTATAAACCATTCACAGCTTTTCCATTTTGTGCGGAGCATTTTCAGCATAAAGGGTCCATAATCGAACAGTTTTCTTTCACATTGGCTACATAGGTTTAACTCATGGTTTGTATATCTGAGATGAGTTCAGAAGTATTCTCATTTTTTTCTACTAATTAGCCAGTGATGCAGCTGAAGACTCCTGGATTTGCCTAGAAGCTGGCAGCAGCAGCCACGGTTAAAGTAGTTCCTCAATTAACTGTAAAAAAACCACTGTGATTTTCTTCGGAAGACAGCTGAAGGTATTTGTTCTCGCAAGAAACAAAGCATTCCTCTCTCTGATGAAGTATTTAACCTCAGATCAAACTGGCAGATAAGATTCTGATGTGAACAAAGATAAAAACAAAACTGCTTGCAGATGAAGGGCATTTAAATGTTTTGGGAGGTAAGAAATACCTAAAGCCAGGCAGGTTTCACAGTATCATAGTCAGGGACGGCTTGGATTTTAAAAAGCCATTTGCCAACCTCCAAATGCAAATCAAAGCCAGACAATTGTCCACACTGTAAGACACAATGGCCAAGAGTCACATCTGCATTCAGTGACTCCCAGGGGGATTAAGTTTACCAGAACGATCAGCAGATACAAATAATTCACTTGTGAGAAATTGTGATGGAGAGACTCAGCTTTCGCTTACAGTGCTTACAAGAACAGCATCCTTCTGAGCTATTTGATTGACACACTTATTGACAGCTAATGGCTGTATCAAGAACTTCCCACAGATAATGCCAATATAGCTGAACCTGGTTAAAGCATACTGGATTCCCCCCTCATTTTTCCACAAACACATGCTAAACGCCCATCCAAATGAATGAAAAGAACATATTTTTCCCCTCGCAGCATTATAAAGACTTTAGTTTTCATTGTTCCAGCACTGGTTCAGTCAATCCAGAACTTAGTTTACTACCTCTAAAGATGCTGCACTCATTCTAATCATCTGAGCATTAATTTTACTTATTTCACTAGTTCCCAAGAGTCAAACTACAAAGAAGTGTAACTTCCCTGCTACCAGATACTCACACCTATCAAGAACTTTTATTCTGCCTTGCAACTAGCAGCAGTTTTGAGGGAGCACACCAGTAGTTGCCCGAGGTAATAACCAGCAAGTGACACTTGGTACAAAAGCTCCAGGAATAACAGTACTCTGACAGAACTGGTTCCAACACAGCAGGAAGCTTTCCAAACCCGCATTCTAGAAGGATGGAGTGAATGTTTGGAGGCCATGTAAATATGAGCACACATGCAGTGTAGTCTTCTGTGGCTTCTCTCTTTCACAGGAAGCCTGCATAGTACTGGTCATATATGGTAGAAGAACCATATTCATACATCATGTTTTTCTCACTGTACTGTCCACAAGAACTGTTCAATAACCATGGAAGATATACATATAAAAATAGAAACTTCTTGTTCCAAAATCTCCTCTCTTTTTTAGTTCGGTTTGTGCTCATGATGCCAGCTTAGCATTTGTGCCTGCATCCAGTAGATGGCAACAGCGATACAGACAGACCGTCGTATTCACAACACACTTATCCTAGGCTCTGTGTGTGTGTGCAAGCAGTGTTAATTACTCTGCTTGAAGTGTCCCATTTCCCACTACATCTAACATCTTTACAGGCAGCAACGGATATACAAGAGAAAGAGCAAAAAAACTTGAGGGGACAGATTTTGGTGGAGGGGGAAGAAAAAGCAGAAGGTAACATTCAGGTGATCTAGTTTCTAATCCATGTTCAACCATAAGAGCTCTTAACACCAGCACACCAAATATGTAATATGCCTCAGGCTTTACCTCAAAATAATTCAACTTCTTCCTCAAGTGACACAAAAAATAGATCCATCAACATCACAGCAGTATGTTGGACCAGACAATACTATGCTGATAGCATATTACTCAGTTGTTGCAGTCTAAGCCTAAAGTAAAGTGAGGCTTGGTCAGTCTCCTCTCTGAGACTGGTTATTTCTGTAGGGGCAAAATAACTTGCTCACAGATTCTCTAGAGAGATTTAAATTGTCTTGGAGTAATAACAGTCTTCATTACCTCAAACAAGGCAGTCTCAGATGATTTTTTGCTCAGTGGAAAGATTTAACCCATCAAACCTGCCATTTGTTACTTTCCCTTTCAAATTTTAAGGTGAAGGCTCCGTGATTTTAAGTTACAGAAATGAAAATCTGAGATGCAGCTTTCTACTATAAAGCTAACATAGGGTGATATCTACACACATAGTATACTACTTTTTTCCCCCAGTACATAAAAACACTGATTCTGTAACACAGTTCAGTCAGTACCTTTCATCTTGTTTTCACTAGTTAACATCTACAGAAGAAACAGAGCTAGCATATATATTGACTATCCAAGTAACTCTCCCCTTTTTATTACAGTCGCATGACTTCAATAGCACACAGCAAAGAAAGGTGAGGCCAAACTGCAATATTCCTACTGACAATGGAGAACGACCAAACCAGACATCTTAAGTACCTTTATGGTTCTCATTGCTATTTCTGACAGTTTCACAATCTTCCACGCGTTTATCCTAACAAAACTCCACTAAGACAAAGACAGGTGGTTATTAGTGTGTGCATTGCTGTAAGATTTTTTTTAATCCAATGGTTACTTGGAAATACAACCCATATCAGGCATGATTACATGGAATCCTGTTGCAAACAAGTGACATAATGTAACTAAGCATTATCTTTATATGTCATCATCTGTACCTTACTTGAACTTCAAATGATTTTATAAATCTCAATTTTTGGCAGGTACACTTCAGCAAATATTAAGTTCTAGTGATTTCTCTTTTTTTTTTTTTAAATGGAAATTGCTAAAATAATCTGCAAGAGAAACTAACAAGCCATCACAAAAATGATTGTTCAAGTTTCTATTAAGCAACCTTTTGCAGCTGGAAACAAATCCTCTGAGGCCCTGTAACCTGGGCTTAAGTGGTTCAATCCGGAATCCTAAAATTGAGCCTTCTGCTCAGCCCTTTACTGGTGGAGAGGGCAGGAGGGAAGCAGGGACTGCATACTAAGCCAAATGTCTTCCTGGTGGCTTCCATCATATACGATTTGCAAATCTCTGCCCTACATCAGATGTACACAATGAACGTATGGAACACGTGTATATAGTGTAATGAATGTATGGATCAAATTAAGAACACCACTGCCCTCTAGAGTTAAGTTTCAGTCAAATATTACCTTCTGTATCGCAAAGCGATCTGAGGACCAGAAGTTGCTCTTGTTATCAGGTAATTCAGAATACTTTCTCCTTTACAACACATACTACATTACATAAATGGCACAAGTTCTTACAATTCTGTCACCTCTTAAGGGGAGAGAAAACAGCTCAAAGACTGAATTCTTTCAAACAATTTTTCTTCTAAGACTTTAACAGTATTAAGGAACACTACATGAGCATGGACAACAGAAAATATTTTTCAAAAACTGAAGACTGATTCAGTTTCACTGTTTTATCAGTCCCCAGACCTGCTCCAGACCATCACCACCCAAGACAAAAATATCTCAAGCAGAACACCCACCTAAACATTTGGGTGCTTATTTGCACATATATGCCTGCAAATAGAACAAATTTTGTTTTAAAAAAATGAAAGTCTGGCTAGAGATTGTCAGTCACATTCTGAATCTGCACTAGGAAGCAGTTAAAGCCTAAACTCAGAGAAATTCTAGGCTGAAAGGGGCTCAAGCAACAATGTAGAAATACATCTCAAATCTTTCTAGCTCTACTGTTCCAACGCGCAGGTACCGAGATTCAAAGTTGCAGACAGGCACATCAGTCGCAGCACAGCTCTAAGACTTACAAATGCCTAAATGTACACACCTCTCTGCGAATGAAGTTAATCCTGTTCCTTTATTACTCACCCAGAAGCCTCAACAGAAATTCATCCAGTACCGTACATACAGAGACACTTTTGAGCCCTCTACTTGCACCCTTTTTTTAAATTTATGTACTCTGGGACAAATTCTGCTCCTCAGATACACACAAGCTTACTTTCAAAGAAATCATTGTCTTACATCCACGGCACAGTATTTACATTTCGAAATGCCACATACAGGTGAAATGTTAATCTGAGAGGGACTGCAGGGGAATGCTCTACGCAGACTTGGAAGTGTCGATCAACTGGAGCAGACAGATATAGCCAATTGCCACACAGATAGTCTGTTATTGTCCTCTGTTTTCATCTTGTGAGGCACAGAGCAAGGATCCAGTTTATCCAGCATAACCGCCAAAAGCACGCAGCAGAATTTGGAAACTGCTGACTGCCATCCTTATGTACAGTTCACACTGCAATTCATAGACACACAGCTCAATTGACATTTCTCATAGCCCTACTCTGTGCCTTTCTCCAATATTTTAAAATGTTAACTTGACAAAAGCAACAGCATCTTTTCCCTCCTGTTCTTAGTATGTCAGGCCCTCGTAGATTAGGCATCCCTAAATGAAACCAACTGGTACCTAGAATACATAATGAGAATACTAAAAGAAGATTTGCCTTATACAACAGATGCTTCACTTATTAAACAGCCCTTCATCATAAAAGACATGGCTTTTTTTCTGATACAAAACCATCCAAATCTAATTTTAAAAACTTACGTATGTCTAGATGGAGTGGCTTGGAGCTTTTTTTTGTTGGTTGGCTTTTTGGCAGGAAAGAGTAACTAACATACCAAACCTCTGCTTACCTAACTCAGTATTTCTAGCCACACAAAACTTCCAGGGTTCAGACTCTCTTGGGGTCTACAGGCTGTACTTTGCAGGACAGTTCCCAAGCGCTGATATCAGTACTCACACCCATCACTGTGTAGAAGATATTGCCATAGTTATTTCACTTCTGAATTATTTAGGTTGAACATTATTTATGTTTCAGCATGGGGAATAAAGACCCAGACATGACTGGGAAGTGTCTGTTGTGCAGGAATAGCAGTTCCCATTTACAATCAAAATTAGAGACAACAGAAGGACTATGTTACAAAAACAAACAAGTAGTCAGTAACAGACCCAGAACTAGAATCTGGGTCTGCTGAGCAGTCCAGTATTATATCTATAGATTCATGTCTGTTACAACAGTCCATGGACCCAAGAACACTTTAAATTAGTATAAGCTGATGTTGCCAACAAAGCAAGCAACAGTGCATTCAGCAAGCCTCACTTGTTCATTTCTGCCTCTGCAGCAAGGAGGAGGACAGACAGCAGCTTTCAACGTTCATTACACTACTGCCTTAGTCTCCATTCAAGAAGGAAAAAATGTGCTGAAAACATAATTCTTTAAGTGGAGACTATGCAAAAACTTCAGGATTTGGTGTCAGAATTCTGTAGTATCTACTGCCTATGTAGTACCAAATCAAGGAGAATGACGTGTTTAAGTTTGAACACTTCAGATGAACACTGTGTCTTTTCAGAATTCATTCAAACTGCATCAACAAAAACCAAGCCCGAACGAGTGTCCATTCTTTAGTCACTCACTTCTACATGCAGAACTAGCAGCACCACAGCATCAGTTCACATTTTTAACTGATGGGCAGTTTCACAGAAACCTAGCTTTAATTCCAGTTACTTTCAAATAGCTGATGCCAATTCACACAATCACACTCGTGTCTGTTCTTCAGCTAAACTTGTGCCACCGAATGGTTTGGACTGGAAGGCACATTTGAGGATCACCTACTCCAAACCCCTGCCGTGACAGAAGCATTGCTCATGCAGACAGGCAGCATGTTAGAACCACATACTGAAGGCCATCTTAAGGACTTCTCCAGGCTAATCTGATGGACTATATATCTAAGCAAACAGGATTTTGCATGTCTCCACACAACACTCTTTCATCAGATTACAATGGAAAAGTGAGCCTCGACATGCCAGAACATATTTGAAAAATAGAGGATTACTGAATTTTCCATATACCTCCTTGATTTTGGACTTTCCCAATGCTGCTGTAGTATTGTTGAATCATGTTCTACAGCAAAATTACGTAAAAGTTAATTGCATTCCACTCAAACTTCCTTTTTACATAGCAATCTTATTCCACATCCACATACAGCCTACGCAGAAAAGCAAAGTTTTTATTCCAAAAAAAGTAGCAAGTTTTGAAAATTGTCTCAACTGATGAAACAAATCAGAAGACTGCAGAAGAATGCGAAGAGTTTCAAGCAATCTAACATTAATAAGTATGGTACAGAAGTAGTTTGTAGGTAGCTAAGATACCATGGGACCAAATTACCAGCTGAGGAGCATTTATTTAATTGCATCAATTTATTCTGACCAGTGATTTAACTCTCTAGCTTCACCCTTTCCTAAGTTTTCTTGCAGATATATTCACCCAAATGAGAAAGCTGAAGTTTTACTTTTGACAGCATAGGCTTGATAAAGCTGAAATGTCGTATTTGAAAGCATAGGCTACTCAAGACAACAGCTCAACAGCTATTTTGATCACCTCTGTGTAGATTGCTTCACATTGATTACAATACACAGGCAAAACAAGAGAAGAGCTGTCACTGCACTACACAGCATTTAAACTGAGTCATATAAAGAGTTAATTAGAGTTAAGAACAAACTCAAGTGGGTGTTCCGAACAAGTCTGCAAAGGGATTCCTGAGCTGGAGACCAGCTTTTGTTTAGGTTCAGACCCACTTGCATTGGAATGCTGGAAGTGCAGCACAGGCACAATGAAGACTTTCTCTCCCTCCAACTATTCCTGCCATTTCTTTGCACTTTGTCCTACGTACACACACTGATAGAGCTTTATGTATAGAAGTATATAATGGACAATTCTTGTTCAGGGGGCAAATTACAATTCATCCTACAAATAAAAAGTAGTTCCCTAAAATTCAGTTTATATGATATAGCAATAACTGGAACATACCATCTTAATTCTGTAATGCCAGAAAACACGCAAATGAGGTAATACATCTATTTCACCTCTCAATTTCTGCACTTTTCTTTTTCAAAACGCTTGCAAACTGACTAATGAGAAAGAGCTAAAAAAATACTGTTGTGTGATCTGTAGCTGAGAGGCAGGAAACAATTTTTGGAAATATTTCTCTTTTTCTATTGACACACTATAGTAGTATTGGGGCAACCTTCCCCAGAGCATATAAGCAAGCATATCTTCACATGCTGAGGAACCACAAGATACGAATTGAACAGCTTGCAGAGTTAAGGACAGGAGAGCTGAAGAGTCGTGTAAAGGCGAGAAGACAGTGGAGTCCTAAAGAATGCTACAGGCCTTCTCTATTCAAGAGATTTGTCAGCTAAGAGTAATACCTCTTTGGACAGGTACATGAAGTTCCAATTAAAATATTGGGCTAAATGAACTTTTTTTTATTTTTAAAATTTAAATTTTATTTTAAATGCAACAAACCAGCTCCTCCTCCTTCAGATCTCTCCTGCAGCACAAATTCATCTGCCACAGACATCAGTTACACAATCCCCTTCCTCCTACCCAATCTCCAGTTAACATCTGATGTGCAAAATCACATCTGTAATCTCCAGAGCTTCCTAAAAGAGTTCATTTTCCTCTGAGCAAGCTGTCAACACTCAAAAAAGAGCAACAGCTAACAACAGTTATTCTTCGAGCTCTGTGTGTCTCAGCTCAATTCAAACAACCTTCATGGCACAGAGCCACAACCTGAGGCAGTATAAATCCCGCTCTCAACCTCAAGAAAGATTTTCCAGAAGCACTTGAAAGAATCAAGGAAAAAAGTTGCAATCAGTTTGACAGTCTCATCCTATGATAACTAATTCACATTTTTTAAATATGTGGCCCAAAATATTTTGCTTTTAGAGAGAGCTTGGTTTTCCTTACTCTTCTTATGGCCTTCATAGCTGCATTCTACCGCAGTGATTCCTCCTGGTTCCACCAGCATTTAGCATTCGCTCTGGAATATATCCAGCAAAGATTAAAGAATAAAATATACTGGGAGCACTTGGTGCTGATGAATAAAGGAGCCTGGTTGAAAGCCAAAAAATAGCTGATAGGCAACTGCACTAGAATCACCCACAAGCAGGATAATGGTAAGTCACAGGGCTACCACTATTTCTTTCTTCTTTGTATGAGTTACTCAGATGAGAAAAATAATTTTTTGTCTCAAAAAGATTCAGCATACCCTACTGCCTTCTTAAGAAGCATTCAGCAGAGACAAATATTTGCTCTAGCAAAGCTGCATAAACCAAATTCTGTAATTCTTATATATCGCCCTGTTTGCTACAATCCTTCTCCCTCTCAAATCCACTGTTATTAAGAACATTATTTCAGGCTGAAGACTTTCCTATTTTAGGATGAATGACCAGCACAAGGTGCTTCAGAAATCTACGGAAATAAAACATGCAGTGACAGATATAAAAATATGTATCTCTTTCCTTCTGCGATATATAATCCTGATCTCTACTAGTTCCTGGATTAAACCCTAAAAATGAGGCTTAATTGGGATATGATTGATGCCATTTAACAAATGGCAGATGACATTTCTACCTACATTCAACAGCCAGTTCTCGCTGGCCATCTTCTGTCTACCTGTCTTACAAAGAAAAGCAATACACATTCCTTTTAAATTCCAGTGCTTATCTCTTAAACCTCCAAGACTTCAAGACTTCTACTCCTTTTCTCACTTTCATCTGCATTTACATGTCTTGTCAGCTTCATTTTTACATGTATTATTTGCAATCTACGTTAATTGCCAAAGGGAGACACAAGCCACCAGTCTAGTATCCACTGAAGATATTCCAGCTAATTAATTCATCTCAGAAAAACATCTTTGCCAACCACCATTGGGAAGCAGCTAAAAATGCAATGGTCAAATTTAAAATGGGCAGCTTTGCATTCTTTCAGAAGAGTGTTAACGTTTATTAGCTACATTTTCAAACTAAACTAGATATCCACTATCTGTTGGGGACAAGAAGGGATAAGAATAAGTAAACAGTCTAATATTGGGTTCCCACTGCATTTGGCCATGAAAATCTAAAAGCAGAAGCGCAGTTTCTGTATACAGCTGCTTGGTTTTATACTTGAAAACCTGCTTATGTTGGAAGCACTTTTCGAACACATAAACCTTACATTCTTAAAGATACAATGAAAGGCACACAGCCAGGAACATGGATGCTTCTGTTGGTTTTTGTAAAGGCACCAATGTTACGATTCTTTATTAACAAATAAGGGATGATATGCACACCATTTGCAGTTTCAACAGTAGATAGGCATATATCTCAAACTGTGCTTATGGATCTTTGAAGACATTTTAAACTTCATATATTTACCAAACCAACAATTGAAACATTCCCTGCCATGAGATTCAGCTGAACATCAGAAGGGATCATAGGCACTTTATGGGAAATGTGCATCCCCCACTTAAGCCACACATCAGACAATGACTCAGAGCCCGTTCGTTACTGATGCAAACTTCCGCTGTTCGAAGGTCTGGTAAATAAGAGCACTCTTACATTGTCCTTCCAATCTAACTGTGAATTTTGCCATGTCCTCATTTTTTTGCGATACCATTGTTATTTACAGCCACAGAAAGCAACACATCAAGATTCTAATCAGTACATTAGGTGAGGGTAGTATTTGTATTTTTCTTTAACTTGGGGGTAGAAGTCAGTTTCCCATCTATTTAAGCGCACCTCAAAAACACTCCAATCTTTCAAGTAGAAATGTCACCAGTCACATGAAGGTACTATGCCATCTAACATGTTTTGGGAAACACTGGTAACATTAGTGTCATAATCTTATGTTATCATGCAGCAAAAGGGTTCATAACAATTCATACTGTACTTATTGAACACTGAAAAAGCAAGTAGTTCCTTCACACAAAATAGTTCATAAAACACATACATAACTTCCATCCTGCATTAAAATCACCAAGGAACTAACTGTTTTTAATGGATAAAAGAGTTTAAGGGTCAGGGGGTTAGTCTAGGTGTCAGTTTAAAACAGGGAGCCAAAAAAAGGCTTGGTTTTAATCACACCTTCCTGCACATTAGAGGGCTTGCTACTAGCAGGTGAACACAACACTGTGGTGACAAACAAATAAAAGCAATTTGAACTTTCCTAAGACTGCAAATGTAAAGTTCATAATGCAAAACCTCCAATCTAAGAATGTGACGAGAAAATTCTAGCAATTCTACACATCAAAGTCCTTTCCCATGACTCAAATGTCACAGACTGTGTGTACAAGCAAGGCCATAAGAATGATTAATTCAGAGATATCCTTATTGTATGAAGCAATATTCCATATTTTATTTAAACTTGCCACAATTTTTGCCTTCCAATACTATCTCATTTAACTCCTGGCCTATATCAGGTGTTTACCGTATCCTATATGCCACTAACTACCAGAACAGGTCAAACATAGGCCAGAATAGTGACACTTTGTTTGCAGTTTTGGTTGAGATGTTGGTGGATTTTTTTTGGTTTGCATTTTTGTGGGTTTTGGGGAGGTGAGGGATGGGAGACTTTTGGTTTTGTTTTTAAATATACTTCACCCAAACTCTAATCATGATACCAACTACACAGAAAAAAGATACTAAGGAATACACAAGCACAAATCCTTCAAACAGATGTAAGGAAAACGAGAAGTACCATATGAAATCTCAATAAAAGTAAATTGGGAGAAAAAAATATTTTCAGTACCAAGCTATTAGATGAAAAGACAGTAACTTTTCACTTACCTATTGTGATGATGTTTGCAGAGAGGAAATGGAACCAGTTTCCATCATGGAGCATGAGTTCTCTTTGTGTCAAATCCCCTGCTACAGATTTTGGAGGAGTCAGAGCCATCTCAAGCTTTCAGAGCAGCCCAGAGCAGCCTAGCAACAGTGCTTGCTCCAAGTACCAAACAAAGTATTTCAGAACAGATATCTGCAGAAAGATTCAGTCGAGTAATAAAAGTATCTGAGAAAAATCAAGAATTTCAGAATGTTGCTGGCCTACTTCAGAAGTCACAGCGAGTGCCTTCTCTGCAATTCCACGTTCAGGAGACTGTCCTGGTTTAATCCTGCTGACACATATTCCACGCATTGAAGAACAGAATTCACAGTATCAGTGTGGAGAAAGGACTACCACTGAGTTCAGTCTTCATAAAATGGATGTGATGGTCCTTCCCAGGGGAAAAATAGTTACAAGTATTCAGTGTCTCTTCCGGGGGTCTCTTGCACGTTGCAGACCTGGAGAAGACAATTTTTTTAAGTGGTAGAATTTGCTTTAGCTGTTTATTATACAATATTTACTGCAGGAGCATAGCTAGATGACATGCAATTGACTGACCTCAACAGTTGCTTATACCCAGATAGCTCCTCACGTAAGAGAGGGCACCGACTCTTCTTTCCCTCACCCCAGTATTTTCTGCAATCGTAAAAAACCATGCTTTTGACAGCAGCAACTTCCCCAGAAGCCAAACTGCTCATGCTGGGATTAATTTTTTTTTTTATACATAGATACACACACACTTAATCATTCTACATAATAAGTGAATGTATCAGCTACATTCCCAAAGGACAGCTTTGAGAACTATCTGCTGTGACGTTGGCTTGTTCATTCAGTCTGTCTCTTACCCTTTAAAGCTCTTTTTTCCTCTTATATGCCACCATCTGTCTCCATACTCTATCTCTCGTCATTGTCTGGCATTCTCTTCTCCTTTTCTTTCCTATCTCCTGCCCGCTGGCTACAGAAGACTCACCTTTTCAAAGCTTTCAGATGGATACCTTCCTCAGAGAAGGAAGGTCAAAGGCTCACTCCAAAACAGCAGTCGCGCAAGACAGGAACCTGGGATCCTACCCTGTGCTGGTAACTGTTTGAATCTATGGGAGTCTCCTTCAGTTTGTAATTACAAGTTCAGCTCTGAAACATTGCCCTAACATGTTTTGTTGTGAAAGCACAGATCCAGTCTGACATTATTTTAAGAGAGAGGGCAATGAGGCATCACTATTAATTTACAGTGAGTAGAAATAAGAGGGGATTGAGACATTTGTAGCAAAAAAAGACTAAGAGATGCCCCTGTTACAGCATCTGCCTGCTTGAAGTCGCACCTCTGCTTGTCTTTGGTCCCTCATTCAGCTCCTTTGGGAAGTCATTTCCCCTCTACAACCATCCTTTCATCAAGCCCCACCTTCTCTCTCCATTCTCTATCTTGTCAAAATCTCCTCTGTTGAGAGGGAGAATGTTGGCCAATGAAGTAATACCCATACACGGAGCCAAATGCACAGCAACTTCATATATGGGACAGTACTGCTTAGCAATATTAATCCTGTAGAAATTCAGTATCATTAAAATCACTTGTTTCCACATTTAAACGGAGAATATCTCAAAGGGTATCCAGTGGCTCTGAAATTATTTGGGGCACATCAGTGGGTGAAATTCATTTGGAAAAGAATATGTTTATAATAAAGCACAGCTAGAGCCGCCAAAACCAAAGTTATAGACTTCAGGCAGATTTCACAAGCTGACTGGATTGAAAGGGGAGGGAGGTAATAGGTTATCAAAGATACTCCCTGCCCTCCCTAGATACACATCCTTGTGCATGCTGTCATCTGTCTCCATAACCGTATGCCTTCATTATTGTCTGACACAAACACAATTAGTTAAAAGAACACAAAGCAAATATTCTGCTTTAGAGTGAACAAAACCAATTCATACATTTCCACGCATTCATTTTGCGCATCCCAAAATAAACGTTTTTTCCTTTAAGTTAATCCTTGACTTCTTACCAAATATATATACACACACACAGAGCTGACTTGCCAAGGCTCATGCTGAGCTTTTCTATCCTGCACCTACTTTTCACTAGACACTTTACTGAGGCACATTTGTGATTCTGACACTTTTTGAAGTCCAGCCACAGCTCTTCATCTTATAGGATTACTTGCTCCTACACAAGCTGTGTCAAAAGGAAATTCAGCACACTTAGGAGAGAACCAAAACTAGATATTAGAAGGCATCTCAGGAGTTAAATCAACTGTGGTCACTGAAAAAGCCTAAACTGCACTCAATAGCATTTCTGGAGCTACTCCCTTGCATACTCTGAGCAAGTACTTCTACATTTGACAGGCACTGCCACGCAGCAGGTGAGTTATCTGTCTGCTTTGGTCATCTGGGCAACTTCTCCTCCGAACCACAATTTTATAGCCACTAGCCACAAAGTGCCGTTTCTGGTACACGTGCATTAAATGTTTAACCCCGAGATTAATCCAGGAAGCCACAGCTCACAGGACAGATGAAACTTTTAACATGGAGACAAGATTTATCCATTTCCTTTACAGAAAGTTGAACTGGTTGATAGTTATTTTGCCAGACTCTCTCACCTCTTTGCTTTAGGCGTTTTCTGAGAGGTCATTTCCTTCGTAGGAAGTTCAGTCACTGACTCATTATACACCAAAGAACATATCCATGAGAGTGAGGAAGACTTAAGGGGCACAGACATTCATGCTGATACATACTGGCATTATTTCAGTGAAAGCAGATGAGCTGCAATATTTTACATTGTATGAGGATGTGGCTCACTGGATGTTTTATTGTCTTGAGTCATGCCAAATTCACATTCTTTACTATCTTTCCTGATCTGAAAGTGAAACTGTTGTGACTCATCAGATCTTTAAATGTCTTCTGTTTTCATGCAAAAGTTGTTCTTTCTTCACTCAGTTCCACCTCTTAGAGCTTCTGTACAGGTCCTCAGGCTTCCCTCTCTTCCCCCCTTCTCTTCAGAAAAAAAAAAAAAAAAAAGCCCAGCCCCTTTCCCCAAACCAGCAAGCTGAATGCCCTCATAAATCCTAGGCAGCCAACAGAAAAGCACACAGTTATTCCTTAAAAATACAGCAGAATCCAAACTGGTATCTCAGAACACGATTCAGGGGCCAGACTTCCTATTAAAGTAAATGAAAGAAGCTCAGCTGGCTTTCCTGGAAAATATCCTGTGAAGATTGTATGATGAAAAATGTCAATTACATTCTCTGAAAGTGTAGTTTGTTATACTACAAAACACTCTGGCCTCTGAGAACAGCACTGTTCATTGACACAAGTCATGAAGTAGTTTAAACCTCGTTCATGTGGTCTGAACAGTTACTCTCTTAGAGGACCGCTCAGGTTAAGATCCCTACCTAAGTATTATTGTGTGAGGCTCCGTAGTCGCTTAGAAAACAGGACTTAAAACCCTAGAGGCAGGATAGATATCATTTACAGACAAAAAAAGCTGTGCACACCATTAACAATCCCTTAGCCATTTTTATATCACTGCTTTATTTAAAATTTAACCCCGAAAGACCTGCTTTTGTGTTCAGGGGGGTATCATGTGGCACCCACCAGAACTCAGACAAGCTTTGATATCCTTCCAGAACGGATACACTGATACCATGGATGAAACAAAAAACAAAGTCATCACTTAAACCTGAATCTGATCAGGAAGCAGATCAATAGGATCAAAAGATCAAATAGGAGAAAAAATTACTTTAAAACACTTGAATCCGAGACTTGAGATTTGCTTTTAAGTTCTACTGCAGTTCAGTATGACATACTGTTCATTTTAAAGAATGCAACTCTATTCACCGGGCAATTCTGTTTGAGATAACCTGCACGTCCAGGCATGTTACTTCACATCCAAAGCAACTGCAAAATGAAAGAAGTCTGTTTCAGTACTATGGAACAAGGGGGTAAGCCCACACCTTAGGGTGTGATACAACATTCTTTTTCCCAAGGGACAGAGCATGCACAGAACAAACTGGCATGCAATACAGAGCTCTCTGGCAAATAATTCAGTTAAAAATGTAAGGGGGAGCACAGAAAAGGCAATAAAGAAAGGAGGACATCATAATATCTTGCTGGCAGCCTGATGCATTCACCTTACACCCAGAACACAGACATTCCACTTAAAAGAAACACTTCACATTTGTCAGCTTTTCTTCAACCACTGCTTACAGCTTGAGCTAGAGCTGCACTTGCAGGAGAGCCCTGCATTTTTGCTGAATGATGTAACTGAATATTCCTTATGCAAGTAGGCAGGCTTATTAAACCCAAATAATTTATTTCAGGCTTATATTGACTGTGTCATATGACCTTAGCATTTACTTTACAAAACAAAACGTGAAATTTGCAACAAAGTCTATACATAGGGGATAGACTTGTTTGTAATCCCCATTCCTATTTATCCTGAGTTGCCAAAACCCCTCGCAGTTTCATAATCATGACTTATTGCTAGCCAGTTCCCAGACCTATTGAAATGACAATGGAAATATAGCACACAGCAGCCTCTTGCTTCTTAATAACATTTGCATTTCTTATTAGCAAGGGAAAACTGGAAAATTTTATTAGAAAAGCAAAGGGAACTAATGAAGCAAGGCTCTAAATCTTATCCAATAGCTTGGCTCAGAAGTACTTTGAAACTACAAGTTTCATACTATAGACCATGAAAAACAAAAAGCCTTAGAGCAGGAATGGGGAGAGGAAGATGTCCTGTTCGGAGACAGACAGGAAGTGACTACAGCTGGAAAAGCTATGCTTTTATTGCACAGGGGAATTTGTGAGTCATATTAAAGAGGAGGCACAGACTACGGGCTCCAATGCCATTTGCAATCAAAAGATCTATAATACTAATAATGTTAATACTCTCAGTTAAGTTGGCAGTCTTGGTCACTTTCCAGAAGCCCAACTTTTTTTTTAATTTTTTTTTTTTCAACATCACCTAAAGAGACAGGAGTTTCTTTCAAGAATAATCCCCATGACCTTTAATCAAGCTGCCTTCATGCTGTACAGCAGTTTATTGCTGTACTGGTGAATTTCTTAGATATTAAGGAATAATTTAGAATAAGTTAGAAAGGAGGTAGCAATACATGTTCTCCTTTTGCAAGTCAGTAGTAAGTGATCAGGCTTCCCCTGAGAATACCTAGTAGGACCAGATACAAAAGCCTAAGCAGAGGAAGGACAGCAAGAGAGAAAAGTGAATAAAATATATCTAATTAGCTAAATTGTGAAGTAAAAATGGTACCAGTTTAACTACTGCTAGTGAAATGAGACCATTACCCTAGGTAAAAGCAAAGCTTTTTTCACCAGCCTTATTCCAGACATACTTCAGCAAGCATTTATTGTAGTTTTCCACCACTTGTATCATTACTAAGACAAAAAGTTCTATAGCAGAAATTTATATATATAACCTCAGATTGGAACAATATGAAAAGCCAATCAGATGCACAGAATAGATCCAGAGCACAGGTTTAACACCACTGATGACTGCGGTTTCTAATATAAGAAGGCCAAAACTTCCAGCAAGGGGAAGGTACATATGTACTACAGTATCTTTGATCTGTATCCTGATTTCACTTATCTAACCTACTCTGGGTAACTGGAAAGGGATAAAACTTTGGCTGTGTTTGACACAACTGAAAGCCAGTAAGCAGGCTTCATACCACTGGAGAATATCAAGCACATGCATGCACACTAAAAAATCTGAGCTAGTTACATGCAGCTTTGGGAGAAGAGCACACAAGCCCCTTCAATGAAAACTGCAAATATTTCACAATCTAGTGTTTAAGTTCTGTAAATGGAAGTCAGGACTATTCTCTAACTACAACATAGCTCCCTCTTTCTAGCATTGTCTAAATACTCCACAAATCTACACTTCTTCCAAACATTTGACTTTCCTGAAAGCTTTACACAAAGCAGAAGCCAGTCATGACAGACTTCAAAACTAGAGATACTAGAAGGACACAGAAATAACGAAATGACCTTCAGTGACAGGGAGAAAGGTGATGAGCAGAGAGCATGGAATAGCAATTCCAAGCCCAAAAGAGAGAATGACCGGCTTTGGAAGGATCTCGAACAACTTAAATTGCTTCAAGAATTTCACACCATGGTTTTAAATAAGTGTAGATGCCCGACTTACTCTGCAATTTAAAGTGGTGCACGTGCTGCTTTAAACATCTTGAATCTAACACATTTGCATTGTCCTTAGGGTCACAAGCTGCTTTTTGTTAAGCTTAATTATTGATTTATATTTAAGTGCCTTCTATGACAAACAATTGAGTTGGGGAGCACTGAATTCTCTTGGTTGGCAATTCACACTTCATTTCCAACAAATACTCCTAGTATTGATGTAGTTCATGATAAAAACGTTTTGTGTGCACTCTCCTAATGCCATTGTCTCAAAAGATCATTTTTCAGACATTTCTGAAAGCTTAGTCACCATCCTGGACCTACAGCTGGGCAAAGGTTCTCATGATGTGCACAGCTGGCAACATTTTAATTTACCACAGTAAGGAACCTGGACAAAATCAAAAGCATGGTCTCTCTTCAGGTGGGTCTTTCTTCACACCACCCTACTATAAGACAAACTACACTGGTGAAAGTGACTGCTACATGTGTATACTGCAAACAAGAAAAACACGCTTACACTTGGCAACTTAAAGAGGAGGCTGTAATTTTTTTTTTTTTTTTGCCAAACATACAAATTAATGAGTCTTCTTCCTCATTAGCAGGAAGGGGTCTGGGAACCACTGAATCCATCCTCATTTTGTCAATTAGAACACAGTGACATACGCAAGCACTAACTAATGGACTTGCTACAAGGTAACAAGTCCTTAGGGCCTAATCCAATAAATGTCAAAGTACAGCTCTGCTTTGTTCACCACCTTATCATGGACTTTAATACTTTGTTAGTCAATAAATAACATTACTTCAATAATCTCATGTCATTCCGAATCTGTTTAAACTCACAGGAGGGAAACAAAGAAGTGAGATAGGCCACTTTATACTGCAGGAGACAAAAAAACCATAGTAAGTTATTTAACAAAGGATGATCCAAAACTAAAATCATAGACTGCAACCTCACTATCCACAGCATATAGCATCAAATCCACTAAGTGGTTCATAAGTGTAAACAAAAAGCACACACACACACACCCCAAATCCACACACCAGAGGCCAGCTTTAAGTGGGCATTACAACATTTGGTAAACCCCATCTTTATCACAGACTCACTCCAAAGCCAGTGGAGTTAATGCAAGTCTTTCTGGCAATTGCAGACATCTGACCACCTGTCTTAGCTCCACTCACAGCCAGCTATCTCTACACAATCCAATGTGGTCACATCCTTGACACACCAAACCAAGTCGAATATATTTCACTAAGTTCTTGCAGCAATCCCACTAAACAATACTAGCACATAACACATTCCAAAGTCTGGTTTTTACGTTCTCTTTTGCAGGCTATATAGCTGTTTCTTCTAGGCACTTCAACTGCATGCTTCTGTTGTTTCCTCAGGCTTCATTCATTACTCACTTTTTTTAAATAAAAGGCAGAGAAAACTTCTAGAAAATATGTTCCAACATCTAAGGGGACTAGGAAATCTGGAATAACAAGCTGGGGGGGGGGCACATGGAAGGGGAGAATAGGCAGGGAGGAGCTTCTTTTAGGTTATTTTATAGTAACTAGTCTTGCAAGGAGAGCTATGAAGAGACATCCTTTTAACATCAGATTCAACACAAAAAGTAGTATTGCAAGTTTCTGCATAATGGCCTTTGGCAAACGACACCTGGAGGGGATGGGAACTGCATAGTTTTTGCAGCACTTTCAATCTCTCCCAGGAATGTTAGCATGTAAATCTCCTTCATCTTCCCACCTGATTTCCCTCTTAATTTCTGAGGCAATCTAGAGCTCCCTGACAACTATTAAGATGTCAGAAGATTCTCCAGGAGCCATTCCTTAATTAAGTGGAAACATGTGAGGCTGTGACAAACAATAAAGAAATGCAGGGCCAGATCAGAACCAGGTATACAAAAATCAATCTCAAGTTGCATGCTGTAATTCTGACTCAAAGGAATCTAAAAACCTCACTCGTCTGATGCTTTCAGGTCCACAGGTACAGGGAAACTGCACTTCTAAAATTATTTCAGTGCTTATTTTAACACTCTGTCATGCTTGCTTGGAATCCAATCTCAGATGGATGAAACAGTGAGCGCTCTAACAAATGAGATCCAAAGGCCTGCAGGCTAGCTTTAAGAAGCTAGAGGCTTAGCAACAAAATTCTTACATAGCTCTTCTTGTCAATAGAGCCTGCTGCACTTGACTCGGAGTATGCTTAACTGTGGCCATTTTGCACTGAGGAAGTTGCTCATGACACGTAGCCTGAAATATCATCTCTCCATCCAGAACTCTATCCTCTCCATTTTCTCATCGCTTAAGTGAACACTTCAGGATTTTCATTCAATTCCTATCTGGAAATCAAAGAATTTTTCAAGTGTGGATTCCAGCTACCATTGTTCCTTTGTCAGCCATTATGCCTCCTGCAGAACAAGAGACACCAAGATTCTCAAAATGCTGAAACATTAGACCTGCTTGTTTTGATGTCCTCACTCAAAATTTGTATCAGTGATGCACAGGCTCACATGCAGTCTGCCAGACAGTAGTGTACAGAAAAAAAACACGAAAGAAAGTCAGAACTTTGCCTAAGCATGTGCAAAGATTTGTCACAGCCTGCAGTTTTACAGGTACCTATCCAATGACTTTACAGTGTACTTATGTGTGCTGAAGGCAAGTGCTCCACCCCCACAAAATGGAGAGACTAAACAATGAATAAAAGGTTTGGAAATTCCCTACAGATTTAGAGTCTGTGTTTTAAGCAGTCATGTAGAAGCCCAGAACTTCATGATGACTTGCAGCAAATACTGGTCTGAGATGTTCCACAAAGTGGCCACAGACTTTATGCTTAGTTCAAGGGCCAGGGAGGGAGAATAGCCGTCCCTTTGGAACAGGACCAGGCCTTTTCTTCACTGTCATCTGATCCTGAATGCATGTTCTATACCTACTACTCACTTCATATATGCCATTAAAAATTATTCACAGTAAGTAATGTACAAGAAGGTTTGCTATCATTTAGCAAGGCAGGTGGTATCCATGGGAACAGAGGTTAACTCACATATTAGGCCAAGACAGTGGAAATGAAAGGAAATTCAGGCGTAACACTGGAGAATATATTTCAATAGTAAGATCAGATTAATTTAAGTCTGTTGTGGGAAACAGCAGGTCATTTTATAGATAACTAATGCAGAACTGAGATACCTTCATGCATCACAAATGTATTGCAGTAAATTCAGATGATCGTTAGTAACTGAAAAATTGTCTTCACCGAAAACATCTCTTCCTCCTCACCCTATTACCCACTCAAATTGATTTATACAGTCATTTTCTCAGCTTTGGACAAATTAACAGGACTAATGAACAAATTCCAGTGATATTCACAAATAAGTTGGCCCCTTTGAATTATATTTAGGAACGGAGTGCTTTGTACATTTTGTTTTAAACCTAAAGTAAGGTTGTGGTGTCCTGAAACTGTGAATACAGAACTTTAGAAGAAACATACACTCCATATCTTTTATTCCTAACCAAGATTAAAGATTCTTTTACAAATTTGATTTCAATCTTTCACCTCTACAGCTGCTTACAATATTTGAATGTTATCAACAAGCTCTCCCAGTGGGAAGGAGTTCCTGCAGCAACATTGACTTAGATGCTCTCTGACAATTCAGGGTATGTACAAAGTAGCTTTTAATCCAGCATAAATCACAGAAACGATGAATGCCACATAAGAAGAAAACAAAATCCTTCTCAGAAATATCAAAGGTGCTTAGCCATAAACTAGAAAGTTATAATTTTTCAAAGCCAGAACAGAAACCAATTAAAAACAAGGAATGACTGAAAATTTTGCAGTGGTCTCCAGGGTATGAATTTAATAGGTTTTACACATTTACAGGCAAGACATTCCATTGAAGTCTCATTTACTTACCAATGACAAGGCATGAGTCAACAAACAATCCATATATCTGTGGCCCTAGAAGAGTTGTGGTTCTATAAGATGAGAACCTCCACGAGTTGCATGGACAATCAGAAAAAAAATTAACTTCCCAAGATTAACGTAAGGATTAGACAAACTAACAAAAAATACGCAGATTAAAATTCTCCTGGCTTTAGACAGGAAGCCACACCTTAGACAGGTGATCACAATGATAAATTCTTTGAGCCGAGAAGGATCAAAATACAACATATTATAGGAGTTGATCTTCCCAACACAGTCATTAAATATAAGAATTTGCAACCCCTCAGTGTTTCAAGATTCAGTTATACAGGCTTATAGCACACACGCATGTATGACAGAAGTAGATCTGGTAGAATATTTTGCATACTAAAATAAAAAAAGCCCATGGTTAACTGTTCTGCCATGTCACATATATCTATATCTGGTCATGGTCTCTAGTCTATATACAATCAACCCTCAGTGCCCAGCAGCAGACAATCTAAAACAAGTAGTCTACCTACCAAAGAGATCAGAGACAAGTTAGCACTTATTCATCTGTTCTTCACTCACTGGTACTGAGGTCACTAGAATGCAATAACTATGACACCATGCAATCTTGCCCGCATTTAGATAACCAGTACATTTCATCAGCAGTCACTGACCTTCCCTCACAACCCTCTGTCCTTCGTTTGGACTAAACAGTTCCTTCATGGCTAATCTTACCAGGCAAAAAAGAATTCTCCCCAGCTAAAGTTTTTTTTCCACCTCAATATGAAGAGAAAAAGCTCTCTTAATAAACAAAACTTTGACCATTTTCTTTTGAACAATAAAGAAAAAACTTAACTTTGAACTAGATTCTGAAGATAGCATCAATTTCCTATCTCAAACTTACTGCAGTCAGCAGTGAATCTTACTCTGCTTCTGTCCTAATTTTTAACAGTTGAGCCCACATCTACTGTGAAAAAACCACAATTCTAGAAATTATCACCCTTAGGATTTGGGGTATGTTTAAGACCTACATCTAAACTCTGGAGCCAGAGGTATATGAAGCACACACTGCACTAGCAATGTGGCCATCCTTATTATTTGCCATATCTCTGCAATCGTAACCTACATTTTTATGCCAGGAAAGAACTGAAAATTCTTTCTCCCAGCCCAAATCAATGACAAAACAAAAAAAAAAGCCAAACAATGCATACCCTTTCAAAGTGTCATGTGTGTCTTTCCTTCCAAGTTAAGCGTTACCAGCCATGCAGTCACAGAATCAGCCAGGTTACATTACTTCCCTGGTATTTTATTTAAATACCTAAAGTTTATTTTACACTCAACTTCTCTTACCCAAGTCAGTTTTAGTTTTGGCTGAGTACACCTGTGAAAGCTCAAGGCTCCAGTTATCATTTCAGAATGAATGTGCTAGTCTCTTGTGTTGAAGAAAGCAGTTGTCCAGTCAGAAAAATCTAAACCGAAATCACAAATGCAGTTTGCTTCATGCCTACAAGCTCAGAGAATCTAAAAACTTAGGACTAGCAGAATTCCAAGGCTCCTGAACATTTTCATGAACAAGAGACAAAATAAAGCAAACGTTAGACATCATGCTTTTTCTACTCTCTGGCTTCCTTAAAAGAAAGGCAAAAGCAAAAGTAGTAGCAAACTCTGTTGCAACCATAAAGCTATATGTATTCCTGCGGCAGCATATTAGAAAATTCGTTGCTGACTTCTAAGAGTGAGCAGAAGTGTTACAAGTACACCAGAATGATTCCTGAAAGAGAAAGTAGCAAATTAAAATAAAGCCGCCCCCTCCACCACCACCCCCTTTACCTCTGCTCCCCGGACAGTGCAGCCGGGCTGTCCGAGCTGCTCTGCTCGGCGCCCCGGGACCTCCCCGACCAGCGAGGGAGAGCAGGCAAGGGCTGAGCGCGGAGGCTCCGCCCGGCGCTTCGCTTCTGAAGAGCTCCCAGCTCGCCGATCACAAAGCCGCTCTTACAGCCCTTATTCAAACAGTTCAGCTCCAGGGTAACAAGTTCAAAGTGGGAGGAGGCACAAGGCATCAGAGGGTGGTAACAATCCTGAACAGACGTTTCGTCCCTTTTACATCTGCAGAACCTGTTCTTCAGGTTGGAAACTGCAACATCTGCCTGTTGCCGTGATTGAAAGCAGCGCTCCAAACCTCTTCTATGCTAACAGGCCTGCCGAGGTAAAACCATACCTAATAACGCACAGACAAGTAACATGTGGGAGGAAAAGTTAATCATTACTGTGCACCGAGTTTGGTTTACATTTTGGACTTCCTTATGTTAGCATCAATGAAGCAACTCACGCCCTTATCAGGTCTGTTATAAGGAAAAGTAGAGAAGCACGCAATGGAAATAAATTCTGCACAGAAATGTCCTGCAAAAGCTTAAGTAAAACACAGCAGTCACACTTTAAGAGACAGGGCAGTTTTCTGCAGTTGCCGATATCAATCGGAATACAAAGTAGAAGAAACAGATTTTTCTTGCAGATCACTGTGAAACCACTAACATTAGTCCAGCCTTGCTGTACGTGACAAGTAGAACAACTAGCCACATCAATCCCTGGGTGTTTGACCATGTCACTTCCAGCATCAGCTGAACCATCACACTGGTAAAGGATCACAGCAGGCCAATATTTTATATGATAACTCATGACAGAATGTATTCAAGAGACTTTTATCAGGTTAGGAGGCAACATCTGAAATGTGTTAGAGCCTCAGGTTCTTGCTGTGGTTTTTCAGCTTAGTACACTTCGCTGCTTAGTATTAGGTTAGAAAAAGTGCTGGTGTATTATTTGGGTAGATACATTGTATATTTCTCTTCCTTACAAAAACACACTACTTCTAGGGTCTGCATTCAGATCAGCCACTTCTCACATTCTAAATCTTTCAACTCATGATTTTTATTTTGCCAGAGGATGAAATCTATGGGAGAAGCAGGTTTGGCCCAGATCTACAAGCAATAATCCCTGACCATATGAAATCCCTCTTTTTTCTTTTTTTTTTTTTTTTT